>Ga0224508_10005142_pt1 | contig 10586 bp, 11 predicted proteins | sample SF_Jan12_sed_USG_4_FD_170157 | JGI IMG/M metagenome (GOLD analysis project Ga0224508, IMG submission 170157) | Sediment microbial communities from San Francisco Bay, California, United States - SF_Jan12_sed_USGS_21 | ecosystem: Environmental > Aquatic > Marine > Sediment | place: USA... | reverse complement strand
CGGCATTCACAGCTGGGCGGCATTAGCCCGGTCCGATTCGAGGCTAGTAGATTTCATACTTAACCTAGGCGGCGCAAACCTGGGGGAAGGTCAGACCGAACGTAGAGGACGGAGCGTTCCGGTAGAGCACCTTGGTAGATCGCGACCTTTTATCACCAAATCTGAGTCATCTGACTTAGAAAAATGAGTCACACGGTCCATCGACTATCCATCTACCAACTGCTGATAATGACGCAGGAGACTCGCCAGGGAACCACGCCGAGCACTTATCACCAGACTCTGGAAATCGAAGAGCACGTTTTGATCTCGTGGCTGTCGTGGCAAGTCAAGGAGGACGACATGAGATCCATGAGTATTTCGGTCGCGAGCCGTGGCGTTTTCGCATTACTGGTCGCCGCGACGCTGATGCACGGAGCCCCACTAACAAACGCAGCGGATCCGTTCACATCGGAGCCATCGCTGGTGCTGGAAGAGCCGACCCCGATTGTCGACCATTGGTTCGGCTTCGCCCTTGCCGCGGCGGGGGACGAGATACTTGTCAGCTCAGTCGATTACACGGTTGAAGGAAAAGCTCATCTGTTCGACGCGCAGACCGGAGCACTACTAAGGACCTTCGCGGGCCCGCCAGGATTACCCCTTGACAGCCTCTACGGCTACGCTCTTCTCATCGCCGGAGATCACGTCTTCGTTGCGGCACCGGAAGATAGTGCTACCCATGTTGCAGGTGGGACGGTTTTTAGGTATGACCGGATTGCCGGTGGTGCCCCTGACGTCATTTACCGCAGCCCGAGTCCGGGCAACTATCATGGGTTCGGCGCAGCCCTGGCCGTTGGTCAGGGGCATCTGTTCGTTGGCGAACCGTATGCCAACGGTACGGGCGCCGTGCACGTCTACGATCTGGCGAGTGGCAGCACGACTCCGTTGAACACGCTAACTGGATCCACGTTCGCAGGTGCCGATTTCGGTATTGCTTTGAGTGTGATTGGTGACGTGCTTGCGGTCGGCGCACCGTGGGACAGCAACGAGGGAACGGTCGCGGGTGCGGTCTATCTCTTTGACGCCGACTCGGGATCGCACCTTCAAACGCTTCGCATAACCCCCCCGGCCTTATACGAGGGCTTCGGCGATTCGTTGAGCGGGACAGCCACGAAAATCTTGATCGGTGCACCTCTCTATCCCGACGCCGGAGGAGACCGTCCGGGTGCGGCGTATATCTTCGAGGGCGATCGATCCAGTCCTCAATTCGGCCAGTTGTTGCATAGGCTGGATAATCCGACTCCGGCACACTTGGAACGTTTCGGCCAGACCGTTGCGGGTGTCGGGGAGCATCTACTTGTCGGCGCCTATTATGACGATACTTGCGCCCCAGGCGCTGGCGCGGCATACCTCTTTGATCAGACCGGAGCATTGCTCCAAACCTTCATAAAGACCGCTCCCTGCGAAAACGATGTGTTCAGCGCCGCCCTGACCAGCGCCGGGGGGAACGTTCTAATCGGGGCCATTCAAGACGACCGCAGTGGATTGAGTGACGCGGGCGCCGCGTACCTCTTCGGCAACACACCGATGGGTGAGCAAGTTGCTGCGGACGTGACCTCTGACGACGAGACCGAGATTTCTTTGACGTTCACCGAAGTCCTCGTACCGGGGGTCACGACGGCCAAACAAGTCGAGTGCGCCGTCGATCCGTCGAACTCGACTTTTGAGATTTGTGATCCGCCTGTCTGCCAGGACATCACAACCACGGCCATTTTCAAGGAACCTACGGAAACTGAGCCCGGAGGGATCGAGGTTTGTATCGGCTACGGTGCCTCGGGCTGTCCAACCGAGGGTGACGACGAACTGGGCATTCGCCTCTATCAAGAGAACGAGGACGGTTCGCTGGAAGACATCACGACCGAGGTCATCGCGGAAAGCGACATCGTCTGCGGCTTGGCTCCTCATCTTTCGCTCTTCGAAGTGGTCCAGTCGAGGGCTCCCCGTTACGTGTGCATGGGTTTTGAGCCGCCAATGGACGACGGAACCGTCACGGTACGCGGCAACCGCACGATACCGTTCAAGTTCGACCTCTTCAGTGAAGACGGTTCTGAAATGGCTGGCAACGACTTGGCGGCGGCGCCGACGATCCGTGTTTTCCTGACCGCCGGGGGCGGCGGAGATGCGGTGGACGTCACTGACGCGAGTCTTCCCGCGGGCCTGGGCACGGAAGGTAACGCCTTCGTCTACACGGGTAACGGCTGGCAGTACAACCTTAAAACGTCGGAGTTCCGCGAGAAGGGGACTTACACAGTGCTGATGACTAGCGGTGACGAAGCCGAGTATTTGGTCGAGCCCACGTGCGTGGCATGGTTCGAGATTCAATAGGGCTCCACGTCGCCCATCTACGGAAGCAGCTGGAGCGGTTGAGGAGTTGATCGAGTTTACGCACCGAATGGAGCGCTCCGAGCCATAGCGGACGGGGTCAAGTCTTGGCATTAGACAACAGCGGACGGGAAGTCGGACCGTCGAACTGATCGAAGTGTCTCATGCCAAGACTTGACCCCGGTCTCTACCCACCCCCCCAACCAACAATCAAAGTAATCGGAAAATCATCCCCAGCATCATCCGGAACCCCAAGAACAAACCTCTCCCCATCCGACATACTGTCCCAGGCATTCCCGGCCCGCGTAGAAAACATCTTGACCGGCAAATCCGCAACAACCTGATCACCAAACTCGACCTTGGTAAAAGTAAGATCCCCTTCAAGATCCAGGTAGTACAACTCGTTCCCGGCATCGCTCCAGCCAAGCAACCAGTCCGCGCCATCCTTCGAAAGCTGCCACTTCCCCTCACCCCCCGGAAACCGGGTCATGTAGAGATCGTACTTACCGGCCTCGTTCGAGACATAAGCGATCCACTTCCCATCCGGCGAAAAGCGCGCATACCCCTCGTCAAACTCCGACGACACCAGCGCGAACGACTCCCCATCTTCGAGGTTCAAAATCCACAGGTCGTTTTTTCCGATACCGGAGTCGAACGCCAGGTACTTTCCGTCGCGCGACCAGTCCTGCACCTCGCCCTGGCCCTCGAAGGTATGCAGGAGCTCGGCGTCCCCTCGACCGTCGGCCTGACGGACGTAGATGCTGGACTTGCCGCCGCGGTTCGATGTGAAGGCGATTTGTTTCCCGTCGGGAGACCAGACGGGGTTGGTGTCCTGCGCATCGTCGAAGGTCAGCCGGCTGCCGACGTTGCGCGACAGGTCGTAGATCCAGATGTCCGATTGAACGATAGTTACAGCACGATGTGCAACGCGATCGAAATTGGGCTCGCTCGACGCTCGACATAACGCGACCCCGAGAAACGGGGTCAAGTCTTGGCATGAGACACTTCGGTCAGCTCGACGGTCCGCTTTCCCTTCCTCTGGTGTCTCATGCCAAGACTTGACCCCAGTTTCTATGGTTCGCTCACCGCTTGCCCGCCTGCGGCACGCTTACGATCTGCAACTTACCTTCTAGCCCGGTGTCGTGACAGGCGCGGCACCGCCAGCTACCGACGCGGCGGCGGGCCATCCGCGTTGCACCGCAGACAAGGCAACTGTGCCTGTAAAGGGCTTTGGGTTTCAGTGTTGCCTGGAGTCTCCCGGTTAACCGGCGCGGGTCCATCCTGGTCGTGGGTGGGTATCCCGCGGCGGCCACAAGGCATTGCCACTCTGAACCATGCGGCCGGACCTTCCGCCCATACAACAAGTGAACCGCGACATGTGCAGCCTCGTGGCAAACCACTTCGCGTAACAACTCGGCATTCTCGGGCTCGAACAACGCCGTGTGGATGTGGACTCGACCGGATGCGGGTTGGCAGCGGCCAAGGGAGCTGCGCAGCCGCGGGCCGGGTTCGATCTGGATTCGGCTAGCAAGGTCGCTGGTGCGCCAGAGGGTTGCCCATTCGTCGAGCCATGCGGCTATTTGGGAGGGGTTCATAGTTCTCTTCGTTGCTAGGTCTGAACGATCCTACGCTCGGATGCTTTGGGATCCAAGTGCTTCGAGATGTTGCAATGTGAGACCTGACCCCACCGGCCTGGTTCGCTAGACTCGGGACCGACATCCAAGCCTGCACCCCGGTGCCGAGGAAAAACGATGAGACTCTTTGCTCTGACCGCAACTGTCCTCCTGATTGCCGGATGCACCACCGTTTCGACGGAGAGCTCCGACTTTGCTGCGTCCGACTCCGTCGATTCCACCCAGCCGTATGCGCTGGACTATGCGCTGGCACAACCGATCTTCGACCAGTACTACACCTGTGGCGAGCATCGGGCGGGCGAACTGCCTTACATCGGCGATGCGCTCGGCGCCGATTGCACGATCCAGAAGTTGGAGGAGATAGACGGCCGGACCTTCGCACGCATGTACAGCGGCGACGGCGACGCCAACGAGAATTGGTACGGCTGGGCGCAGGACGTGTTGTCTCCCTGCTCGGGCGAGGTGACCAAGGTTGCGGTTAACGCGACCACGAACGAACCCGGTGTTTTGGGTGAACCGCCGGCCACCTTCGTCATTGTGAAACGAGAGGACGGCGTTCATTTCCTGCTCGCACACCTGGACGATCTCGCCGTTGAAGCCGGGGATCGGGTTACGGTAGGACAAGAAATCGGTGTCGTGGGCAACAACGGGTACGGAAGAACCCCGCACGTCCATATCGGCGCCTGGCACGGTGAGACACCGCTCCAGATTCGTTTCGATCTGAAGTCGAACTCAGGGCATGTTGCACTGTGAGACCTGACCCCGGAATGAGAGACCCCGGAATGACGTCCGCTGTTGTCTCATGCCAAGACTTGACCCCGGTCTCTATTCTCCGGTCTCGATCGGCAACCGAACTGCAAGCAACGGTTCTGATCTTTCCGGTGGTCTTCGTCGCCTGGCGAATCTGGACGGAAAAAGGGACCGTCTCCCCCTTCGAACTCCGCGGTCTGTTTCACGACGAAGAAGGGCGGTTCGGCAAGGCCCACTTCGTCATCTGGCTGATCGCGACGTTGCTCGTAGCACTGATGATCTTAGGGGCGCTCGAAGAGTTCTTCGAAACGATGCGCGCGGAACAGACGATGGGTGGAGGATAGCGACGGAAATGGCTCAACGGTCCGGCTTCCCGTCCCCTAGTGTCTAATGCCAAGACTTGACCCCTTTGGCGGAGGGGGTCGAATCGAGCGACGAGGTCGATCGCATGCAAGCAAAAAAAAGCGCCCCACCGAGGGGCGCTTTCGAGTCTTACTTACTTGAAGTAATTAGTAACGGTCGCCGCCGCCGCCGCCGCCGGAACCGCGCTCACGCGCCTCGTTGACCGTCAGCGGGCGTCCGTCCATCGTGTGGCCGTTCAACGCGGTGACCGCCGAGCTGGCGTCTTCGGAGTTGTTCATCTCCACGAAACCGAACCCACGCGGCCGGCCCGTGTCACGATCCGTGATCAGTTTGACCTCGGACACTCCGCGGCCATCCTGTGCGAACAACTGGCTGATTGCCTCTTCAGTCGCGCTGAAGGGCAGGTTCCCAACATAAAGTCTGCTTCCCATTCTCTTCTACCTTCTTGCTCCCCAGGGGAGCCAAACAACAATTCTCGACCGTTCGCCGAATTCATTTCCGGCGATACACTTGAACCGATGCTATTCGGCACCGGCAGTCCAACAACCGTTTCTGTACGGGAGTATGGGGGCGAGAAGTATTGTGACTATATAAGAAAGGATAGAGTATTGCCACTCTCCGGGGTCAAGTCTTGGCATGAGACAACTAGGTCAACTCGACGGTCCGGCTTCCCGCCCCCTGGTGTCCATGTCCAATGCCAAGACTTGACCCCTCTCCGCTAGTGCAAACTGAACTCGACGACCACGGTAAAGTAGACGGAGACTGGATTGTTGAACGCCATGGCGGGTTCGCCTTTACGAAAGCATCACTCTTTCATCGCTGATAACTTGAACGCGTGGATGAAGGGCGAGCCACATCCCGCGAGGTTGTCGCCGAACACCACGCCGTCGTTTGAGGCGCTGGCCGCAGGCCCTTCCTTGTCACCGACGAACGAGTCAATCTCAACCTTGACCTTGCCGGTTCCCGCGATGCTGCGAAACATCCCGATCGCCAAACTGCCGTCCGCCGCCACCTCGAATGGCGTTTTTTGCTTCACGTAGTGGATGGCCGGGTCGGTTCCGTTGAACATGTACGCCCCCTCGAATTCGATCTCCGTGCCCGGAGTCGCGGAGGTGACTCGGAGCTTGTAGCTAAAATCGGTTGACGGCGGTCCCGCCGTCGCGGCGACGCTGCAGATCAACATGAGCGCGACAGTCCAGATTTTGTTTTTGAACTTCATTCGATTTCCTCCACCGAGTTAGGGGTAGCCAACTGGAAGCAATTTGATCATGTTCCTGGTCCACCGGGTCCTTGGGATCCTGGATTTCTTGCGGGAATATGAGCTCGTGTAGTGCGCCGGCGAATTCAGCAGGGCAGGCAGTCTAATGCCAAGACTTGACCCCTCTTGGGCGGGCCGCGATCCGTTAGAATCCCCCCGACCCACCACCGCCGTCTTAATAAGGAGACCCCCAAGTGGACCCAGCAACCGCCACCGTCGACACCGGCGTAACAGCCTGGATGCTCACCTCCACCGCACTGGTCCTACTAATGGTCCCCGGCCTAGCCATGTTCTACGGAGGCCTGGTCCGAACCAAAAACGTACTCGGCACAATGATGCACGCCTTCGCCGCCATGGCGATCATCGGCGTCTTATGGGTCGTCTGCGGCTACGCCATGGCCTTCGGCTCCAACGTACTAGGCGGCTGGTTCGGCTGGAACCGCGACTACGTACTCCTTCGCGGACTGGACACAACAATCCTGGACAGCGGCGTCCCAGCGTACGTGTTCGCCATGTTCCAGGGCAAGTTCGCGATCATCACGCCGGCGTTGATCGCGGGAGCGTTTGCCGAACGCGTTCGCTTCCGCGGCTTCTGCGTTTTCATCGCGCTCTGGAGCTTGCTGGTTTACAACCCGCTGTGCCACTGGGTCTGGGCCGAGGACGGCTTCCTGTTCAACCTCGGCGCCGCCGGTGCGATCGACTTCGCCGGGGGCACGGTCGTGCACATCTCCGCCGGGGTGACGGGGCTGGTGGGCGCGCTGTACCTGGGTGCTCGCCGCGGTTATCCGCAAAGCGCGATGCACCCGAGCAACCTGGTGATGACGCTGATCGGCGCCGGACTGCTGTGGGTCGGTTGGTTCGGATTCAACGCCGGCAGTTCGGTCGAGAGCGGGCTGTCGACGGCGCAGGCGCTGACGGCGACGCAGGTGGCCGCGGCCGCGGGCGGGCTGGGATGGATCCTGATCGAGGCGTTTCGTCACGGCAAGGCGACGAGCCTGGGCATGGCCAGCGGTATCCTCGCCGGGTTGGTGGCGATCACCCCCGCGGCGGGCGTCGTCCGACCCGGCGGTGCGATCGTGCTCGGGCTGGCGGCGTCGGGAATTTGCTACGGCGCGATCCTGCTCAAGCATCGCCTCGGTTTCGACGACACGCTCGACGTCTTCGGGATCCACGGGCTAGCCGGCATCGCGGGCGCCTTGATGTTGACCGGCTTCATCCGCGAATCGTGGCTCGCCGATGCGGCGGCAGCGGCGGGTGGAACGTGGACCGCCTGGCAACAGTTGGGCGTGCAAGCGATCGGCGTGGCCGCCACCGGGATCTACACCGCGGTGGTCAGCCTGATCCTGTTCGTCATCGTCCAGAAGACCATCGGGTTGCGGGTCGCGGACAAGGGCGAGATGGCCGGGCTGGACCTGGCCCTTCACGGGGAGCACGGCTACGGCATGCTCAACCCGAACTGACCCGGAAGGAGAGCGATATGAAATTGATCATCGCCATCATCCAACCCGACAGCCTCGACCAGGTTCGAGAAGCCCTGGCCCGGGCGGAGATTCACCGGCTGACCGTCAACCGGGTCTCCGGTCACGGCGACGAGGTCAGCGAAGAACTCTACCGCGGTAAGAAGGTGTTTCCCGATCTGCTGCCGAAGATCCGGTTGGAGATCGCGTGCAACGACGAGTTCGTCGATGTTTGTGTTGACGTGATCGTCGAGGCGGCGCGGCACGACGGTGGGGCGTCGGGGGACGGTGTGATCTTCATTACACCGCTCGAGGAGTGCATCCGGATCAGCAATGCCGACCGTGGAAGCGCGGCGATCGGATAGCAAACGGGGTCAAGTCTTGGCATAAGACAACTATGTCAGCTCGACGGTCCGGCTTCCCGTCCCTGGTGTCTCATGCCAAGACTTGACCCCTTTCCGCACGAATCCGCCTATTCGGGAGCAGAATCAGATTGAGGTGGCAAGTGCCGCCATTGTTCGTATTTCCCTCACTCAGGTTCGTTTCGACGAGACGCCGGCACCATCGCCGCGATGCAAGATTCTGCGTCGAACATCAAAGGTGAAGCGGATGCCGCGAAGAGAACGTGGATTCACACTCGTCGAGTTGCTGGTGGTTGTTGCGATCATCGGCATCCTTGCGGCCATTGCCATTCCAAACCTACAAAACGCGCTCGACCGCGGCCGGCAGAAGCGGACCATGGCTGACATTCGGAGCCTGGGCACGGCGATCGAGGCCTACTCGATCGACAATCACCACTATCCGATGGCATCCGGCCCGCTTCCCGTGAAGGGAAATCTCGATGCCAGCCTCCAGCCGTTGTACATCAAGAAGTGCCCGGTCGATGACGGCTGGGGCCACGCTTTGGTGTACTCACCGGGTTCTGCATACGAACTAATGGATGAGTACGAAATAATGGATGGGGTCGAAATGACCGACAATTACGTGCTCACCTCGTGGGGCAAGGATAATTCTCCCGGGGGCTTGTCGCCCCTCGACGCGACGGACTTCAACGGAGACATCATCTTCATTAACGGTTCGTTCTTGCAATCGAACGACCTGTTGCTCATCGCAATGGAGTAGGGTGGCCCGGCCAGAACGGGGTCAAGTCTTGGCATGAGACACTACGCCAATCGGCTAATGAGGTAAACATGCCTGAAACCCCTGACTACAAAATCCACAAAGACATAAAGTACGGCTTCCTGAACCTGATCGATGTGGCGAAGATCCGTGACAGCGTGACGGAAGAATGGTTCAACCAAACGCTGTGTCAGGTCAATGATTGCGTTGTTCGGCTTGGCGTGGTGAGGGGCGAATTCCATTGGCACCATCACGACAAAGAGGACGAGTTCTTTTACGTCGTCTCCGGTAAGCTGTTCATCGATCTCGAAGATCGGACGATCGAATTGGAGCCCAACCAGGGCTTCACGATCCCGCACGGCGTGAAACACAGAACTCGAGCACCGGAGCGAACGGCCATGTTGATGATTGAAGGGGCCGGTGTTGAACCGACGGGTGACAGCTAGTCGACCGCAAGAGGAGCGGGGTCAAGTCTTGGCATAAGACATTTCGCTCAACTCGACGGTCCGGGCTTCCCGTCCCATGGTGTCTCATGCCAAGACTTGACCCCTTTGACCAGACATGCCGCGAACAATCGTAATCACGGGAGTCAGCCGCGGACTCGGGCGAGCACTCGCAACGCGTTGGATCGCCGCGGGACACACCGTCGCCGGCTGCAGCCGCAGCGTGGATCCCGAAGGCCGTTTCGACGCCGTCGATGTCGCGGACGATGGAGCGGTTGCACGCTGGGCCCGGGCGGTACTCGATCGCGACGGCCCGCCCGATCTGCTGGTGAACAACGCGGGGCGGATCAATGCCAACGCACCGTTGTGGCGGGTGCCCACGGAGGAATTCCGCGGGGTCGTCGACGTCAACCTCGTCGGCACTTATCACACGATCCGCCACTTCGTTCCGGCGATGATCGAAGCCGGCCGTGGCGTGATCGTCAACGTCAGCTCCGGTTGGGGACGCAGCACTGCGCCGGAAGTGGCGCCGTACTGCGCGACGAAGTGGGCGATCGAGGGACTGACGCAAAGCCTGGCGCAGGAACTGCCGACCGGTCTCGCCGCCGTGTCGCTCAACCCGGGAGTGATCCACACCGAGATGCTGGAGAGTTGCTTCGGCGCATCGGCTTCCGGCTATCCGGATCCGGACCGCTGGGCGGAGCGGGCGGCGAGCTTCATCCTCGACATCCGCGCGGCGGACAATGGGAAGGCGCTTACCGCTCCTTGATCTCCTTCCTGACGTACAATTCATCCGGATGAACCAGGAATCGATCACGTGATCCGTTGCCCCGCTTGCGGCGCGGAAACCGACGACGGGAAACGCTTCTGCGCCGAGTGTGGTGTTGCGCTCAGCGGCACCGCCGCGGTGACGGCGACGAGCGTTCCGTCGCAAACCCCGAACATCGGACAGACCCCACCAGGCTCGCGCGATCCGTCGAGCGGAGCGAGATTTCTCCCCGGCGCGATGCTCGCGGGGCGTTACCGCATCATCGGGTTGCTTGGCCGCGGGGGGATGGGCGAGGTCTATCGCGTCGACGATCTGAAACTCGGCCAGCCCGTTGCGCTCAAGTTGTTGCCCAAGGAGGTCGAGGGCGATTCCACCCGCGTCGATCGATTTCTCAACGAGGTTCGCCTCGCGTTGAAGGTCACGCACCCGAACGTC
>Ga0224508_10005141_pt1 | contig 10587 bp, 4 predicted proteins | sample SF_Jan12_sed_USG_4_FD_170157 | JGI IMG/M metagenome (GOLD analysis project Ga0224508, IMG submission 170157) | Sediment microbial communities from San Francisco Bay, California, United States - SF_Jan12_sed_USGS_21 | ecosystem: Environmental > Aquatic > Marine > Sediment | place: USA: California... | reverse complement strand
TTGCGTGAGTCCAGTCGCAGCTCGTCCAGACCGATGCTGCGCCCGATCTGGTTAGTGATCGCCGCTGATTGCGCCACTCCGAGCTGAAGGGCCGCCTGGCGTACCTGGTCACCCTGCGCGGCCGATGCCTGGTCCAGCGGCCGGCCCGCGACAAGATATGCAAGTGCGTCAGCCTCGGCCATAACGGGTTCGGCATACACCGTCGAGGTCGGGCTTTGTGCGGTGCCCCGCACCTGGACGCCCGCAGTGACCTCATCAATGCGGCGCGTTGCAGTGACATCGAGCGTCGGATTATCCAGTGGTCCGGTAAACACCAGGCTACCGTCGCTGATTTCGAGATCGTGGCCGTAAGCGCGGAAGATCCCCGATGTCAGCGTGATTACACCCTGAGCATCGACCGGCCGGTTTCGACCGGTGCGCAGCTGCATTGAGCCGGCGAGGCCGGTGCGCAGCCCGAAACCACTGAACCGAACGTCCTCACCAAGCTGTAGCTTCAAATCCGTTACCAGTTGTAGCGGTACTTGTGATGGTATGTTGTCGTCGGCTTCCCCAACGATGCGCACATCGGGTGAGATTCTCACCGCCTGTTGTGGGAGTTCGCGCAGTTGGACAGTTGCCCGCGGTATCGTGACGATACCGCCAAGCCGCAATGCGTTGGAGGCGCCGGCCAGTTCCAGCCGTGGTGAAACCGAAACTGCCACATCCGGCAGTTCGATTGCCTGAAAATCTTCACCGCTGATACTGGCGGTGACGGGCCACCCGGCTGCGCGATCGAGATCCAGCGTTCCTCGCAGTGCGATGTTTCCACCGGAAACGGCGTCGCCGCTGATTGCGATACGCGTACCGCCAGCTGATTCGACATCCAGATGCAGTTGCTGCAGCGTTATCCCCGTACGTGGAACAGCGACGCTACCGTCCTCGAGCCGGGCGAAACCACTAAATACCGGATTGCCCGGGGTGCCGGTGAGCGCGACGTCGGCTAGCATTACGCCCTGCCAGTTGGTCAGCTCGGTCGAAAATAAAGAGAGCATTCCGACATCTGCCAGCCGTGCATTCACACGCGCATCAATACGAGGGTCGTTACGCCAGTCATCCAGTTGACCGTCAATCAGCAATCGGCTGTTGTTATTACTATTGCTCACCAGGCGGGCCCGGATTGTTTCCGGGCTTGCGTTGCCGGACAGTTTGAATTGATCCAGCACGGTATCGAGCCGGTCCTCGTCGTCTGCATAGCTATAATCGATGCGCAGCCCAGGCGCGGTGACATCAAACTCCAGTTCAGGGTTTTGCAGTTTGCCGGAAGCGGCGAAACTGCCGCTGGCTGTTCCTGTCAGTGTTGCGCCCGGTGGTAGTAGCCGCGCCAGCGGCGCAAGGGATACATTGCGGGCGTCAGCGTCCAGCGCCAGCCTGTGCTCATCTATTATCCCGCCGGCACAAAATTGAGCTGCCTGATGCTGCCAGCACACCTTAGCCAATTTCGCATGCTCTGAAGCCACAGTCAGTTCTGCTGGCTGTTCCTGCTGAAAGGTATCTGGAGAAGCAATAACGATCGTGCTGGAACGCAGCTCACCTCGCCAGGCGTCGCCGATCCAGCCGCCACTGAACCGGGCTGTGACAGCACCGTCATTGACGGCAGCAATCAGTTCAATGTCATGCTGCTGCAGCCGCCCGTTTAGCGTGGTATCGAGCCGATCGACGCGGTAGTTGCCAAACTCGATGCCGCCCGCCGTAACCTTCAGTTGTGACGGTGGGCCCGAAGGCACCAGCCTGCCATTAGCGCTTATGCGGTCCAGCGAATATCCGGGGGCCTGTAATCCGCTGCCGTCCAGCTGCACGTCGATGAAAGGCGCTGCCATGCTGCCGCCAATGCTGCCGTGGCCGATAAGTGATCCGCCCAGCCCGTCGGCAAAGCTGCCAAAGTCGGCGACATCAACATCGTATTGCAGCGCCAGCCGATCACCATAGACACCGTCGATCGCAACGCGATTTAGGCCGCTTTTCAGCCGCACACCCGTCAGCTCCAGCGCCCCCATGCCGTAGCGCACACTGCCAGCCAGTTGCAACGGATGTTGGCGCAGTTCGCCGCTGATGTCGGCTCCTTCGAACGCCAGTTTTGGTCCGGCTGCCCCATAGCTGCCGCTAAAAGCCAGCGTGCCGTTCAGCCGTCCCGGCCAGCCGGCAGCGAAAAGCGAGGGATCAACGTTGCGTAACCGCAGTGATGTTTGCCACTGTGGCTGCGGTGTCAGCAACACTGAGCCATTGCCGCTGATACTGCTGCGGCCGGCCAGCAGCGTAACGTCTTCAAGCCGCACCGTATCATTACTGTACGAGGCCCGGCCACGCAACGATAGCGCACGTTCCCGTATTTTCCCGCTAAGGTCGAGCTGCAGCTGTTGTACTGCCGGGAGGCTATCCTGCACGGCTGCGCGCAGTTTCACAGAGCCATTGACGGTACCCGGCCACTGCGGCGCAAACAGCGCCGGATCCACTGCCGTCAGCTCAAAATGCAGTTCTGTCCGCAGTTGTTGTTGCCAGTCTATGTTGCCGTAACCGCTTACCGCACCGCGTGGCGGCGTGATTTTCAGCGAATCTATGTCGAAGCCTGAGAGACCACCTCTGCCAACGACGGAAAGATCCGTCGGCGGCAAACCGGTACCATTCAGATCAGCGGAAAAAGTCACTTGGTAATCGCCGGTGGTCCCACTCAGCCCAAGCCGGGCATTGCGCAAATTTACATTGTGGTCGCCGGCGGCATAGTCGATCGACTCGCTGGTGCTGGTGAGGTCAAACACGGGTTCGCCAGCAATCGTTGCCGTTCCGATGCTGGTGACATGGAAAGGCGCTGCCAGTCGATGCTGTAGCTCGAGCCGGTTCATGTTGCCTGCGATGCGACCGTTGCCGCTCCATTCTCCCGTTTGTTCGGTACTCCAGTTGACACCGATATCGATACCGGCCGGGTTCTTTGAATCCAGTGTCCCACCGGCCGCAAAGCTGATACCTCGCACGGACGCCTGCACGCCCCCGATGTCCAGTCCGTTACTCCGCCAGGCGGCAGCCAGGCTGATGTTGCTGACTGTTTCATCAGCTGCGCCGCGCAGCGTAAATTGCCCGATGCGGGCGTCGGCAATCACAACGTCGATTGGCAGCCGGGGGATATGCGTGAATGTTGACGCGCCGCCTGTAGACTGCGGGGTGGAAATCTGGATCGTATCCGCGTCGAGGCTGGCAAAATACAGTTCGCGTCGCAACAACCGCCTCGGATGCAGTTGCAGCTCAACCGAGTTCGCGACGAGTTCCACTGATTCGTTAACCAGCTGCAGGCCGGAAACTGTCAGCGTATCGGTTATTGTCCCGCCGATGGTTTCAACCGACAGTCCCTCGACCTGGCCGGCTATACGATGCAGCATCCAGCGAGCGCCACCCTCGGTGGACAGCGCCCACCACAATACAAGCGCAACCACAGCTGCAGCGAAAAGCAGCGGTACCAGTATCCACAACGAAATACGCCGCAGGGTCACAGGTCCGGTCCGAACGACAGGTGCACGCGCGGATCCCGATCGGCACCATTGAAGGGCCAGGCCAGGTCCAGGCGCACCGGCCCGATGGGCGACAGCCAGCGGCCGCCAATTCCGGCCCCGGTGTGCGCCTCGAGATCGAAATCATCGAAGGCATTACCGCTATCGACGAAAGCCGCAACTGACCACCTGGTGGCCAGGGCGCGCTCCAGCTCGACACTGGCAATCAATTGCCCGGAGCCACCGATGACATTTCCAGCGGCATCTTTCGACCCGAGCGTCTCAAATCCATAGCCACGTATCGAACCATCGCCACCGGCAAAGAAGCGCAGCGACGGCGGCAACTCGGAAAACTCGCCTGACACGCTGGCACCGGCATTGGTACGCACGAGCACCCGCAGTCCGGGGCGTAACGAGCGGATCAGCTTGCCGGAAGCCTCGACCCGCAAGAAGTTGGTGTCAGATCCGAGCACATCACCGCTGCCGCGAAACTCAAGAAACAGGCGCGAGCCGCGCTGCGGCTGCAACCGGTTGCTGGAGCGGCTTCGGGTCCATGAGATACCGGGGATGATGAACGTGCTGCGCCTGCTTTGGCCGGCGATTTCAAAATCTTCCACCAGCAAGTCGACGAACCGAGTCTCGCGCCAGTCGTATTTGCGCTCGCGGAGGCGGCGCGCGCCGAGCTGCAAGGCATCGCTTTCGCTGGTGTCGGTCCTTTCGTGCTTGAAACCGGTGTCAAAGCTGAGCCACTCAGTGCGTGGATCGCCTTCCGGCTGGCGATAGTTGATCGCGATTTCCGAGACGACGTCTGACATGAGCAAGCTTGTGCCCCATTGCCGTCCTTTACTGTCCATTCGGCGATTGGTGTAGCCAGCGCGCAGCCGTGCGCCCGTATTGGTCGAGTAGCCGATCCCGGCGCTGTACAACTTGCGTTTGCCGGGTGTGAGTTTGACAACAACCGGAATGTGGCCGTCCTCACGCCCCTCTGGATCCGGCTTTACATCGATGCGCCCGAAGTAGCCGCTGCCAGCCAGCGCCGAATACAAATCGGCGAGCAAGTTGCCTTCATATGGGTCTCCATGGCGATACGGTAAAAAACGTTGAACCAGCTGCGGTTGTAGAACGTCCTGTTCGAAGGTCGTTTCGCCGAACGCGTAACGATTGCCGGAATCAAGGTACAGAACAACGTCTGCTGCATAGTCTGCAGGCGTAACGGTGACTTCATTCTTTCCCAACCTGGCATCGGCATAACCGCGTTGCGCCAGGGTATCCAGCAGCGAACGTTTCAGCGCTTCGTAACGGTCATGACGCAAAGGTTGCTGCAACTGCAAACCGGCTTCGGAGATAACGCGGGCAAACGCGGGGTCGTTTTCAGCGTCACCGGCCATCTGGATATCCAGAGTGCGGATAGTCACTGGTTCACCGGCAGTGACGGTATAGACTGCTAACCAGCATGGATGCTCGAACGACAAACCGGTCTGGATGTCGGCCGCATAAAACCCGAGGGCCTGCAGTGCCGTTGTAATGTCCCGCTGACCCTGCCGCAACAGCCGGTGAACCCGCCAGGCCGGTGCGTCGCAACTTTCCTCATCCAACCCAAGATGTGCCTGGGCATTGGCGAGCAGTTCGCCCGTGAGACCTTCAATACGGACCTCGGCGAAGGCAGGCACGGGCAGCAGCATAGCTTGCAGCAGCAATGACGGTAGAAGGAGTCTGTTCATAATGAATAAAGATCAATTTACTGGAAAGTGGAGTCAAGCCCTAGCCATCTCATCAGCGGGCTCTGGACGAAATCTGAATGCTTTGGTGGCTTCATCCGTGGGAGCGCCTTCCAGGCGCGATCCAGATTCCATCGGGGCAGGGTTGCCGCTCCTGCAATTGAAAGTGGCACCGTATGGTACAAAGTAAGTAGTATCCAGTGTGACTGCACAGGAGGTTGCTTGGTGTCGTTACGCTCCAGATTTGTTGGCTACTTTAACGAACTGAAACGACGCCGGGTGCTACAGGCCGGTGCCGGCTATGCCATTGTTGCCTGGATACTCCTGCAGGTCGGTGAGGTCACCTTCGAGCCGCTGCATTTTCCCGACTGGGTATTGACCGCCCTGGTCGTGCTGGTAATCGCTGCTTTCCCGATAGTTCTGATACTCGCCTGGTTTTTCGATCTGACCCTGCACGGCATCAGAAAGGATGCAGGCCCGGCTTCTTTGCCGGCGGCCGACCCCACACAGACAGAGACCGGAAACGGCGGCAGCTCTATCGCAGTCCTGGCGTTCGACGATATGAGTCCCCAGAAAGACCAGGAGTATCTGTGCGACGGTATCGCAGAAGAGATACTTAATCGTCTGGCGCAAATTCAGGATTTGCGTGTCGCTTCGCGGACGTCATCGTTTTACTACAAAACACAACCGGCCGATGTCAACGTCATTGGCCGCCAGCTCAACGTTGCCACTGTGCTCGAAGGGAGTGTGCGCAAGGCGGGCAATGACCTGCGTATCACAACCCAGCTGATCAGTGCGGACGATGGTTATCACCTCTGGGCGCATAGCTACGACCGAAAACTGGAACACATCTTCGAGATCCAGGACGAGATTGCCGCACACGTGGCTGATGCACTGCAAGTAACCTTTAGTGCCGATGGCGAAGACTGCTACACCACAAGTGATGTACAGGCATACGACTTTTATCTAAAGGGCATCCATTATTTCCGTCGGTGGGGCCTGCGAAATGTTCTGTACTCTATCGACATGTTTGGCAAGTCGGTGCAGCTTGATCCGCATTACGCGCGCGCCTGGGCGGCACTCGCGGACAGCTACGCGATGACCTGTATGTACTGGCAAGCTACCGAGGAAAATCTCGCCGGCGCAGAGTCAGCCAGTATGAAAGCGCTCGAGCTTTTGCCGGGCCTGGCTGAATCGCACGTGTCCCGGGGCTTAAGTCATGTCGTACATCACAAGGATCGCGAGGCAATCGCGGAATTCGAAACCGCGCTGCGTCTCGACCCGCAGCTGTTCGAGGCGCACTACTTTTACGGTCGGGTGCGCTTTCAGCGAGGTGAATTGCAGCAGGCGGTTGAGTTGTTTGAAAGAGCCGAACAAATCCGACCGGAAGATTTTCAGGCAACGATCTTTCTGCGCCAGGCTTATCGCAGCCTGGGGCGCGAGGCCGATGCACTGGCAGCGGCCGCCCGTGGCGTCAGGCGTGCCGAGCGCCACTTGGAGCTAAACCCGGATGACACGCGCGCGCTCAACCTGGGGTGTGCCGGACTGATCGATACTGGCAACAAAGAAAAGGCGATGCAGTGGGCCGCGCGCTCGCTGTCGATCGACGGCGACAATCCTGACACGCTATATAATGTGGCTTGTAGCTATGCGCTGGGCGGTGAGGCTGACCGGGCGCTGGATTGTCTGGAACGGGCCAGCCTGGGTGGCATGACAATCGCGGAATGGGCAGAAAACGATTCAGACCTCGCTTCAATCCATGACCATCCTCGCTTCCGCGACCTGATGGACCGCCTCAGGGCGCAGGAGTCGACCGACAGCTGACGTTGAACTGTGGGAGCGGCCTTAGCCGCGATGCTAGAATCCGTCTCCGGAACCCAAGGAATATCCATGTCGCTGAGTGTTGTTATCCTGGCAGCAGGCCAGGGCACCCGTATGAATTCCCGCCTGCCCAAGGTGTTACAGCCGTTGGCGGGCCGGCCGCTGCTGGAACACGTGCTCAACACTTGCGCGGAAATAGACGCAGGCGAGATCCACGTCGTGATCGGTCATGGCGCCGAGGCGGTACGCGAGGCGTTTGCGGGCAGGGAGGTGACCTGGGTCGAACAGCCCGAACAACTCGGTACTGGTCACGCCGTGGCCCAGGCGCTGCCCGGTTTTGCCAATGACGATATTGCCCTGGTGCTTTACGGTGACGTGCCGCTGGTTCGTAGCACGACCTTACGGGAACTGGTTGCCGCGGCACGTGCAGATCATATAGCCGTACTAACCGCAAAACTCGACGACCCTACAGGTTACGGTCGTATCGTGCGTGGTGATCGTGGCCGCGTCACCCGCATTGTCGAAGAAAAAGACGCCAGTGAGAGCGAACGCGAAATAGGCGAAGTCAATACGGGGCTCATTGCGTGTCAGGTGCGGTTGTTACGCAAATGGGTTGGTGAATTATCTGCTGACAATGCACAGGGCGAGTATTACCTCACCGACATAATCGGCATGGCCGTACGCGACGGTCTTAAAGTACGTACCACGCAACCGGAATCGAAGAGCGAAATACTGGGAGTCAATGACAGGCTTCAGCTGGCCGAGCTGGAAGCAGTCCTGCGTCGGCGTAACGCCGACGTGTTACTCAATGCTGGTGTGACACTGATCGATCCGGCGCGGGTCGATGTGCGTGGCACACTCGAATGTGGCCACGATGTCACTATCGACGTAAATGTCGTTTTTGAAGGCAATGTAAAACTCGACAACAATGTCTCGATAGGACCGAACTGTTACATTCGCGAGTCGCAGATCGAGCAGGATTGCCGCGTACTGCCCAATACTTTCATCGACAATGCGCATATCGGGCCGCGTTCACAGATAGGGCCGTTTGCCCGGGTACGCCCGGAGACCTATACCGGTAGCGATGTGCGTATCGGTAATTTTGTCGAGGTGAAAAAGAGCGTGATCGGCAAGGCCAGTAAGGTGAGTCATCTGACCTACCTTGGCGATACCACCATCGGAAAAAACACCAATATCGGCGCCGGAACCATTACCTGTAATTACGATGGCGTAAACAAATACCGTACCAAGATCGGTGACGATGCCTTTATCGGATCGGGCACCAACCTGGTCGCGCCGGTCGAAGTCGGCGATGGGGCCAACATAGGCGCCGGTTCGACGATTACCAAAGATGCCCCGGCCGGCAAGCTGACCGTCTCACGCGGTCGCCAGACCACCGTCGAGGGATGGAAAAGGCCCGAAAAGAAGGCAAAATGAGAACTGTGGCATCGCTCCTGGCAGCCGCTGTCGTCAGGATTACCGGCAGACTGAGAGACCTTTAACTATGTGTGGAATCGTAGGCGCCGTCGCCGAAAGAAATGTCATTCCGGTGTTGATGGAAGGCCTGCGCCGGCTGGAATATCGTGGCTACGACTCGGCTGGTCTGGCGGTGACCAACGGCAGCGACACGCTGACCCGCGTGCGCACTGTCGGCAAAGTGCAAAAACTTCAGGACGCACTGGACGCCAACCCGATCCTGGCCCATCGTGGTATCGCGCATACCCGCTGGGCCACACACGGCGAACCCAACGAGATCAACGCCCATCCGCATTTTTCCGAAGACCAGCTGGCCGTGGTGCATAACGGCATCATCGAGAATCACGAAGCGCTGCGCGATGAACTGACCGGTCTCGGTTATACCTTTCATACCGACACCGACACGGAAGTTATCGCACACCGGATCAGCTATCACCTGCGTTCTTGTGACAGCTTTACCGAAGCGGTGATCAAAACGGTTGATGAACTGGAGGGTGCCTACGCACTCGCCGTGATCAGCAAAGTCGATCCGGAATGTATCGTGGTAGCCCGTGCCGGTTGCCCGGTGGTGCTCGGCGTTGGCCTCGGCGAAAACTTTGTTGCCTCAGATGTTTCGGCCCTGCTACCGGTTACGCGGCAATTTATGTTTCTCGAAGAAGGCGACGTGGCCGAAATACGCCGTGAGCAATTCAGGATCTACGATGCCGGGCGCAATCTGGTCGAGCGCCAGGTCGTCGAAAGCGAAATCAGTGCCGATGCAGTGGAGCGGGGCGAATACCGTCACTACATGCTCAAGGAAATCCACGAACAGCCGCGCGCGGTGGCCGAAACCCTGGAAGAGCGCATCGCCAACGGCAAGGTGCTTGATGCCGCCTTTGGACCCAAGGCACCGGCGTTGTTCGACCAGGTAAACGCGGTGCACATCGTTGCCTGTGGCACCAGCTACCACGCCGGCATGGTGGCGCGTTACAACATAGAGCGTTTGGCACAAATACCGTGCCGGGTCGAGATCGCCAGTGAATTTCGTTACCGCAAACCAGTAGTTCGAGGCGGCACGCTCTTTGTCACTGTTTCGCAGTCCGGGGAGACGGCCGACACGCTGGCGGCGTTACGCATGGCCAAGGAACTCGGTTTTATTGCCAGCATGGTTATCTGCAACGTGCCGGAAAGCTCACTGGTGCGTGAATCCGACCTGGTCCTGATGACCCGCGCCGGTCCGGAAATCGGTGTGGCCTCAACCAAGGCCTTTACCACGCAGCTTGCAGCGCTGCGGCTGTTGACCCTGGCGCTGGCACGACGCAACGGACTGGACGAAGAGAGCGAACGCAAGCTGACCAGGTTATTGCAGCATGTTCCGGCCTTACTCGAATCGGCGTTGCATCTCGACGATGAAATGAAAGTGCTGGCCGAGCGTTTCGCCGACAAGCATCACGCGCTATTTCTCGGTCGTGGCACCCAGTATCCGATCGCGATGGAAGGTGCGCTCAAGCTCAAGGAAATTTCCTACATCCACGCCGAGGCTTATGCTGCCGGCGAACTCAAGCACGGGCCGTTGGCACTGGTCGACGAAGACATGCCAGTCATTGCCGTTGCACCCGACAATGCTTTGCTTGAAAAACTGAAATCAAACCTGATGGAAGTACGTGCCCGCGGCGGCCAGCTGATCGTTTTCACCGATCCCAACACCGGGTTCACCGAAGACGAACAGACCACAGTCATCACGCTACCCGAAGCGGTGTCCGATTCGCAGGCGCCGATTGTTTACACTGTGTTACTGCAACTGCTTTCCTATCACGTGGCCGTCCTCAAAGGTACCGACATCGACCAACCCCGAAACCTGGCCAAGTCCGTCACCGTCGAATAGGGGCCAAGTCTGCCCATTTCCTGGTCCTTGATAATAAAGTTTTGAATGCGGATGCGGCAGTGCTTTGCACGGGACTTCTGCGAAAGTTGATCATCAGAAATTGCCGTGTCCGAATCAAATTGGTCAATTGGTGATCACCTGGAGGCCTTGATCCGGCCCAACTCGAGCTCGAGCTAAAGTTTTGAATGGCGCG
>Ga0224508_10005140_pt1 | contig 10588 bp, 5 predicted proteins | sample SF_Jan12_sed_USG_4_FD_170157 | JGI IMG/M metagenome (GOLD analysis project Ga0224508, IMG submission 170157) | Sediment microbial communities from San Francisco Bay, California, United States - SF_Jan12_sed_USGS_21 | ecosystem: Environmental > Aquatic > Marine > Sediment | place: USA: California... | reverse complement strand
GCGCAGCCGGGGAAGAAGCCGACGGCCCGGTCGCCTCGCTGCGCGACGGGTGCCACCTTTCGCGGAGAGCGCGCGAAGGGCGGGCGCAGCTTGAGCTTGCCGCGCCTGAACAGCGCGAGCCCCAGCCCGAGCTCGTGAAAAGGCTTTTTCCGGGCCAGGTTGAAGGCCAGGCTCAGGCCGAGCTCGTAGAGCCGGCCCAGGGCCTTGACCAACCGGAGGAACAACCGGTTGAAGACGTCGATCTCGGGCACCGCCGGCGCCACGCCGCGCCGTTTGGCCTCCATGCGCAGCGCGTCCATGACGGCCGCGACGTCGATCTCCTGCGGGCAGCGGGTCGTGCAGGTCTGGCAGGACGCGCACAGCCAGATCGTCTTGCTTTCCAGAACCTGCGCGTCGTCGAACTGAACGCTCCGCACCACGCGGTTGGGCGTGAGGTCAAAGGCGTCGGCGAGCGGGCAGCCGCTCGCACATTTGACGCACTGGTAGCAGCGGTAGACGTTCTGGCCCACGTCCCGCAGAACGACATCCGCGAGCGGCTCGGCAACGGGCACTGTCACCGCTGTCATCTCAAGCCTCCGGCACGGGCCGGGGGAACAGGCCGGCGCCCTCGACGATGGGCCGTATCGCCTCTTCCCACTCGATCGCCATGATGTGGACGCCGCGCAGGCCCTCCATTTCCCGCAGCTCCCGGATCTGCTCGATACAGATCCGGATCCCCTCGGCGCGCCAAGCCTCGCGCCGCGCCTGCTTGTCCTCCGCGGCGACGCCGTCCACGGCCGCCTCCATGCGCGCGACATAGCCGTCGGGGACGACCATTCCGGGGACCTTGTCGCGCATGTGGCGCGCCATGCCGGCGCTCTTGAGCGGGCCGACGCCGGCCAGGATCGCGACCTTCTCGTGCAGGCCCAGATCCACGACCCGCTTCATGTACTCGCGAAACCGGGACATATCGAAAACGAGCTGCGTCTGGATGAAGTCGGCGCCGGCCGCCACCTTCTTGGCCAGGCGGTGCACCCGCAGCTCGAAGGGGTCGGCGAAGGGATTGGCCGCCGCGCCGATCAAGAGCGGCGGCCCGCCGCCGGAAATCTCCTCGCCGCACTGGAACAGGCCTTCGTCCCGCATCTCCTTGACCATGCGCACCATCTGGATCGAGTCGATGTCATGGACGTTCTTGGCGCCCGGATGGTTGCCGTGCGACTGGTGATCGCCCGTCAGGCACAACACGTTGCGTATGCCGAGCGCCGCGGCGCCGAGCAGGTCGCTCTGCATCGCCAGGCGGTTGCGGTCGCGGCAGGTCATCTGAACGACCGGCTCGAGCCCCTGCGCGACCAGGATGGCGCCGCTGGCGATGCTGCTGAGCCGCACGACCGCCGTCTGGTTGTCGGTGATGTTGGCGGCGTCGACGCAGCCCTCGAGCAGGGCCGCCTTCTTTCGGATGACGTCGGCGTCATGGCTCTTCGGCGGGCCGATCTCGCCGGTGACCGCGAAATGACTGGCCGCGAGCATACGTTCGAGGTTGCTTCCCGACTTGAACCTTCGAGCCGGGGCGGGAGCCTGCGCCGCCGGTGCCGGGGCTAAGAGTTGATCCATCATTCGGCCCTCTGCCTTCAGACGTCCTCTGGCGGCGGCAGGCGCAGATCGTCGCGCACGATGCGCCGCGGCCCGCCGTCGCGGCTGGTCGACCAATCGCGCGGCGGCTGGATCTCCAGCAGGCGATCGGCCAGGCCCTGCCGGTCCAGGCGCTCCCAGATGAGCTGCCAGGCGCAGGGAGTATCGGAGTCGACCTCGCACATGCCGCCCTGCGAGCCCCCGCAGGGGCCGTTCATCAGTTGCTTGGCGCAGCGGCTCACCGGGCAGATGCCGCCGGTGATGTCGAGGACGCAGTGGCCGCAGCCCTGGCAGCGCTCCTCCCACACCCCCTGCTCCGTGGGAAGGCCCATGAAGGTGGTGTCGAGCGCCGGCAGCACCCGCTTGTCCGGGAAGCGCTCGGCCAGGGTCTGGACGCCCACGCCGCAGCCCAGGGACAGAATGGCGTCGAATTCGTCGAGCCCCTCGGCGAGCGGAGCGATGTACTCGGCCTCGCACTGCCGCTGAACCGTGGTCTCGGCAACCGACATCGGCTGACCGTCGAGCCGCCGCGCCATCCGAAGCGCCGAGGCGAGGATCCCGACCTCCTTAACTCCGCCCGCGAAGCAGACGGTGACGCAGGTGCCGCAGCCTACGGCGAGCACGTTGCGATAGCCGTCCAGCATGGCGGTGAGTTCCGAAAGGGGTTTTTGCTTCGCGACGATCATCGTCCGTCTCCACGATCGTGTGCCGATTCGGCGAGCAAGGGCGCAGGGTCGCCACAGGCCGCGCAGCCGGTCGTCGGGATCTCGCCCGCCGCCCGCCGCGTTCCGAGAGGGCTGGGACCCAGGCTCTTGATCGTCTCGGCCATCTCCGTGGCGAGCTCCGCGAACTGCGCGCCCATCGCCGCGGAAAGGTTGATCATGCGCAGGCGCTCGCCTTCGAGGCCGATGTCCTCGAGCCAGCGCTGCGCGTAGTCCACCCGCTGCCTGGCGTGGAGGTTGCCCGCCAGGTAGTGGCAGCGCCCCGGGAGGCAACCGGCGACCAAGAGACCGTCCACCCCGTCCTCGAAGGTGCGCAGCAACTCGAGGACATCGACGCGCCCGGTGCAGGGCAGCTCGACGATGTTCAACGAGGGCGGGTAGGCCAGGCGCGAGGTGCCGGCGAGATCCGCCGCTGCATAGGCGCAGTGCCGGCAGCAGAAGGCGACGATTTTGGGCTCGAAAGGGGTTTCGGCGGCGGTCATGCCGGCACCTCCTCCACGCGCGCGTCTTCGAAAAGCGCGTCGACCTTCGCCATCACCTGGGCGCCGGTGTAGTGTTTGAGCTCGATCGCCCCGGCCGGGCAGGCCGCGGCGCAGAGGCCACAGCCCCGGCAGAGGGCGCTCTCGATGGTCGCGGCCCCGGCGATGCCACCGGTCCCGGCCAGATCGGCGGCGATGCGCGCCGCGCCGTAGGGGCAGGTCCGCAGGCAGGTGAGGCAGGCGACGCAGCGTGTATGGTCGACGGCGGCGACACGGCCGCCGGTGGTGATCGCATCCTGCGACAGCAGCGCCGCCGCCCGGGCCGCCGCTGCCTTGGCGTGCACGATCGCCTCGTCGAGCAGCTTGGGATAATGGGCCATGCCGGCCATGAACACGCCTTCCGACAGGAAATCCACCGGCCTCAGCTTGATGTGCGCCTCGAGGAAAAAGCCGTCGGCGTCGGTCGGCAGCCTAAGCCGGCGCCCCAGCTCCTGCGTCGCCGCCGAGGGCACGACCGGCGTGCTGAGCACGAGGAGGTCCGGCCGCAGCACGATGTCGCGGCCGAGCCCCTCCTCCCAGGCCTTGACCGCGACGACGCCGTCCTCGGCGACGCGGACCTCCGGCTTGCAAGTCTCGTCGTAGCGGACGAAGAGCACGCCGCTTTCGCGCGCCGCGGTGTAGAGACGCTCCTTGAACCCGTATACGCGGATGTCGCGATAGAGGATCGTGACACGAGTTTCGGGGCTGAGGCGCTTGAGCATGAGCGCGTTCTTCAGCGCCGAGGTGCAGCAGACCCGGGCGCAGTACTTCTCCGCCGGACCGACGCACTGGATCATCACAACGGACCGGGGCAGCGCGGCCTCCTCGGCACCCGCGTCCCCCTGCCCCGCAAGCCGCGCTTCGAATTCCTGCTGGGTGACGATGTGCGAGCTGGCGCCGTAGCCGTACTCGTCGCCGCGGTATTCGACGCCGCCGGTCGCGAGGATCGACACGCCATGGCTCACCTCGAAGGGCGGGGCCTCCGGATCGGTCGGCCGAAGGGTCGAGGTGAAATTGCCGACGAACCCGGCGGTGCCGCTCACCTCGGTCCCGAGGTGGACCGTGACGAGCGGGTTCGCTTCGATCTCGCCGAGGAGCTGGCGGAGGAAGTCCTGCGGGCCGAGATGGCGGCCGTCGGCGCCCAGCGGCAGGCTCGTGGAGGTGCCGCTGTCGTCGATGCCGAAGTGCAGTTGGCGCAGGTTGCCGCCAAGCGCGTCGCTCTTCTCGACCAGGTGCACCGGAAAGTTCTGGGCCGCGAGCTCGAGCGCCGCCGTCATACCGGCCGCACCGCCGCCGACCACCAGGGCGGAATGCCCAACGGGCACCTTGTCCGTCTCGAGCGGCGCGAGCTGCCTCGCGCGGGCCGCCGACATGCGCACCAGCGCCTTGGCCTTTTCCGTTACCGCCGGATCGCGCCCGTGCACCCAGGAGCACTGGTTGCGGATGTTCGCCATCTCGAAGAGGTAGGGATTGAGCCCGGCGGCGCGGATGCTGTCCTGGAACAGGGGCTCGTGGGTCAAGGGCGTACAGGCGGCGATCACGACCCGGTTCGCCTCCAGCTCCTTCACTCGTTCCGTTATGTGGCCGATGCTGTCCTTGGAGCAGGCGTAAAGGCTCTCCTCCGCGTGGACGACCCCGGGCAGCGAGCGCGCATAACAAGCAACTCCGGGCACGTCGACGACGCCGCCGATATTGGTGCCGCAGTGGCATACGAAGATCGCGATCTTGGGGTCCTCCCCGGCGACGTCGCGCTCCGCCGCATAGGCCGGCGCGCGCGTCAGGGTGCCGCGGCCGCCGACCAGCATCCCTTCGGCAGAGGCCGCCGCCGCGCCGGCCTCGATCAGGGATTCCGCGATGTCCTTGGGCTCGCGGAAAGGCCCGACCGCGTAGACGCCGGGCCGGCTGGTGTGCACCGGGTCGAACTGCAGGGTCCGGCAGAAGCCGTGATCGTCGAGCTCGAGCCCCAGCTTGCGGCCGAGGTCGCGCACGCCCTCGGATACCTCCATGCCGACGGAGAGCACGACCATGTCGAAGGCCTCGTCGCGCACCTCGGATCGGGCAGGCACCCCCTCGCCGCCGGACGACGGCGGGGTGCGGTCGACGTAGCGCAGCATCAGGTCGCCGGTCGCGGGATCCTCCTTGAGCGACGAGATGCGGCAGCGCGTGTACTCGATGCCGTACTTGTCGCGGGCGCGCCGGTAATAGGCCTCGTAGCCCTTGCTGAAGGCGCGTACGTCCATCATGAACACCTGGGCCTGCGTCTCGGGCTCGTGCTCGATGGCCATGATGGCCTGCTTGGTCCCGTACATGCAGCAGACCGCCGAGCAGTAATCGTGCGTCTGGTCGCGCGAGCCGACGCATTGCAGGAACGCGATCTTCTTCGGCGTCCGATCGTCCGAGGGGCGCTTCACGTGGCCGTTGGTCGGCCCGGACGCGCTCAACAGCCGCTCGAATTGCAGCGAGGTGACGACATTCGGATAGCGGCCCAGGCCGAATTCCTCGGACAGCTCGGCGCGGTACGGCTGGAAGCCGGGGGCGAGAATGGCGGCGCCCACGTGAATCCGGCGCGTCGACTCCTCCATCTCGTGGTCGATGGCGTCGACGCCGCAGGCCTCGACGCAGGTCAGGCACTCCGAACAGATGCCGCAGGACAGGCAGCGCTCGGCCTCGGCCATGGCCTGTTGCTCGCTGTAGCCGAGCTCGATCTCCGTGAAATTGCCCGCGCGGTCAGCGACCGCGATCTCGGGCATCGGCGTTTGCGGCGCGTAGCCGATCTCGCCCTTCAGCAGGCGGGCGTCGATCTCCTTTTGCGAGAGCTCCGCGACCGGCGGCCCGGCGGGCCGCGCCGTCTTCATGGCTTCGCCGCGCAGATGACGATGGATCGCACCGGCGACCCGATGGCCCCCGGCCACGGCCTCGATGACGAAGGCGGTGCCGCTGATGCTGTCGCCGGCGGCGAAGATGCCGGGGCGGTCGGTCATGAAGGTATCGGGGTCGACGGCGATGGTCCGTGCGCGCGTGACGCCCACGCCGGCATCGTCCGGGATGAAAGCCAGACCGACCCGCTGGCCGACGGAGAAGACGATCACGTCGGCGGCCATCACGTGCTCCGAGTCCGGGACGGTCAGGGGCACGGCACGTCCGGTCTCGTCGGTCTCGAAGCGCTCGACGCGCTGGCACTCGAGGCCGGCGGCGCGCCCGTGTCCGTCGTCGACGACGCGGAGGAAGTTCAGGCCGACGTGCATGCGGATGCCCTCTTCGCGCGCGCGCGCGATCTCGGACTCCTTCGCCGGCATCTTCCCGCCGCTGCCGCGCACCGCCATCTGCACGTCGCCGGCGCCGAGCCGGACGGCCGTCCGCGCGACGTCGACCGCGACGTCCCCGCCGCCGACCACCAGGACGCGCTTGCCCTCGATGTCCGGCCGCGGGTCCCGCGCGCCCTCGGCGCCGAGCTCCGCCAGGCGCACGTCGCGCAGGAACCGGGTGTTGATGAGAATCCCGTCGAGGTCGCCGCCGGGGATCGGCAGGCGGATCCCCTCGTGGGCGCCGACGGCCATGAGCACCGCGGCGTAGCCCTCGTCCAGCAGGTCGTCGAGGCTTTCGACCGGCGTGCCGAGCCTGAGGTCGACGCCGAGATCGACGATATCCTGGACCTCGCGGTCGACGATGGCGGCGGGCAGCCGAAAGTCGGGAACGCCGAAGCGCAGCATGCCGCCGGCGACCGGCAGCGCCTCGAAGACCGTGACGGGATAGCCCTCGAGACAGAGGTCCTGCGCGACCGTCAGCCCGCAGGGGCCGGCGCCGATGATGGCGATACGCTCGTCGTAGCGGCGGGGCGCCGGCTCGGGCTTGGCGCGCGGCTTCGCGTAGAACGCGTCGGCGATGAAGCGCTTGAGGCCGTGGATGTTGACCGGCTCGTCGACCTTGCCCCGGCTGCACGCGGTCTCGCAGCGGTGGTCGCAGATGCGGCCGCAGATGCCGGGGAAGGGATTGTCCTCCTTGATCGCCCGATAGGCCTCGTCGATCCGCCCCTCACGCAGGAGCGAGATATAGCCCTGGGCACGCTGGCCGGCGGGACAGGCATCACGGCAGGGCGCGACGCCGCGCTTTTCGATCGCGAAGGCGTCGGGGGTCGCCTGGGGGTACAGCTTGTAGGCGGCCCGCCGTTCGCCCAGGCCCTCGTCGAAGGGATTGGGCAGCCGCTCCGGGCAGACCTCCGCGCACTTGCCGCAGCCGTTGCACCTGTCGAGGTCGATATAGCGCGGCCGGGTGCGGACGGTGGCCGTGAAGTCCCCTGCCTTACCTTCGAGGCCAAGGACCTCGCTGTCGGGGAGAAGCTCGATGTTGGGATGGCGCCCGACCTCGACCAGGCGCGGCGAGATCGTGCACATGGCGCAGTCGTTGGTCGGGAAGGTCTTGTCGAGCTTGGCCATGTGGCCGCCGATCGCCGACTTCTTCTCGACCAGGTAGACCTTGTAGCCGCCGTTGGCGAGGTCCAGCGACGCCTGCATGCCGGCGATCCCGCCGCCCAGCACGAGGACCGCCCCGACGGCCTTGGCGTCCCCACTCTGGCCGTCGCCGGTCATTGGCCGGCTCAGCCGTTGGCGAGGGAATTCGATGAAGGGAGTGTGCCCCGCGCTCGGGGTCCGCGCCAGGCGGCCGGAGCCCCAGGACACGCCATCGCCCAGCGGGCGCTCCGCGCGGCACCAAGGAATACCACGGCCATGAGCGCCTCTCGCTTCCCCGTTACGGACAGCCTGTATCAGACCACCAAAAGACCGATTTTGTCTTTGACATAGGTCAATTGCTGTCGCCGGCTGGACCGTCGGCGTCAAAACGGAGCGGGGTCTCGAGACCGGAAATCGCTAACGAATAAAGACGCCGGATTTCACCGCTCGATGCCGTAGCGCTTCATCTTTTCCCACAGGTTCTTGCGGGAAATCGCCAGGACCTCGGCGGCCTTGGTGATCGACCAGTCCGAACGCGTGAGCGCGGAGCGGATGGCCGCGCGTTCGGTCAGAGCCACGGCTTCCTTGAGGGAGGGCGGCCCTGCCCCGACCTCGGCTTCCTCCGACTCCAGGACAAAGAGATCATGCTCCTGCAGCTGGGGACCGGCGCAGAGGGCGACCGCCCTTTCCAGAAGGTTCTTCAGCTCCCGGACATTGCCCGGGAAAGGCATGTTCAGCAGGCGCGCCTCAGCCTGCCTCGAAAGCCCCGTAACCTGCTTTTCCATCGCGCGCGCGTGCTCCGTGACGAACTTCCGCGATAGAAAGACGATGTCCTCGCTGCGCTCCCGCAACGGCGGAATGGCAATGTGAATGACGTTCAAGCGCCAATAGAGATCGGACCGGAAGCGGCCGTTCTGCATCGCCTCGTCGAGATCGACCTGGGTGGCCGCAATCACACGTACGTCGAGGGGTATGGGGACGCTCCCGCCGACCCGCTCGATATTCCGTTCCTGGAGGACCCGCAGCAGCTTGACCTGGACCTCCGGCGGAATTTCCGCGATCTCGTCCAGGAACAGGGTCCCCCCTTCGGCCAGTTCGAATCGGCCTATGCGGCGCTGGTCGGCGCCCGTGAAGGCCCCGCGCTCGTGGCCGAAAAGCTCGCTCTCTACAAGTTCGCCAGGAACAGCAGCGCAGTTGATCGCGACGAAGGGCCCGCCGGCGCGGCGGCTGTTGTGGTGAACCAGTCGAGCGACCACTTCCTTGCCCGCGCCCGATTCGCCGGTGAGCAGCAACGAGCTGTCGACATCGCGCAGCCGCGCCACCACGTCTTCGATCCGGCGCATGGCGGGGCTTTTTCCGAGCGCGCCACTGCCGGCCCGGAATTTCAACCCATCCATGTCCGTGAGTTCCGCCTGATGGGCGTCGGAAACCCTCGAGAGCGTCCGCTCGACCAGGCTTATGAAGGCCTCGATGTCGAACGGCTTCGTTATGTAGTCGACGGCGCCGGCCTTGATCAGCGCCACGGCCTGCGGCACCGACACAAAGGCGGTTATGAGAATCACCGGCGTCCCCGGGTGTTGCCGGCACACCTCCTCGAACAAGGTCCGGCCGGATCCATCGGGCAACCGGACGTCGGTCACCACGAGGTCCAGACCACCCTTCGCCAGTTCGCGCCGCGCCCCCGCCAGGTCGGGGACGCTGGTGGCCGGGATCCCCTCCATGCGCAGCCGGTCATCCAACGACAGGCGCATGATCTCGTCGTCTTCGACCAGGAGAACCCGTGGTGCAGAGGGGGCAGATTTGCCGGTCGCCGTCACTGGACCTTCTCCGCCACCGCGTCGCTTTCGAGCGGCAGGCGCACGCGGAACAGGCTGCCCTGCCCGGGTTCGCTTTCCACCTGGATGGTTCCGTGCATTCTCTGGACCAGCTGGTATGTCACCCACAGTCCCAATCCGGTCCCGTTGGGCCGGCTGGTGAAGAACGGATCGAACAGGTGCCGCCTGTGTTCCTTGGGGATGCCGACCCCGCTGTCTTCCACTTCCATCACCAGGGAATTGTTCTCGCGGCAGGAGCGGAAGGCCAGGGTTCCGCCTTCCGGCATGGCCCTGATGCTGTTGTTCATGAGGTTCAGGAGGACCTGCTGGAGGTTGGGACAAGAGCAGCCGAGGCAGGTCTCGCCGGGCACGCCATTGTCCCAGCGGAGCGCGATCTTCCGGTCGCCGATCTCGGCGGCAACCAACTCCTTCAGGTCCGAAAGACAGGCGAGGTCGCAGGGCGCCGGCTCGCCTTCGTTCTGCAGCTCGACCAGAAGCCCCTGAACGGTCGCGCCGATACGGTTGAGTCCCTTCTCCAAGAGCGGCAGATAGCGCCGCAGCAGCGCGGGATCCTCCGGATGCATCTTCAAGGTGTTGATGCAGTTGAGCATTCCTCCCAGGGGGTTGTTGACCTCATGCGCGACGCCGGCAACGATCTGCCCCAGGCTCGCCAGCTTCTCGCTCAGGGCCAGCTTCTCCTCTAGCCGCTTCTTCTCCGCAAGCTCTGCCGCCATGTCGTTGAACCTCGCGACCAGCTGGCCGATCTCGTCGCGATTGGCGGCGGCGAGCGGCCGAACTTGCGACACCTCGCCGCGGCCGACCGTTTCCATGCCCTCGGCCAAGGCCTTCAGCCGGCGCCCCATGCGCGACGAGATCACCGCTCCCAGAAGGCTGCCCGCCGCGGCGAGGCCCAGGGTCAGAACCAGGACGGTGAGACCCGCCCGCCAAATCTTCCCCTGCAACTCCGCCATCGACACGCGAATGCGGACTACCCCGAGGCGCTTTTGGTCGAAGGTTATGGGAACTACGCTTTCGATGAAGTCGCTGCCGCCGCCGCTGCCCGTGACGATGCTGGGCGTCACGGTTCGCAGAGCGTCGTCGAGCAGCCGCCGCTCGGCCTCCTCCGCCGGGTCCAAGGCGAGGCCGAGAGGGTGGTTCATCGGATCGATGTGCGCGAGCACCTGGCCGTCCATGTCGAGCACCATGCCCGACAGGAGGCGCGGCTCGCCGATCCGGGCCGGCATGTGCGACGCTGTTCGCCTGAGCGTATTGTAAAGGGTCCAGTAATCGTTCCGCAGGATGGCCTCGGGGGCAGCGGTGGCGACGTCGCGGGCCAGGAGAAGCGCTTTCTCCTCCAGCTCCTCGCGGAACTGCACCCAGGCCTGAGCCACGACCACGACGCCTATGGTGAGCGCCACCCCGACGATCATCACGCTGTGGATGACGGGAATCTTGACCGACAGGCTCCAGGATTGCGG
>Ga0224508_10005139_pt1 | contig 10589 bp, 10 predicted proteins | sample SF_Jan12_sed_USG_4_FD_170157 | JGI IMG/M metagenome (GOLD analysis project Ga0224508, IMG submission 170157) | Sediment microbial communities from San Francisco Bay, California, United States - SF_Jan12_sed_USGS_21 | ecosystem: Environmental > Aquatic > Marine > Sediment | place: USA... | reverse complement strand
GCCCGACCTTGAGGGTTTCGAGCATCTGCGGTTCGGCGACGCGGAAGATCATGCGCATGGATGGCATCTCGAGGTTCTTGATCTCCTCATGGCGAACGGTCACCTTGCCGAGTTCCTTGTCGATCTTGGTCACTTCGCCCTTGGTCCAGACCGGTTCAGCAGCCAGCACTGTTTGGGTGGCGGCGGCGGTCGTGAGCACAATGGCCAATGCGGCCGTTCGTATCATACGTTTCATGTCGATTATCCTGGTTTTCTAATGTTGATCTGGTTAGCGGTTGGTGCCGATTTCATTGCCACTGGCGTTGTGAATGGCAATATCGGCGCTTGCTAAATGACGGTGATCGAGGGCTGCGGCACTGAATGCCTCGACGACAACCTGGCCTTTCATGCCGGATTCGTAATGCCCGGGGATCAGGCAACCGAATTCGAACGTCCCAGGCTTTGAGAAGGTCCAGACGATTTCAGCTGTCTGGCCCTCATTCGCGTGTGCCATATAGGGCTCGGCATGCTCCATGTTGGGGAATTTCTGCATCATGAGGGCATGCTTCTTCAGATCCTCGGTGCGGCCGAGCACCATTTCGTGGAGGATCTCACCGGGATTTTTGACAAGAAAACGAATGGTTTCACCGGCCTTGATACGGACGGCTGACGGTTCGAATTTCATTTCATCACTCATCGTGACATTGATCGTTCTGGTCACCTGGTTCGGGTCTCCGGTCTGGCCGAATTCATTTTCGACCTGGTCCAGGTTGGCGGGTACAAACTTCTTCTTGGCGTGTTTGTTCTCGCCGTGGGCAAGAGCCGGGCCGGCGAACAGCGCCAGTACAATGCCGGCAATAACAATATTCTTCATTTCAAGTCTCCTAGGGTTTCAATGCGAGTTCACAAATTCCGAGTTGAATTTGGGGGGCCTTCATAACGGTTGACCGTCAAACAGCGCGATTCTGGGCGCAGCGATCCGTCAGGGATCACATTCCATTTGCAGTGGCCACGTTGTGAAAGCCTGAACCAGGCAGCCAGCCCGAAGGCGGGCGCACCTGGAGTCTAAACGTGTCAGATGGTGGTATCGGGAGGAGGCGTTGGCAGACCCAGGAGGGCAACCTTGGGTGTTGCAATCCTGGTTGGGTCATAGAGTCGGGCGACATCGTCGCTGCCGAGCAGGAAAACAGAAAACTTTGCCACAACGGAGCACACCGCATTGCAGCACACATCGGCAATGCCGTGGTCGTGCGGCGGGGCATTGGCATCGTTGGCATGGCCGGCGCCAGCATCAGAAGAGTGTGCCAGACAGTCAGCATTTGCGCTTTGTGCCGCATCGGTGCCGGTCGTCGTCACGTCGCCGGCCAGCGGCTCGGCAACCGATGAATGGGCAAAGACCATCACGCTTTGGGACAGGACCCAAAACGCTGTCAGAAGGACGGTCAATGCGCGTTTGAATTTCATGCGGTGTCGCCTAGCAAATGGCCTGGCAACTGGCAAATGCAAAATTCACCGGGGCGAGCAAGTCTTTGTGAATTGAGTGCCATAATTTGTGCCAATTGCTGGGTTCTGCCCGTCCAATACGATGCGCTCTAAGGCGATGTGCCCTCCAGACAGTCTGAGAGGCACGGGTTTAAATTTGGTTACTGAACCGTGAATTCACTGTTCTGATGTGAACGTGGCGTGAGCATGGCGCCTGAACGAGATTTGACCGAATGGCGCCGGTGGTCTACCAGCTGAATGTGATTGCGGTCCGGCCAAGACGTCGGCGCAGTTCGGTCTTGTCGTCGACGCTGTCGAGCGGGCGGATGGCTGCATCGATGCGCCTGGCTTCATTGTAGCCCCGGGCCGACATTTCAGTGGCTTCATAGCCGTAAGCGGCCTGGAAGGCCGACCTGAAACCGGCTCGATCCTGCGGCAGCCGGCCCGGGCTCAGTACGATGGTGCCATCGCCTGCCATGGCGGCGATCGCCGCGCCGGTGCTCTCGTCAGTGCCCACCGACACGATGATATCGATCGATTGTTGCTGGAGAATGGATTTCAGTTTGCCAAGGCTGTTGGCCTGGTTGTCAGCCTTGTGAACATAGACATCAAGGCCGCCAAGATGCCCATCAGCCTCGTTGTCAGGGTGGTTGTCGCGCTCCTGCGTCGCCAGCATGAAACCGTCGGCGATCTGTTGGCCGGTGACTTTGGACTGGCCGGACATCGGAATGACCAAAGCGACGTTGAAGCTGTGGGCCAGCGCCGGGGCAGCCTGAGACAGGCACCATGCTGCCAGGATCAAGGCGCTGATGGGTAACCTCATGTGAGTGCTCCTGCGGCCAGGTTGCCGCCGATGATCAATGGGCAAGTGTGGCAAATTCACGAGGCGACGTCATCACAGCGCTTCCAGACCTCCGGCGCCAATGTCTTTTGCTCGACTGAATCGATCTTGTAGCGAATGTGTGCAACCTCATCGCTGACCAGCACCATGTCGGCCTCTTTGCCGCCATTCTTTTCAATCGCCGGAATCTTGAATACGTAATGGTGGGCGTCATATTCACCCTTGGTCCAGTTGCCGCCGGGAGTGACGACGTATTCACCATCGATCTTGATGCGCCGGCCGTCAGCCGAGCACCACTGGCCATCGATGATATCGGCGCGCACGGTCTGGCTCAGCATTGTCATCGCGATGATGACAAATACACCTTGGGCGATATGGCGCCCGGTTCCCAAGATTTTACCCTCCCGTTGCGCTCGTAATGGGCAGCGTAGGTTCAATTGTCCACAGGAACAAGGACAACCTATTGAGGCACCACATCTAGCCGGCACGCACCGCCTCAACATGGCCGGCAAAGGCCGGCTCGGCCATCAGGGCCTTGCAGCGGGCAAAGCGGCCATCGGCGTAGGCGCGGAAATCTTCTGCCGGGTTGTCGTTGGCGAGCTGGATCAGGCCCCACAGGGTCCACAACAGATCGCACATGGCCTTGTAGATGACAACGCGGCCTTCCTCGGCCGGGCTCGGATCGCGGCCGAAATAGGCCTGCAGCATTTCTGCATCCTGGGCGGCATTGAAGCTGCCCTCGACCGACAGGTCGCCGAGGTCCCACATCGGGTCGTTCATGCCGGAATATTCCCAGTCGACGATCCACATGCGGGCGCCGGTATCAAGAAAGTTCTCGCACAACGGGTCGCAGTGGCACGGGCTGAGCGCCGCCGGGTGCCGGCCGAGCGCTGCGCGCACCGTTTCGGCCTCGGCAACGACGTCGTGATAGCCGTCCGGCAGGGCAACGTCCTTACCGGACAGGATGCCGAGATAATCATCGATCATCGCGAACAGATCGAAGCGGAACGGGAATTCGGCGCCGGATACATGAAGCCGGCGGAAAGCCTCGCCGGCCCGGCCCGGCGCGCCGGCGCGCCCGGCAAAGCTCTCAGGTGTCATGGTCACCGCGCCGTCGATATACCGGGTGACCATGAGGCCGCTCGCGGCATCGGCATGGACCACCTCGGGGCTGACACCGGCCCTGGCCGCCTCGCGGGCCGCGACCGCCTCATTGGCGCGGTCGATATATTCTTCGGTCCCCTTGCCGGCGATGCGCAGGCACATATTGCCCAGACGGAACACGCGATTGGTGAGGCCGCCGAGCCGCTCGATGGGCCCGGTATAGGTTTCAAGCCCAGGCACGGCGGAGATAGCGGCGTGAACTTCGGGGTCGTTTGCATCCGTCATTATTGCTCACCTCCTCTTAGGTCACCTGGATAGTTCCATGTTTTGCGCCGTCAGACTATCCTTGCGATCTACCGTGCAAAATAACAGCTGCGGAGACAGACGTGTCGGATGACAAGCATGACGGGTTGCTGGGCGCGGTCTACGGCGCGGCTGGCACTAAAGAGGTGGCTGAGCTCTATGATGAGTGGGCCGGCAGCTACGATGCTGAAATGGCGGCGGTCGGTTACCGGCATCCAACCATCTGCCTGGCGCTGATGGCGCGCCATGTGCCGCGCGGCGCGGCACCGATCCTTGATGCCGGCGCCGGCACCGGGGCCATCGGCGAGTGGCTCAAGATCATCGGCTACCCGGTGATCGAGGCGCTCGACATTTCCGCCGGGATGCTGGCGGCGGCTGAAAAAAAGAACGTCTACAGCGCGCTGCATAACATAGCGCTCGGCGGGCCGCTGCCGTTTGCCGATGCCAGTTTTGCCGGGATCATCTCGGCCGGCGTCTTTACCTCCGGCCATGTCGGCGCCGAGGGTCTCGATGAGCTGATCCGCATCTGCCGGCCGGGCGGCGCCATTGTGCTGACGGTGAAGGACGCGCTGTGGCAGGCAGGGTTCAACGAGCGCGTCACCGCGCTGGAGGCGGCCGGGCGGATCAGCCGCGCTGAGGAAACCGCGCCCTACCTGTCGATGCCCGGCGAGGCCGGCACCAGCCCGAGCCGCGCGGTGGTGCTGAAGGTGGCGGGGTAGCAGGTTGGGGAGAGGTTTTTGAGGCCGCCATGCAGAAAGCACCGCAGCCTTGGTTTACGAACTGGGTGGATATCCGCCTGATGATGGGATGTAGAAGGAATGCCAAGAAAGAAACGGCGTACGCCGTCAGAAAAGAAAGCTCTTTCGCTCAAGAAAGATCGCCGAAATAACTACGGTGAAAGCACCACCGCGGCGCGAAGGATGATTCCGCTTCGCAAGGCCCTGGCAAATCGCGCTGTACGGCATGCCGCAAATCAGGCCCTTGAAACCGGCGGCCAGGACGCCAGCGATGCCGTTGAGCGCGCGCATTCCTTGAAGAAGTGGAAGAAGAGCCCTGATGCGCCGCTTGGCGAACAAGTCGAGAAGAAATCACGGCGACGCCAAGCATCAGTCAACTCGAAGGTTCGACGAAAGGCAATTCGCCAGCAAGCTGAGACAAATGGACTGCCCGATCCGCTCACCCGGTTTCCGACTTCGGAATAGCGCGGGCAGGCTCCCTTGCCTCAACCGTCAGCCTGGCGCAGGCCAGGATCCATATTGATTGTGTCAAAACCGCCTGAGGCTCCATGGGCCCTGGCGTTCGCCAGGATGACGGGTGGGGACAAGCGAGCGCTCGCGGCGCAGGCCGATCGTGCTGCACGGCATGTCATTGCGCAGTTTTTACGACGAAATCTCGTAAAACTGGATGCAAGTTTTAGGTCAATTCGTGAATATATTCTCAGTCATTGCGTTATTTCGGCAACATTTCTGCAATAGATAACGCCATTAAGATTCAAACGCCGGTTCGTGCTAACCAAATATATTATCCATCCAGAGACGAAATTTTCAAATTAACATTTCATTAACCCGATCATCTCAGAATCGCGTGCATATCGAACAGTGCGTTGGGCGGCGGCCCCAACGCTTTGGGCACAGTGAAAGTCGGGGTCATGATGGTCGAGAGAACATACAACCGCCTGTGGCGGACCACCTTGCAGATTTGTTTCATTGCCGGTGTCTTGATGGCAGCGGCCTGGCCTGACCAGGCGCATGCGTTTGACACCGATCCGGTGTGGGCCGCCGACAAGGCCGACAACCGGACGCTGGCGCTGGTGCGCGCACGGGCTACGGCGCGCCGGACAGCTTTTCTGGACAGGTATTATCCGCCGAGCCCGCACCGCCAGGAGATCATGCCCAGCGCGACGATGACAGGCTCGCTTGGCGATGCGTCAAAGATCGGCGACATCACGATTACCCCGACATCGGCAAGCTGGAAGATGGACGGGCTGAAGCCGCAGCTCGTGGTGCTGCTGGCCCAGGTTCAATTGCGTTTTGGCCGGCCTTTGGAGATCATCTCAGGGTGCCGCAGCAAGGCGCACAACACCAAGGTGCACGGCGCAAAGCGCTCACAGCACCTGCATTGCAACGCCGTCGACTTCCAGGTCACCGATGTTTCCAAGCACACGCTGGCGGCCTATCTCAAGCAGCTGCCGGGGCGCGGCGGCGTCGGGGTCTATTGCCGGTCGAGCTATGTGCATCTTGATATCGGCCCGAAGCGCGAATGGCACTGGCGATGCCGCAAGCGCAAGGTCGTCAAGAAGCGCCGCACCCGCCGCAAACAGGCCAGCGTCAAGAAAACCAGCGCGAAACCCGCCGGCATGGAGCACGCCAGTTTGAAGAAAGCCGGCATCGCCCTTTCGACAAGGCAACGCAGGGCGCTCAAACCCTCCGGCACGAAGCGCAAGCGGCAGGTCGTCAAGAACGACCGGTGAGGCGGGGTTCTGGGAGGTAGTTGGCGAATTTCCTGATTAACTCGCCCGTCCTCCACCGTCATCCTGGCGAACGCCAGGATCCATACTGACTTTGTCAAAACCGCTTGAGGCCCGATGGATCCTGGCGTTCGCCAGGATAACGAGGATGGAGGCGGACCAGATCTATCGCCGGCGTAGCAAAACCGAGTCGTTGATGGACTTTCGTTGCCAGTAGCACTGCGAGCCGCCAGCCAGATCGCGGACCTCGAAGCCTAGAAGTTCCAGAACGCGCATCAGCTTGGGATTGGGCACGGCGCAATTGCGGGCATAGACCCACCATTCGATTGCGGTCACCCCGCGCCTGGCCGCTGCCTTCTCGATGACGGCGATCAACGTCTTGAGGACGCCCTCGCCGCCCTTGTCGACGACGCAAAGCTCGGCGTTCAACGTTTTGTCCTCAATAGAGAACTGCGCCAGAACCTCGGCCGACCCGACCCTCACTATGATCGGCTCGCCGATGACCGCCAGGTCCTCAAGCTCTTCCAGATCGATGATTTCGTCCGGCGTCAATCCTTCGATCAGTATGGGAGAGGCTGGCATCTCGGTTTTACCGCGTTGGTCATCTTGCTGCTGGTTGGCACTATAGCCAAACGAACGAGGTTGTTGCAGCCCCGCGCAATTCCGGCAAGTGTTCGGGTCCAATTCAACAAGACCAAGCCCCATGCGCATCATCAGACGCGGTGAGTTGACCGAACACCCGTGGAAAAACGGCGGCGCCCGCGCAGAAATAGCCAAGCGCGAACAACAGTGCGCCGGTGGCAATCTAGATTGCCATGATCCTGCTTCGGCTCAGGTTGATGTTGAAACGTGGCATTACCGGAACCGCCGCAACCGCATCCAATCATGGCTCTGTATTATTGAAACCGCGCCCTGATGGCCTGTGAAAATCCTGATCTGTCTTTTGCCTTCCTGGCCTCTTTCTCAAAAGATCGGGCGAGGTCCTTGATGTTGAAGTGCTCACGGGCCTCATCGTAGTTGAGGTCGGTATCAATGATGCCGAGCCGGTAAGCGATCTTGTCGACGGTATCGGGGAACAGGTAGCGGATGTTCCAGAACGGGATGGGTTTGGCGGCGAACTTGCGGGTGTGTTTGATGATGTTCGTGGTGCAGTTGTTGAACACCGTATGGTAAAATTCGGGCGTTGAGCTGAGTTTGTTGACCCGCATCAGAATATCCAGGAACACCGATCTGATCTTTTCGATCTCGGTTTTGATCGGATAGAGCCGCACATCGTTTCTGGCGCAGTTTGTCCGCAGCCAGATGACGTCGCTTTCATCGGCAATCACATACATGATCTCGAACTGGCGCAGCACGCCCAACAGCGGGTTGAACTGCTTGCCCCTGGTGCGGCGAACTTCGATGGAAACATTGATATAGGTGTCATCGGCAAAGCCGAAGGACAAAAAAGCATGCGCTGCGCCAAACCCGGCAAACGGCGAAATCGCCAGCCAGGCATTGGTTAGATCGTTCAGGTCGAATTCACGGTCATAGTAGTCAAGGTCGTGATCCCGGCTGGTTCGATAGTGAATGCGCCGGATGTTTCGAATGGTGAATTTGACATCGCGCGCGACATCGACAGGCGCTTCGAACTCGACAAGCGGCAAGAGCTTTTGATCGGGCGACCAGTCCTTCACCAAAGACGGCTTGATCCGCAGCAGATAAAGGACCGGCACCGCCAGGACGATGAGGCCCAACACCCAATAGATGAGATTACCAGCCAATTGCTCAGAACCCTTTTTGTTTGCGGGGTGAGGATAGCAGGTCTGGCTTAACGATGGCTTTCTTGGGGGTGGATTGAGTAAACTGTGGCCGTAATTCCTGCTGTACTGAACTGGCGCGATGCTCATCATCGCATGGCCGATCAGCCGCACCGACAGGATGAGGCAGATAAGGACGAAGCCGACGCCAAGCGCCCAGCGCAGATAATCCGCAGTGCCCGGCGCTGCCACCGGACCGCCCGAGGTGGTGGACTGGCGCGGGATGATGTCGACCCGGGGCGGGCGCAGCGCAAACGCCATGATGATGAACCAGCCGATGACGGTCCACGCGGCCAGCACGTTCCAGATGAGAAACGGCTGGAAATCGTGATTGCGATAGACCGCAGTCAGCGCCGGCAGAAAGTATATTGCCCCGACCTCCCCACCCGTGCTTATCTTGCCGTTCCCACCCGGTCAGTTATCAAGAGGCCCCTCATGCATAAAGCACTGCTTATCGATCCGGAAAAATGTACCAGCTGTCTGCAATGCGAGATGGCGTGTTCGTTTGAGAAGGAAGGGGTCTTCAATCCGGCGAAATCGCGGATCAAGATCTTTGAATTCGAGCATGGCCGGCGCGCCATTCCTTATACCTGTACGCAATGCGCCGAGGCGTGGTGCCTCAATGCCTGCCCGGTCGAGGCGCTGACGCGCAACGAAAAGACCAATGCGGTGGAACTGAACGCATCGGTGTGCGTCGGCTGCAAGGTATGCACGATCGCCTGCCCGTTCGGCACGGTGAATTACGACAAGGACAGCCACAAGGTCGCCAAGTGCGATCTGTGCGGCGGTGATCCGGCGTGCGCCAAGGCGTGCCCGACCGAGGCGATCACCTATGTGGAAGACAACTGGACCGGCTATGAGCGGATGAAGGCATCGGCTGTTGCCGGTCACGGCCGCCCGGCGGCATCCTAAGGCGAGGAGAGATAACAACATGTCATGGCAAGGTAAAATCCTGCGCGTCGACCTCACCAAGGGCACCGCGACACCTGAAGACCTCAACATCGACTGGGCGCACGCCTATCTCGGCGAACGCGGTCTGGCGACCAAGTACCTGTGGGAATCGATGGACCCGAAGGCCGATCCGCTGGGTCCCGACAATGTGCTGATCTATGCGACCGGACCGCTGAACGGCACGATGGCATCGACGTCGGGGCGTTACGCCGTCGTCACCAAGGGGCCGCTGACGGGCGCGATTGCCTGCTCCAATTCGGGCGGCAAGTTCGGCGCCGAGCTGAAATATGCCGGCTACGATCTGTTGATCGTGCACGGCAGGGCGGAAAAGCCGGTTTATCTCAAGATCTATGACGATGAGGTCGAGATCCTGCCCGCAGACGAGATCTGGGGCACGACGGTGTGGCACACCGAAGAATGGCTCAAGAGCCATCATCAGGAGCCGCAGATGAAGGTTGCCTCATGCGGCGTCGCCGGCGAGAACCTGGTGCGCTATGCCTGCGTGGTCAACGATCTGCACCGGGCAGCGGGCAGGTCCGGCGTCGGCGCGGTGATGGGCTCAAAGAACCTCAAAGCCGTTGCCGTGCGCGGCACCAAGGGGGTCAAGGTCGCCGACCCGAAGGCCTTCATGAAGGTGGTGGCCGAGAGCCACGCGGCGATGGCGGCAAGCTCGGGCCGCAAGGAGCTGACCGAGGACGGCACTCACTCGATGATCGACATGATGCAGGAGTTCGGCGGACTGCCAACCCGCAACTTTGCCGATGTGCAGTTCGAGGGAACCTCGCGGATCAATCCGGAGTTCGGCCGCACGCCGAATGAGCACGGCCATGTCAACCTGATTACCAACAAGGCATGCTTCGGCTGCACGATCGCCTGCGGGCGGATCGCGCATATCGACGAGAAGCATTTCTCGATCATCAACCGCAAGGAATACATCCATGCCTCGGGCGGCATCGAGTATGAGGCGGCCTATGCGTTCGGGCCCTTGTGCGGTGTCGATGATATCGATGCGCTGACCTTTGCAACCTTCATGACCAACGAGCACGGCTATGACCCGATCTCGTTCGGCGGCACGCTGGCCGCGGCGATGGAGCTCTATGAGATGGGCGTCATCACCAAGGAGGATACCGATGGTGTCGATCTGTCGTTCGGCAGTGCTGAAGCCCTGGTCGTCATGTCGGAAAAGACCGGCAAATACGAAGGCTTCGGCCAGATCCTCGGGCTTGGCTCGAAACTGATGTGCGAGAAATACGGCCACCCGGAAGTCGCCATGGTGGTCAAGGGCCAGGAGTTTGCCGGCTATGACAGTCGGGCGCTGCAGGGCATGGGGCTGGGCTATGCAACGTCCAACCGCGGCGCCTGCCACCTGAAGCACGATGTGTTCGGGCCGGACATGGAAGACCAGACCGGCAAGGGCAAGGCCGAGCCGTGCAAGGACTCACAGGACTTCATTTCGATGATCGACTCAACCGGCCTGTGCCTGTTTGCTGCCGGCGCCGGTTTGAAGAAGCCGATGTGGCGCGATCTCGTCAATACGGCCTGCGGCACCGACTGGTCACTCGATGATCTGATCGAGACCGGAGAGCGGGTCTGGAACCTTGAGCGGATGTTCAACCTCAAGGCCGGTCTGACCAAGGTTGACGACAGCCTGCCCGAGCGCCTG
>Ga0224508_10005138_pt1 | contig 10590 bp, 10 predicted proteins | sample SF_Jan12_sed_USG_4_FD_170157 | JGI IMG/M metagenome (GOLD analysis project Ga0224508, IMG submission 170157) | Sediment microbial communities from San Francisco Bay, California, United States - SF_Jan12_sed_USGS_21 | ecosystem: Environmental > Aquatic > Marine > Sediment | place: USA... | reverse complement strand
GTGGCACAAGCTCCGCCGACTTGTTCATGCCCGTGCGTACGAATATGTCGAGCACATCCTTCACTCGTGCGAGGTCTTCCTTGATCGCTGCCGCAACGGTTTCCATCAGCTTGACGCTTGGCGCGGATAGCGCCTCACGTGCCTGCTCGACCTGTTCGTCACCCGGCAGCAGTTCGGATAAGTTGAATGCCGAGCGAATCTCGCCAATACGTTCGCCTGCCGTGCTCGATCGCGCGACGTAATAGAGCAGGTTATTCAGCAGATCATCAACGGGATGATTATCAAATGCCGCAGTGCCCTCATCGATGACTCGCTTGATCTGCCGGTCGGTCTGGCCCAGCAGGCGTTTCAGCGCAACGGATGTTTCGAGACCACCGTTCTGCAGGGATTCGAGCACGCCGCCGACAACCCACCATAGCTGATACATGTCGTCGCGAGTCGCAGCCCGTTCGAGCCTATTCGTCACGCTGGCCAGGGTCTGCAGATGACGCGTTGCGTCGCCGCCCTGGATCCAGCCAAGCAGTGCGAGCTGGAATTTCGGCCGCAGACGCGTCGCGACGGCAACGGGATCCTCACCGGAACCTTCGCGGCTGGCACTCTGCGCCCCCGCCCGACTGGGCGACAGGTTCAGAAGCAGCAGCGTACCTTCTGACAATAGCGGTTCGCCGCGCGCGGCACGCAGATCATTGAGCATCGGCAGCAGCACCAGTGCAATGTCGCGGCCGCCGCCTATCAGACGCTCAATGTATGCGGGTAACTGCACCATCGCCCGCGTCAATGCATCAAGACCATCCTCCCGGCCTTTGCCTGCCCGCAATCCGGCCAGGTAATTGCAGCCGAGCACCATCTCTTCGGCGAGCAAGGCTGCGCCATACGTTTCGGTAAGTTGCAGAGCACCGCGTGCCTGATGCAACAACTCGGCCGCGCGAACCAGCGCTGCCGACCCACCGCGCCCATCGACACAATCCTCAAGCGCCAGGTGTGCGTTGCGAATCGTCTCCATCAGTTCGACGCTGACGATTGCGAGCGCGTTCACAGTGGCTCCGCCACCTTCAGGTGCACTCGGTCTTTCCTGTATGCCCGTGTTGCCTGTCATCAAGCAGTCCGTCTCCGTTTAGCACTCCAAGCTGGAGTACTAGCCCGCCTTTGCTTGCTCGCCAGTCTTGCTGGCGAGGACATCTGATGAAGTGCTGGACAAGGTTCGCGCCTGCAAGGCCGCGTTCGGTAGTGTAAATCCAGCGACGGTCTTTCTAAGCTGAGATGCCAGCTCGGACAATTTCGCGATCGCCGCAGCCGTTGCCGTTGTGGCCTTGCCGGTTTGTTCGCTGATCTCGCGCAGGCGCGTCGTTCGTCGCGTTACATCCGCCGCCGAACCGGCCTGTTGCCGAGCCGAACTCGATATATTTTGTACCAGGCTCGCGATCTGGTTCGACACCTGCTCGATCTCGTCGAGCGCCGCTCCCGCGTTCTCTGCCAGCAGGGCGCCGCCGACAACGTCAGTGGTGCTGCGCTCCATCGATACAACCGCTTCGTTGGTATCGGCCTGAATCGTCCGAACCAGCACCTCGATTTGCTTGGTCGCATTGGTCGAGCGCTCCGCAAGTCGTTGCACTTCGTCGGCAACAACGGCAAAGCCACGACCAGCCTCGCCTGCCATCGATGCCTGAATAGACGCATTCAACGCGAGAATGTTGGTCTGCTCTGCGATGTCGTTGATAAGCTCGATGATATTGCCGATCTCCTGCGAACTTTCGCCCAGGCGTTTGATGCGCTTCGACGTTTCCTGAATCGTCTCTCGAATGGCGTTCATGCCGTCGATCGTACGGCGTACGGCGTCGCCGCCTTTGTGCGCAACCTCAACCGAGTGTCTGGCAACATCCGATGAGCGCTCCGCGTTGCCGGAAACCTCTTCAATCGACGCTGCCATCGACACGATCGACTCAGTGGCCGCATTGATTTCACGGCCCTGATTATCGGCTGCCTTGGCCATATGTGAGGCGGTGCTTTCTGTTTGCTTCGCCGCCGAGTCAACCATGATCGCTGTCTCATTGACCGTCGCAACCAGTTTCCGGAGTTCCTCGATCGCGTAGTTGAATGAATCGGCAATTGTCCCGGTGATGTCTTCGGTCACGGTCGCCTCGACCGTCAGATCACCGTCCGCGAGGCTACCCATCTCGTCGAGCAGGCGAAGAATGGCCTGCTGATTGCGTTCATTCTGTTCCGCCTGCACCTTGGCCGTGGTTTCGAATTTCGACGTCTGCGCATTTAGCACAAGCAGTACAAGGACCAGCATGATTCCCAACGCGATAAGGCTGAGTGGGATCCAGGGGGTCTGAAGAAAGACCGGCAGCGAACTGCCGATCGCGGAGCCGGAAAATACGCCTTCGAGGTTTGCCGCACTGGACATCAGTTCGGCTTGCGCCGCCGCCAGTCCGTTGACTGATTCGACACTGCTCATTACGCGCTCGACCTGCGCTTCCAGCGCCGACAGGTGGCTGCTGAGCGGTACCAGCGCAGCCTCGCGCCCTGCCGCATTCAACGGCCGCACGTCAAGTTCCGTGTTTTCGCCGGAAAGGGCATCAAAGACAACCCGCAAGAACGCTGCGTCATCACTGATGGTCGCCGCTACCGTGGCGGCATTCGGATTCGAAGCCAATCCGGGTGCGGACTGGCCGATACGGGCGGCGCGTTGCTGAAACTCCTGAATGATGGCCGTCGCACTGGAGCGGTCCAGCAATTCGTTCGATAACTCGAGTATTGACGCTACGCTGGCATCGATACTCGCCGTCGCATCCGTCAGCGTTTCAACTTCAGTGCGCTTGGCAACGATCGCAGCCGCGCGTGACTCGAGCTGCTGCCAATCCGCTGATGACCCGGGAATGGCCGGACCCGCACTGCGCCGCAGCTGTGCCAGGCGTTTGAGGCTGGTGTCGAGCTTGTCGAACCCACCAGCAGCACCTCCGAGCGCAGCTGTCGCCTGATTCGGTATCGCCTGCGACAGCGCAGCGAGTTGTGCTGCCTGCGAATTACTGCCGGATCCCTGAAAATAGATGAGCAACGCGGCAACGATCAGCAACACTGCCGTCAATGACGCAACGATCCTGAATATTGATGATGTGTCTGCTTTCTTAGCCATAGCTTTCGAGACTCTGATTTGTATTTAGCCCGGCATCACGTCGGCGCTTTTCATTGCGGCGATCATTCCGCGGCCGCCTGCAGGAACAGGTTACTTTCGATAAAGTCGAACAAATTGAAAACGGGCCACGTGTCTTCGCCACGCTGGTACGCGCCCGTCAGAAAACGATCACAGCGAACCACCGTCTCCGGCCACGTATCGGTGAGCTCATGATCCATGAAACGGCGAAAACCGAGTACCTCGTCCACGACGAGACCGGCCGGAACTTCGCGATGATTGACCGAGATGACCCGCGTGGTTCGCCGCAAAGTCGTGCGTCCACTACCGAGCAACAACTTGACGTCCACAAGCGGCAACAGATGGCCGCGCAGATTTGCGATACCCAGCATCCAGCGCTTACTCCCTGGCACACGCGTCATGTCATCCGGCAACATCAATACCTCCCGGACCTGTTCACGGCTCGCGACGAATTGTTCCTCGCCGATACGAAAGCCGACGCCAACCCATTCGGCCGGCATTGCGCTGCCGTGTTGTCCGGAGTGTGCCTGACGACTGCGCCGTTCGATCTCCTGCAGCAACTCGAACGGCTGCTCAACCAGCTTCGCGAGGTCTACAGACTCGCTCATTCAGGCAGCCATCACCGCATTGATCTTCGCCACGAGCTGCTTGGCATCGATCGGCTTAACCAGATACTCGACGGCCCCCTGGCGCATGCCCCAGATCTTGTCGGTCTCCTGATCCTTGGTCGTGATCATGATGACCGGAATGCCGGCCGTATCCGAATCCTGCGTCAACTTGCGTGTCGCCTGGAATCCGTTCATGCCCGGCATAACGACATCCATCAGGATACAGTCGGGCCGTGACAACCTGGCCTGCCGCAGACCTTCCTCGCCGCTGTCGGCAACGAGCGTGTCGAAGCCGTCCTTCTCCAGCATTTTCTGAAACAAATGCAGTTCGGTCGGCGAATCATCGATGATGAGAATTACTGCCATCAATGTATCCTTTGCAACGTATTCAATGAGTGTGAACTAGTTGATCTGGTTAGAAATTGCACCAAGCAACTCGTCTTTGGTAAATGGTTTGGTCAGGTATTGCTCGGATCCGACGATGCGCCCGCGGGCCCGATCGAACAGTCCATCCTTGCTCGACAACATGATGACCGGCGTTTCCTTGAACATCTTGTTGTGCTTGATCAACGAACACGTCTCATAGCCATCGAGCCGCGGCATCATGATGTCGACAAATATCAGGTCGGGCTGATGGTCGGCAATTTTGGACAACGCATCGAAGCCATCGATGGCAGTGAATACCTGACAACCTTCCTTGGTTAACAGCGTTTCCGCTGTCCGACGAATTGTTTTGCTGTCATCCACAACGAGGATCTTGAGGCCATTCAGACTTCGAGATGCATTATTTGACACCGGATTTCCTCACGCTTGACTGGAATCCCCCAGGATTCATTCAGTTGATCAGTTTCCCTGAAGCACGGCGGTGGTCGGCCATTATTTGCTCAGGAAAAGCGACTTGTACCATATTGACATAAGTCCTGCTACGACGCCCGCCGCAGACGGCAAAATCCTAAGAAATTTCAACGATTACGCTGTGATTCCAAGGTATAGTTGCTCGCTCGAATCTGATCGAGCACAGAATCCCGACGATGGCACAAAGTGCGCTCAAAATTGGCATTGTCATGGACCCTATCGAGTCCATTACCCCCTACAAGGACAGTTCTCTTGCGATGCTGCTCGAGGCCGAGCGCCGTGGCGCTGAAATTCATTACTTTCAGCAGAAGGACCTGAAGCTCTTGAGCGGCCGAGCGATTGGCCATTCTCAGCAGCTGCATGTCAGGGACGATAATTCCGCCTGGTTCGAATTCGGCGAACGCGATGAGGTCGAACTTGGAACGCTTGACGTCATTCTGATGCGCAAAGACCCGCCCTTTGACATGGAGTACGTCTACACGACCTACATCCTGGATCGTGCCCGCGATGCTGGCGCGCTCGTCGTCAACGATCCGCAGGCCTTGCGCGACATGAACGAGAAGGCCTATACAGCCTGGTTTCCCGAGTGCACGCCGTTAACGCTGATTACGCGCTCGATGCAGGAAATGAAGGCGTTCTTGGTCGAGCACGATCGCATCGTCGTCAAACCATTGGACGGCATGGGCGGGCGTTCGATCTTCGTCGTCAAGAAAGGCGACAACAACGCCAATGTGATATTTGAAACACTCACCGACTTTGGCCAGCGTTTTGCGATGGCGCAGGTCTTCATCCCCGAGATCAGTAAGGGCGACAAGCGTATCCTTTTGATCAATGGCGTGGCCGTTCCGTACGCATTGGCACGCATCCCCTCCGACGATGACAATCGCGGTAACCTGGTCACGGGCGCCACCGGCGTAGGGCAGGAACTGTCCGATGTCGACCGGGCCATTTGCGAGCACGTAGGCCCGGCACTTAGGGAGCGCGGTGTGCTGTTCGCGGGCATCGACGTCATTGGTGATTATTTGACCGAGGTGAACGTCACAAGCCCAACTGGTATCCGTGAGCTGGACAAGCAATTTGACCTCAATATCGCCGGCCTGCTCTTCGACGCGATCGAAAACGAGACTTAAAGCCTTGTTTTGAAGCCAAAAATGGCAGACCATTCTGCGTAATTATGGCCAGCATCGCCGTGCAATTCGATTCGATGGACGAGATTCAGCTCGTCGCGCCCGAAACGCCCGAGCGGCTTCCGGCGATGCTGTTCCTTGCCGCTCTGATTCACGGCATTCTGATTATCGGCGTCACGTTCAACGCCAACCTGTTAGACGGATTTTCCGAAGCGATCTCGCTCGAAGTGACGATCGTTGCCGACCCCGATCAACGCATTGACCGTCCCGATGAAGCCGAGTACCTGGCGCAGGCATCGCAGATGGGTGGCGGCAATACCCTGGACGACGTGCGTCCAACCGCGCCATTGCAAAGCGTGTCGCCGATTGACAATCTCGGCGAAGAGAATGGGAAGTCCCTGCTCGATGCAACCTCGCATGAGAAATCGGCCGATCAACTCGTCGCAACGCAAAACAAACAGGATCTGCGGGTTGCGGATGATCTGCGCGACGAGCCGCAGCCTGACGACATGACCGCGATAGCGCTCGAATCCGGCAGCGAACAGACTTTGCCATTGCCGCAGGACGACAAATCCTCGTTGCTGATCCATGACGATGATCCGCGCCAGCTCATTACCAGCGTCGATACACGTGAATCGACGGTTGCAGCCTACCTCGATGACTGGAAGCGACGCATCGAGGCGGTGGGCGACGAGTATATTCCGGAACTCGGCGAGTTTGACGGCGTGACCGGCAGCCCGACGCTCGAAGTCAGCATCGAAGCATCGGGCCAGCTTGCCGAAGTCGTTATCCGTAAGTCGAGCGGCTCGAAAAAGCTCGACAGGGCCGCGTTGGATATTCTCAGGCGGGCGTCCCCGTTCGATCCCTTTCCTGCCGAAATTCGTGCCGATTACGATCGGCTGAGATTTGCCTACAAATGGCTCTTCACTGAGCAACTCGACGCGGCGACCGCAAGCGCCAACTAGCCATCCTCTCCGAGCTGGCTATTGTGCCATCCGGCTGTTGGGCCGATACTGTGTGTATGGGATTTGATGGTTCTCTGACAAATCAGTTGCTTATCGCCATGCCGGGTATGGCAGATCCCAATTTCAGCACCACAGTTACATTGATCTGTGAACATAACGACGAGGGAGCGCTCGGTATTGTCATCAACCGACCCCTGGACCTGAAGCTCGGCGGATTGTTGAGGCAGCTCGACGTCGATGACCCGGATCCGGTTGTGGCCGACCATCCCGTAATGATGGGCGGGCCTGTCGGTCCCGAACGCGGCTTTGTTCTGCACGATCCGGGTACCAAATTCGAGAACTCGCTTGCGGTTTCCGATGACATCCAACTGACGTTGTCGCGCGATATCATCGATGCGATGGCGAGCGGAGATGGTCCGCGCAAATCGCTGGTTGCCCTCGGTTACGCGGGTTGGGAGCCAGGCCAGCTGGAAAGCGAGATGCTTGCCAATTCCTGGCTCAATGTACCTGCCTCGTCCGCTATTGTTTTCGATACGCCATTTAATGAACGCTGGATGTCAGCCGCGCGCACGCTGGGCATCGACATCAGCAAGATATCCCCGGATGCCGGACACGCATAGCCACGAGCGGGCTCAGCCCGAGACGATTCTCGCATTTGATTTCGGCCTGCGACGTATTGGCGTTGCGGTAGGCCAGACCGTCACCGGCTCCGCAAGCCCGCTACGAGTCGTTCAGAATGGCGCCAAGGGGCCTGATTTCGATGCGATCTCGCGCTTAATCGACGAATGGCGGCCATCGCGGCTCGTTGTGGGATTGCCATTACACGCGGACGGCTCGCCGGGTGAACTGCAGTCACACGTTGATAGCTTTGTCAGGGAGCTTTGGCGCTATCAACTGAAGGTGGACAAGGTCGATGAGCGCTATACTTCGATCGAAGCCGAGAAAGCCCTGAAGGACGCTCGCGCCAGTGGAAGTCGCGGTCGTATTTCCAAAGAGACAATCGACAGCGCCGCGGCCGTTATTATTGCCGAGAGATTTCTCACCGGACGGACGAACGTGTAGCATTGCCCCGCCATGCAAGCGATCGAAGTATTTCCGAACACCGATAACCAGGCCAATCTGCAGCTGCATGCGGATGGTAGTCTGCGACATCTTTTGACGCTCGAGGGACTCGATAGATCCTTGCTTGTCGATCTGCTCGACGATGCGGAGCGGTTTGTCACCCCACCAGGAGAGGCTGCCGCGCGCAATCGCTCACTGGCCGGCCGAACCGTCGCAAATCTGTTCTTCGAACCCAGCACGCGAACTCGCGCCTCGTTCGACCTGGCGGCCAAGCGCCTCGGAGCCGACGTTCTCAATCTCGATGTCAATACCTCGTCGCGCAAGAAGGGCGAGAGCATACTCGACACGATCTATACCTTGCAGGCCATGCGGGTCGACATCATGGTTGTGCGCGATGCCAGCGCAGGTGTGCCGGCCTACATTGCGCGCCACGTGAACGACTACGTCAGTATTTTGAATGCTGGCGAGGCCGATGCATCGCATCCGACGCAGGGCCTCTTGGACCTGCTGACCATTCGGCAACGGAAGGGGCAGTTCAGAGACCTGATTGTGACGATTGTCGGCGACATCAAGCATTCGCGCGTTGCGCGATCGGCGGCACATGGTTTGCATACACTCGGTATCGGTGAGCTGCGACTGATTTCGCCGCCACCGCTCGCGCCCGACCCGGACGAGTTTCAGTATGCATCGGTCTTCCACAATCTCGACGACGGCTTGCGCGGTGCAGATGTCGTCATGGCGTTGCGCATACAACGAGAGCGGATTGGCAGCCTCGACGGCATTCCAGGTATCGATGAGTATTTCGCCAATTACGGTATCAGCGCCGAGCGTATGCAAATCGCCGCAGCCGACGCGATCATCATGCATCCCGGGCCGATGAACCGTGGCATTGAAATCGAGTCAGCCCTCGCGGACAGTCCGGCGTCAGCTATCACCCAACAGGTAGCGAATGGTGTTGCTGTGCGCATGGCCGTGCTGGAGCGTGTCTGTAAGGCAATGGAATCGCGTTGACTACGGCAGCGCAGAGACACGCACAAAGAAACCGCGCCAGCCTGTTCGTCGAAAACGGCGAATTGCTTGCTTCAGACGCATACCCTGGCGACCAGTTCATCATGCGCATACGTGCACCGAAGTGCGCGGCGGCGGCCAGGCCCGGGAGTTTTGTGCATGTTGTGTGCGACGACGCATTGCCGATGCGCCGACCGTTATCGATCATGCGAGCGGCCGATGACTGGATTGAGGTGTTATACAAAATCGTTGGCGAAGGGCTGCATCTTTTGGCCGGCAAGCGGCCCGGCGACACGATCAGCGTGCTGGGGCCGATCGGCCAACCATTCGAGGTAACGCGCCAGCGTCCCAATTGTCTGTTGATCGGGGGTGGCGTCGGCATCCCGCCCATGGTGTTTCTCGCCGAATCCCTGCAAGACGATCGATGGAAGCCGCTGGCAATCCTGGGTTCGGAGATTCCGTTTCCGTTTCAACTTGAAAAGTCGCGCATCGCGACGGCCTGGCTGGATGACGACATCTCGAGCACGATGCCTTTGCTCGAGAGCTGGGGCATACCAGCCCGACTGACAACTCTGTCGGACTTCGAGGGTTGTTACCGCGGCTACGTGACCGAGTTGGCGGACAAATGGCTGCAGAGCCTGAACGATGAGGAGCGGGAAAAAGTCGGAGTATTCGCCTGTGGCCCTACACCGATGCTGAAAGCGGTTGCCGCGCTGGCAGCACGCTACGACTTGCCGTGCCAGGTTTCCCTCGAAGAATTCATGGCCTGCGCGGTGGGTGGTTGCGCGGGTTGCACGGTGCCGATTACGACTGCCGATGGATTGGCGATGAAACGAGTCTGTGTTGACGGACCCGTGTTTGATGCAAGCACGGTTGTTTGGTCTTGAGTGCCGGGCTATCGCCCGGCGCGGCAACTGGCACCGCAGGTGGCGTCCGGCATCGCTTAACCGCCGAAATTGATTTTCGCCTCGAGATTGGATCGCGAATCCGCATGTGACATCGCTTCATCGAGCGTTATCGTGCCGGCTTTGTAGAGATCCAGCAAGGCATCATCGAAGGTTTGCATGCCCTGCTCGCCGCTATCCTTGTGCGCGTCTTTGACGGCCGAGATATCGCCCTTGAGCATCAGGTCTTTGATGTGCGGCGTATTGAGCATGAGTTCCACTGCAGCAACCAGCTTGCCGGCGCGTGAGCGCACCAGTCGCTGCGACAGGATTGCTCGCAGGTAGTGAGCAAGATCCATGAATATCTGGCCGTGCTGGTCATGCGGGAACAGGTTGATGATGCGGTCGAGCGTTTCCGACGCATTGTTAGAGTGCAGCGTTCCAACGACCAGATGACCGGTACCAGCCATGTCGAGTGCGGCCTGCATCGACTCACGGTCGCGAATCTCGCCGATCTGAATCACATCGGGCGCGGCACGCATCGCGCTTTTGAGCGCACGAGCATATGATTTTGTATCGAGCCCGACTTCGCGCTGATTGACGATCGACTTCTTGTTTGGATGCAGGAACTCGATCGGATCTTCGATCGTGATGATATGCGACGACGTCTTTTCGTTGCGGTGGTTGATCATTGCCGCAAGCGTTGTCGACTTGCCGCAACCCGTGGCGCCAACCATCAGAATCAAACCACGGCGCAGCATGACGAGATCTTTCATCTGCGCAGGCATACCAAGTTCATCAAGGGTCGGCAATTCAGAGGTGATGTAACGCAGCACCATGGCGACATTACTGCGTTGATGGAACACATTGACGCGGAATCGGCCAAGACCTGGCTCCGATATCGCAAAGTCGATTTCGAGTTCTCGC
>Ga0224508_10005137_pt1 | contig 10590 bp, 5 predicted proteins | sample SF_Jan12_sed_USG_4_FD_170157 | JGI IMG/M metagenome (GOLD analysis project Ga0224508, IMG submission 170157) | Sediment microbial communities from San Francisco Bay, California, United States - SF_Jan12_sed_USGS_21 | ecosystem: Environmental > Aquatic > Marine > Sediment | place: USA: California... | reverse complement strand
CGCCTGTTTCCCGGCGCCGCGAGATTGATCGGGGACTTGGGGGGAATACGATGATACCGACTAATAACACTTGCGCAGGATTCGTGTGCGCGATTTTCGTGACGCTGCTTGTTCTGCTCGGAAAGCCTGCGCTTGCGGCCGAATCTGACGCCCTGGAAGAGATAGTCGTGACGGCGCAAAAGCGTGAGCAAAGTCTGCAGGACGTGTCTATTGCTATCACAGCCTTTGACAGTTCCGAGCTCGCCGCACTCGGGACAAGCAACCTGGAGGAACTGACCGAATTCGTTGCCAGCGCAGAGCTGTTCGACGATCGTGGCGCCGGGCAACCGTCCTGGGTCATTCGCGGCGTTGGCCTTGCCGATTTTAACGCCAACAACACGCCGACAGCGGCCATCTACTATGACGAGTTTTATCTGACATCCAACGTACTTGGCGGCATAGGCCTCTTCGACATGGAGCGAATCGAAATTCTCAAAGGGCCGCAGGGTGGCCTGTACGGCCGAAATACGAGCGGCGGTGCCGTTCGTGTAATCTCGAAACAGCCGTCAACCGATGACGGAACGAATGGCTATGTTTCTGCCAGCCATGGCCGTTGGGATCAGATCAACTTCGAGGGCGCGCTCGGTACAGCGCTATCGGACAAAGCAGCCATTCGGGTATCGACAATGGTCGACCAGGGTGGCGGATGGCAGGACAGCGTTGCGACCGCGGAGAACGACGAGCACGGTGACCGTGACTTTCTCGCAGTACGCGCACAGCTGGCCCTCGAGCCCTCGCAAGACCTGGACATTTTGCTGAAAGTCGAGGGAGGAAGCGACCAGTCCGAGACGTCACTGGGGTATTCTCGTGCGTTGTTTGATCCGCTGACAGGTGACTTCTGTGCCAGCGCGCTTGCGGGCGTTCACGACGAACAAAACTGCATTACGTTATCCAACCTTACGAATGCCCTGGTTCTGACGCCAGGCGATCTCGGCGCCTTGCCGCCGCTGCAGAATCGGGATGGCACGACGGTGCTTTCGAAACCTATCAACGAACTGGACAACGATTGGTTCGGCGCCACATTGAGAATTAACTGGGAATTGGGCAACGCACGCCTTTCGTCCATAACCGGTTACCTGGATTTCGAACAGAACCAAGTGTATGACTTCGACGCGCAACCGCTGGCGTTATTTGAAGAAGACAGCACTGCGGAGATTACGTCATGGTCACAGGAGTTTCGCCTGGTGTCCACGGATGATGGCGTGCTCTCGTGGCTTGCGGGTGTAATGTTCGCCAATGACCAGGTCGACGAGCTGCGGCGGGGCGACCTGTCTGAAAATTTCCTGGTGTTTCCGACCATCGCCCTGCGCGGATTTTCACAGGAAGCCGATTCCTGGGCTGCATACGGACAACTGGACTATGAAGCGTCCGACACCGTAAGCCTGCACGGGTCGCTCCGTTACACCAGCGAGGACAAGGGTCTCGAAGACGCGTTCTTCGAGGATATTCCCGGCGCGTTCTTCTACATTCAGGGCGTCGACAAGACGGTCGAACTCGAGGACAGCTGGTCGGGCCATATCGGCATCGACTGGCGAGTAGCTGACGATGCCTTGCTTTACGGTCGGGTAATACAAGGCTTCAAGTCGGGCGGCTTTTTCGGTGGATTCGCGTTCTCCTCGGAGGAACTCGACCCGTACAAAGAGGAAACAGTTCTATCCTATGAAGTAGGCATGAAGTCCACCTGGGTGGACGGCAGGCTGCGGCTCAATAGCGCTGCTTACTTTTACGACTACCAGGACGTGCAAGGATTTACGCAGGTATTTAGCCCGATCCTCAATACCGTTATTACCAAACTGGGCAATCTGGGCGATGCCGAGCATACCGGCCTGGAGATGGATCTTCAGTGGCTGCCGTCGTCTGCCCCGGGGCTTAACCTGCAACTTTCGGCGGCGTGGATGGATGCTGAAATATCAGATTCCACGACACTCGGGCTCGACCAGCTCAGTGTAGCCGTTCCGATCGAAGGGCTGCAGCGCGCCTATTCACCAGATCTTAGCCCGTTCGCGCAAGCACAGTACGACTGGGCTGTGTCCAGCGAGCTGAACGCGAGCGCGCAACTCAACTACAGCTGGCGGGATGATATCGCTGGAGAGGACGCAAACCTTTCCTTGCTCGATTTCGCCGCATTTGGCCACGAGGGCTACGGTGTCCTCAACGCCAGGGCGTCTCTCAGTGCTTCCGACGGCCGCTAGGAGCTGTGGCTGGCTGCAAGAAATCTCTCGGACGAAGACTATTGGGTCACGGTGACGGGCGACGACCTGCTGAGCTACGTTAGCAATCCTGCCAAACTCCGAAGCATCGCAATCGGCGGTGCATATCGCTGGTAAGACAACGGAGAAACCATGAACGACCGCTTGTTCGCAACGCTTATTGCCCTTTCTGCCATTGTGTCGGCTTCGGGCTGCCAGGTGAAATCGAATGCGCCAGCGGACCCCGCTGACATCGCCCTGATCAATGGCTATGTATACACGGCAGATGACAGCCGGAGCATTGCCGAGGCCGTTGCAATAAGCGGCGACGAGATCGTATTTGTCGGGTCAACAACGGGAGTAGAGCAATTTGTCGGGCCTCGGACGGAAGTTCGCGACATGGGCGGAGCGATGCTCATGCCGGGTATACACGACATGCATATACACGCACTCGGTACCGTTGAACCGGATATGTGCGATCTACGTTCGGAGCCGTACTCACTGGAAGGGCTCGTGCCAGTGCTGCAGCAGTGCATCGCCGATTTCAAAATTGCGGAAGGCGAGTGGTTGATCGTCCTGCAATGGGCATTTTCGGCTGGCAACGAACCCAGCGACGAACTACCCAACATTCGTGCTGCACTCGACGCGGTATCCACCGAACACCCCATATTCTTGTACGGCAATGATGGCCACCACGGCGCCGCGAATAGCCTGGCATTGTCGATGGCGACCAATGCCGAGGGTGACAACGTCGAAATCAATGGGGAAACGCTCGATGCCGACTACGCGTACTACAAGCCGATGGTTGCCGTGGATGCGAGAGGCGAGCCTACCGGCGGTGTCAATGAAGATGCGCGCAAGCTAATCCGAAGCGCATGGTACGAAGACATGCTCGGCATGTCGGGCGACCTGGACGAAACCGCGAGTCGCGTGGCAGACAAGATGGCGGCCAACGGAATCACGACACTGCAGGATGCCATCGTGACTCCGGCGACGCTCGCCGCATACGGCCGCCTGGAAGAACGTGACGAAATCACGTTCCGGTTTCGAGCGGCAATGGTCGAGCCCCCCGGGGAGGATATTGATGCGATCGATGCGCACCTCCAAGCGCTCAAGGCGCTGAGGAATCAGTATCAGGATTACAAGTATGTCTCCGCCGACGGGGTGAAGCTGTTCGCCGATGCGGTGCTCGAGGGCAATCCGCTGACTCTGCCGCCCACTTTGCCGGTCGCGGCCACGTTGGATGGATTCAAGCAACCGATCTTTGGCGGCAGCCTTGACGAAGGCAGCTTCGATGTCGTCGGTTACGTCGATCAGGAGCGCGAGACATGCAAGTCCGTCCAGGCCGATCCGGACAGTTTCCTCGAAGCAAGCCGCATCGATGCGTTTGTCGCCGAGTTCGGCTTTTATCCTCAGCAATGCATACCGAGTAATGGCGTGCTGGAGCATGAGGAGGCGTTCATTCGCGCCTACATCCGCAAGGCGACCCAGGCCGGCTTCCACATCCACGTGCATGCAATTAGCGACAAGGGCGTGAGAATTGCCGTGGACGAGCTCGCCAGAGTGAAAGAGATTGCGGACCGAAATGGGACCAGCCAAAGCCTCGCCCATGTGCAGCTTGTGCATCCTGACGACCAGAAGCGCATAGGTGAACTCGGCATTGCCGTCGTATTCACTTTTGTCTGGGTGTCACCCAATGCGCGGTACGACATGATGGTTATTCCTTTTATCAGCGAAATTCACGGCGCTGCAGACTTGTACAATCCGGACACCTACTTTATGCAGAACGTGTACCCGGCCAGGTCTATCCAGGAGTATGGCGGACTCCTGGTTAACGGCAGCGATGCGCCCGTCGGCAGCAGGAATCCGATACCCTTCGCAAGCTTGCAGCAGGCAGTGTATCGGAGCGATGGCCAGGTGGTGATGAACGAATCCCAGCGCATTGATATCCACTCGGCGATCAGTGCATTCACGATCAACGGCGCGAAACTGTTCGGGCACGATGATGTTGTCGGCAGCATCGAGGTTGGCAAGAAAGCGGACATCATCGCACTAAGCCAGAACATCGTGGGACTCGCCGACAGCGGTAGAGCGGACGAGATCGCAGATACCGACGTGACACTCACGGTATTCGACGGCAGGATTGTCCACGATGCGGCTGCCGACTGATTAGTAGCCGCTGCGATGTGAACACCGCCGATCAAAAGCAGGAGCACACGCGCTCGTATTATGCAGCTACTGTCAACGAAGTCACCGATTATCCCGCACTCGAAGACAGCACGTCGGCCGATGTCTGCATCGTCGGCGCCGGATTCACGGGCGTAGCCACGGCCCTGACACTAGCCGAGCGTGGCTACTCCGTCGCACTCGTAGAAGCGAACCGGGTTGGCTGGGGCGCGTCCGGCAGGAACGGCGGACAGCTGATCACCGGCATCAGCGGCCTGGACAGAATTCGTAAGCAACACGGCGACGGCATTGCCGACGCGCTGTGGGATCTGAAATGGCGCGGTCACGATATTGTCTACGAGCGCGTCGATAAATACGGCATCCAGTGCGACCTCAAGAGCGGTTTCATCGAAGTTGCCACGAAACCGCGACACCTGACCTATTTCGACCAGTATGCCGCCGACAGGGAGAGGTACAACTTCCCGTACAAGTACGAGATATGGGACCGGCAAAAGACCTGCGCAATGCTGGGCACCGAGGCGTTCCATGGTGGCTTTGTCTGCTATCGTGACAGTCACCTTCACCCGCTAAACCTCTGTATAGGAGAGGCGCGTGCCGCACATGCACTGGGCACGCAGATCTTTGAGCAGTCGCCGGTGACTGGTATCCAACACGGCGTCCGTCCGAAAGTAATGACCGCAACAGGATCGATTGAAGCGGACTCGGTTGTTCTTGCCGGCAATGCGTACGGGCAGCTTGAACCCGAGTATCTGTCGAACCTGGTGTTTCCGGCCGGCAGCTACATCATCGGCACGGAACCATTGAGCGAAGAACTCGTCAACGAGATCAACCCCCTCGACCTCGCCGTTTGCGACACCAATGAGGTTCTGGATTATTACCGCCTGTCTGCCGACAAGCGTCTGCTGTACGGTGGCGCCTGTAACTACTCGAGCCGTGAGCCCGCTAATATCAAGTCCTACATCCTTCCTCGCATGCTGAAGGTCTACCCGCAACTCAAAGATGTGCGAATCGACTTTGAATGGGGAGGAAAAATCGGCATCGTATTAAATCGCGTGTCGGTTGTTGGTCGAATCAATGGGAACGTCTATTACTGTCAGGGCTACTCGGGTCACGGAGTCAACGCGACTCACATTATGGGCGAAATCATGGCCGATGCGATTGCCGGCACCATGGAACGCTTCGATCTGTTCGCCGACATGAAACACTTCCGGATTCCCGGCTCGCGGTGGTTCGGAAATCAGCTCATAGCTCTTGGCATGCTGTACTACAAAATGAAAGACCGACTTTGATGAGGAACTGCCGACACGCGGATTTTCAGCGCGCCAGGCGATCGATTCTATCCTTATATTTCAACCAGTTACCGGGACGTCCGTTGCTCATTTTGCATCAATGTGCATAACGATGCACAACTGATTCCCTCAAGATCCCCGCCAGAAAATGCGGCGTTTTTGGCCTGTGATATGAGGTGACCTTTCAGTTTACCCGCAGTGGCCGGATTTCGAGCTCCCAGTCTGCGTGATCGTCCGGGCCGTCCGGGCCAATCTTTCCCTCTGCCGACTGCAACAGCTCTGCCGCGTCGTAGACCGCACCATCTTTCAAAACAAATTCGATGTCTCTCGCCACTTTAATGTCGTCGAGGGGATCGCCGCGCACCACGTAAAGATCCGCGAGTTTGCCGGCCTCAATCGAGCCAAGACGATCATCGATGCCCAGCGCCCTGGCGCCGTTGATTGTGGCTGCCTTCAAAACGGCAGCTGGCGGTATGCCTGCATACCTCATTGCGAGCAATTCGCGGTGATAGGCGAAACCTGGTAACAGGTTCGTGTAGACGGGTTCGTCCGTGCCAACGACCAGCAGGTGCGCACCGCCGGCATCGAACAGGGATTTGAGTTCAAGCACCCGTTGTGCGAATTCCGCAGCGTCTGATTCCGGCGGTGGTTCGCCGCGCTTCTCAAGCAAGGCCTGCGCGTAGGGAGTGAAGAACCTCGCTTCATTCGTCCACAACATTTCTGCAGCATGGGCACGACGCTCGTTGATGCCACCATACATCTGCAGGTTGGCATCGTAGAAAACACCATGCGCGAGCATCAAATCGATCATCTGGGGCATTTCAGCGCTTTCCGGACCACCACTGCCGAGGGTAAGTTGATGTTCAACACGGTCCAGACCCATGAGAATAGCGTCCCGCAATTCCACGTCGTATTCCCAGTCGTAATTGGCCAGGTGAGCCGCCGTTGTCATGCCATGCTTGTGCGCTTGCTCGATGAGGATCTTCATTTCGCCGGGTGAAGCCTGCTTGATCTTGATACTGATGACACCCTGCTTGGCCCAGTAGTCAACCTCCTGACGAATTTCCTCTTCGGTAATGTCATTGGGCCAGCCGATGCAATCGTCCGACGCTAGTCCGATGTTGTATTCACATCGAAACGCGCCAAAGTAAGGGCCCGATGCGAATAATCGTGGGCCGATGGACTCACCGGCATCAACTCGATCACGTTGCGCTATTACGCGCTCAGGATAATACTCGCCGGCCGACCAGGTTGATGTCACCCCGTTCGCCAGGAAGATGATGCCGTTGTAAACAACTTCCTCCACCCGGCCCTTATCAACAAGATCCAGGTTGTAATGGGCGTGCAGGTCGATCATGCCCGGCAATACTGTGTCGGTATCGACCAGGTCGATAACGTTGGCCGTGCTCAGCACCTGCTGCCCGACATCGGCATCCACTGCCACAATCTTGCCGTCACGTATGACGATGCCCGTGTTCGGTCGGCGCTCATCGCTGACGCTGTCGAACAACCAACCGCCGCGAATAACCAGCGACGCCTCCTGCCTCTCGGACCACTGCGCCATCACCAATTGTGGCACGAGCAGGGCCAAAACTAGCTTGCTAAGGAGGGTCCGGGCATTTCTCATGGTGTCACTTCGTAGCATCTGTCATCACAGATCTTACCTGCGTCGTGGGGTCTCTGCGATATGCAGTTCCTGGCCAGCTGGCTGCCACAACATCCTCCTTCAGCCTTACGACAACCGCTCATCCGGAACATTCATCTATTGTTCCGGTTTGGCAGGTCGGCACGGTACCGCGCTACGACTTACGCACGCCAGACGCTTCGATCGCGGCTGTGATCGTCTCGAGCCCACCCAATGTGATCAAGCTGGCACCTGACACGCCTGGAATCTTTGCCACCTCCTGCAACAATTCGGCACAGATATTGATGCCCTCGGTTTCTGGATCGGACGCATTTTCCAGGCGCCCGATAATCGTATCCGGCATCAACGCGCCCTTGATATTGTCCCGCATCGACCGCGCCGCCTCGGCAGACGGTATCGGTGACAGCGCAGTAAGGAAGCAGGCCCGGTGAGTCAACTTCGAGGCAACGATGCGGGCCATGTAGTTACGCAGCACGTCCATGTCGAAACAAAGCTGCAACTGCACGAAGTTCGCGCCCGCATCGCATTTCTGGGTGAGACTATCAGGACTCCAGTCGTCATCAGGCTCGAATATCACAGCGTTGGTCCCGGCGAGAAAGTCAGGCGTAATCAAAGGAGGATCATCATTTTTCAGGCCGTTTATGAATGCCAATAACTCATTTGGCGGCGTATCGAATACATTACGCACCGGGCGTTCTCTGGCCTTGGGCACCTTTTTGCCGCGCATCACCATTACACTCGTCACGCCGAGTGCGGCCGCACCAAAGAAATCTTTCTGCAACGCGATACGATTTCGATCTCTGCAGGTAAAGTGAACAATCGGGTCAATACTCTGAGGTATCAATAGCGCCGCTGCGGATATGCTCGACAATTGCGGCTTCATACTTGCGTTGTCCGCCAGCTGCACAGCATCGACCGACGAACGCAGAATTTCGCCCTGTTTTAGCAGCGATTCCGCGTCCGTCACCTGGGCCAGGTTCAAATGGCCGGTCAGCACGAAATCTTTCGTTCTCAAGGCATCTCTAAAATTCATGCATTAATTTGCTCTGTCGCCATACTCATTCCAGCCAAGATAACCTACAAACAGACTCTGTCGCACTGGCCGCGCTTGCTCCAGGACGAGTTGCTCACGGTCCAGAAGGATAGCGCAACATACGAGCCGACACCGATAAAGCCGTTTCGCGGCATATGATAAGGTGCAGCCAAATGAACGCCTCGAAAGCAGATCGGATACCCGACACCTTTGCCAGGATTGTAGATTGCCTGCAACAGGGCAATTCCGCCGAGGCGGAAGCCCTGGCGCAACAGACTTTGCGAGATGGCTCAAACGACCCAAATATAATGCGTGTATTGGGCGTCGCATTGATGCGGCAGGGCAAGTACCAGGACGCATTAGAATACCTATCGGCAGCCGTCAAGACCGATCCCGAGCTTGCCAGTGCGCATGAGCAATATGGCCTGGTTCTGGCTGTCTTGGGACGACTGGATGACGCGGAAGAATCCCTGCGAACTGCATTAAGGCTCGATCCCAATAGCGAATCCGTTCATTGGAAGCTCGCACGTCTCCAGGCGATGCAGGGCAAGGAAGAAGAATCGCAACAAACTCGGGATCACATGTCTGAGCTCAATCCTCATTGGCAGAAATTGCAAGACGCGATGAAGCTTCAGGCAGAAGACAAGCACGACGAAGCACGCAAACTTGTCAAAAGCGTATTGCGCGAGGACCCGGACAATGTCAATGCCCTGAACCATATGGGTGGCATTTGCATGGCCCAGGATGCGTTTAATGACGCGGAGGCTTTCTTACGTAAAGCGGTGGGGCTTGCCCCTGACTTCGCAGTTGCGTGGAGCGTCCTTGGTGCTTCCTTGAAGGAACAGCTGAAATTTGAGGAAGCTGTCGAAGCGTTGGAAAAAGCGTTGTCGCTGCAGCCCAGGAATGCAAACTGGTACAGCAGTTTGGGTAACCTGTTATTGGTATGGGGCAAGGAAGAACGCGCTCTTGCCGCGTTTGAGCGTGCATTAGCCATCCAACCCGATCACGCCAGCGCCCTGCACAGTAAAGGCCATGTCCTGAAGACCATGGGTAATCAGGACGATGCCATTCGCGCGTATCGGACGGCCGCCAGGGTGCGCCCGGATCTTGGAGAAGTGTATTGGAGCCTTGCGAACCTCAAGACCTTTCGCTTTGAACCCGATGAAGTCGAAATGATGCAGACTCAACTCGACTCAGGAAAACTCACTGATCAGTCGGAGCTGCACTTTTGTTACGCCTTAGGCAAACATTTCGAAGATCAAGAAGACTATCCCAAAGCGTTTGAGTATTACACGCAGGGAGGTGCGACGAAACGCAAGAGTGTTCGATATGACCCAGTCGACTTCGATTATCAAACAAACCAGATCATCGAAGTGTTCACACCGGAGTTTTTCGAGGAGCGCGCATCGTTTGGGTACGCTGACCCTTCACCGATCCTTATTGTGGGGTTGCCGCGTTCCGGGTCAACTTTGATCGAACAAATTCTTTGCAGCCACTCCCAGGTCGACGGCACTGCGGAATTGTCGGATCTCATGGTTCTGGCGCATCGCACCGGGCAGAACAGGTTCGACGATTTGAAATACCCGGAGTCTTTGATCGATATCTATGCTGATAGCATAGAGGATCTGGGTAGAGAGTATATCGACCGGACATTTCACCACCGTCAGGGCGCACCTCACTTCACCGACAAGATGCCCAACAACTTTCCGCATATTGGATTTCTTCACCTCATCTTGCCAAATGCCAAAGTGATCGATGCTCGTCGCCACCCGTTGGATTCCTGTTTTGGCACCTTTAAGCAACTTTTTGCGAAGGGACAGCCATTTTCTTATGATCTCTTTGAACTGGGCCAGTATTACAAGAATTACATTCGGCTAATGGCGCACTGGGATCATGTGCTTCCTGGGAAAGTCTTGCGAGTTCAGTATGAAGACAATGTGGCCGACCAGGAGAACCAGGCGCGACGGATGATTGATCATTGCGGACTTGATTGGGAAGATCAGGTATTGCGTTTCTACGAAACTGAACGTGCCGTGAAGACAGCGAGTTCAGAACAAGTACGTCAGCCGATCTACAATAAATCGGTTAACTCGTGGAAGCGCTACGAAACAGAGCTGGAAGATCTGATACTGCTCTTGGAAGATGTCCTGGAAGAACTCCCGGACCATCTCGAGCGGCCGAGAATGCCTTCCTAGTAATATGGCCATA
>Ga0224508_10005136_pt1 | contig 10590 bp, 11 predicted proteins | sample SF_Jan12_sed_USG_4_FD_170157 | JGI IMG/M metagenome (GOLD analysis project Ga0224508, IMG submission 170157) | Sediment microbial communities from San Francisco Bay, California, United States - SF_Jan12_sed_USGS_21 | ecosystem: Environmental > Aquatic > Marine > Sediment | place: USA... | reverse complement strand
GTCATTTGATGACAGCGAGACCATGAAAGTCGATGGAGTGCTTGCCACCGTGGAGATCGAGGGCCCCGAGCCCGGTGCGCCGTACGTTGTCCTGGCAAGTGGCGTTGCTGTAGTGGCGACGTCAACGTGGGCTGCAATACAGGGCCGCAACAAGCTGCGCATAGAGTGGAGCGAAAGCGCGAACGCGAACGACAACAGTGATGCGTTCTGGGCCACTAACGAACGCATGCTCGAGTCGCAAGGGCAGGTGGTCCTGGATGACGGCGACGTCGATGCTGCGATGGCAGGCGCTGACATAACAATCACACGCCAGTATCGAGTTCCTTTTGTGTCGCATGCGCCACTGGAGCCACAAAACTGCTACGCGCACGTGCAGGAGGATTCCTGCCACATCATTGCGCCCACACAAATGCCCAGCGGAGCATCGCGCGCGGCAGCGGCCGTAACCGGCATATCGCGTGAAAACATTCATGTCGACATGACCAGGGTTGGGGGCGGCTTCGGGCGCCGCCTGACGAATGACTATGTCGCCGAGGCGGCGATGATATCGCAGGCGACGGGTTTGCCGATCAAACTGGTCTGGACACGCGAAGATGACCTGAAGAACGACTTCTACCGGCCCGCAGGCCTGCACGAAATGCGGGCCGGCCTCGATACAGAGGGCAAGGTAAACGCCTGGGCGCAACGCCTGGCGAGCGCAAGCAAGTATTACCGCCGGCCGAATATGCCGAACGAAAACCTGTGGCAGTCCGAGCTGTATCCCGACGACTTTCCACGCAACATCGTCGGCAATCTGCGCTTCGAGTATTTTCACAACGATATCGGCCTGCCACGGGGCTCTTGGCGAGCGCCGGCGCATAACGCCAATGGTTTCGTTGTGCAGAGCTTTCTCGACGAAATAGCTCACGAGATTGGCCGGGATCCCCTGGATTTCCGCCTCGAGATGCTCGGCGAACCCCGCGAGCTGGAATACTCAGGACACGGCGGACCGGTCTTCAACCCGGGGCGGCTTGCTCGCCTGCTGAGTTTCGTGGCCGAGCGCATCGGCTACGGTAAGACACTGCCGCGCGGCAGTGGTATCGGTCTGGCCACGCACTTCACTTTTGGCGGATACGCGGCCCATGCAATTGAAGTTACGGTCAAGGATGGCGAACTCTCGATCGATCGTATCGTCGCGGCAATCGATTGCGGGCTTGCCGTTCATCCGAGCGCTGTCGAAGCACAGTTGGAAGGAGGTACGATTGACGGCTTGAGTACAGCACTCGGTCTGGAAATCACAGTAGCCGACGGGCGCGTCGAACAAGCTGATTTCAAAGACTACCCGCTCGCCCGGATTGGCGTATTTCCCGCGCACTTCGAGACGCACATCCTGCCCTGGGACGACGTGCCGACAGGTGTCGGTGAAATGGGCCTGCCGTCTGCTGCGCCGGCGCTAACGAACGCAATATTTGCGGCCACCGGACAACGCATACGGACGTTGCCGATTGCGGATCAGCTAAAACGATCCGCCTGAGCCGTGAAGATCAGAAGCTGAACTGGAACTTGAGGTAGTGATCCACGAGCAGCGCGCAGAACAGGAAGCCGAGATAGCTGATTGAAAACCTGAAGGTCTTCATCGGCAATTCCATGTCATCCGGTACACGGTACATCTGTATCGCGTAGTACAGGAAGTACGCATCGAGCACGAGCGCTACTGCCAGGTAGATCATGCCGCTCATCCCGATCAGGTAGGGAAGGATCGTGACCAGCACGAGCAGAATCGTATAGAGAAGAATATTGAGCCGCGTATAGGCTTCGCCGTGCGTGACAGGCAGCATCGGGATATCGACCTTCGCATACTCTTCCTTACGCGCGATCGCGAGTGCCCAGAAATGCGGTGGCGTCCAGACGAACACGATCAGGAACATCAACAGCGCACCGGCCTCAATCTCGTTGGTAACGGAAGTCCAGCCAAGGATAGGCGGCGCGGCGCCCGCAGCCCCACCAATCACAATGTTCTGAGGCGTCGCCCGCTTGAGCCAGGCCGTGTAGACGACCGCGTAGCCGATCAGCGAGACAAACGTGAGGACCGCGGTCAGCACATTCACCAGGAACACGAGGATGAGCATCGACAGGATGCACAGGATGGTCGCGAACACGAGAGCGGACCTTTCGGTCAGTTTTCCTTGCGGCAATGGTCGCCCACGAGTGCGCATCATCTGGATGTCGATACGCGCGTCGAGCACATGGTTGTAGACGGCCGCCGATGAGGATGCGAACCCGATACCGAGTGTGCCGAACACAAGCGGCACTACCCCGGGCCATCCCGGTACGGATACGAACATGCCTACGATGGCGGTAAACACGATCAACATGACGACACGCGGCTTCGTCAGCTCGTAGTAGTCGCGCCAGTCTGTGTATGTCTCTACCGTGGTATTCAAGGTCCTGTCCGTCTAACCGATTCGCGAGAGTTCCAGCAAGTGCTTGATGTCCTCAACCATGGCGCTCGGGTCGATGTCCGGACGAAAATACAAAACGAGATTTCCGAGCGGATCGACCAGGTAGTAACCACCTGCGTCGAGGTTCATGGGCTTCTTGTTTTCCAGCAAGTCCTTGAGACGGCTGTCCTGCAGCGTTATCAGGCCCGCATGTTCCTCGGCAAGCAGCACTGTATCCGGCGCCGTATCACCGTGCAAGAAAACCCGGACCAGGCGGTCCATTTCCTTGCCGAGCATAAGCCGCGACTGGCGTAGGGTGTACAGGGAATACTCGCAGGCTTCGTCGCAGGCGCCGTTGTTAGCGTAGAGCAGGACCCAGTGGCCGTCGCCGCTTTCGTGGAGTGGCGACACGGGCAAGACTTCGCCGAGGTTGATGATCGGCTCCAGGAGCGCGCCATGGTTGGTGCGCGCCTCGGGCATCATGTCCTGGCCGGCAAAATACAGCCATGTTGCCAGTGCCAGCGGCCCGAGGAAGACAGCGGCAACGAGGAGCAGCTGAACGCGCCCTTTTCCTTTCTTTACTTCATTCATTACTTAAAACGCTTCTTGCGATAATTCCAGATCAGCAGGCCGGAGAGGACAGCGCCCATCGCAAACCACTGCAGCGCGTAGCCGAAATGCTTGCCGGGGCCGAATTCGGTCGGTACCCAGTGGCGGAAGAACCCGTGTTCTTCCTCATGATCCATGAGTAGTACAAAGGCTTGGACGTCGCGTCCCAGCGCTGCCGCGACCTCTTCCGAGGACGGGTATACGGCACCCTTCGGCCAGTCATCGCCCGCGTTGACCGCTTCGCCCATCTTCATGCCGGCGCGTGGCAAAGAGCCCGCCCGGCCGCGCACACTCAGGCGGCCTGTTGGCAGGTCGAGACGGCTCAGGTCGAGCGGTTCGGCTGTCTTCTCGATCCAACCGCGGTTGACGAGTAACACGGGCTCACCGCTTAGTCCGACCAGCGGTGTGATGACGTAGTAACCGTACCGGCTGTTGACGATGATGTTCTCGAGCAGGAACTGGTGTTCGCCGTCGAATTCGCCTATGGCTTCGAGCCGCTGGTACGGGCGAACGTCCATGCCGTGCTGCCAGGATGTAAATCCCGTTTCATCACGGTACAACTGCTGGCTTGCGCGCTTCTCCAGTCCGCGGCTGATTTGCCAGGCACCGAGCCCGGCAAACTGGACCACGAGAATCGCGCCGACAACGAGTGGTAGCCAGGACGGCAACGGCTTCTTGGAAGAGGTGTTCACGCTATACTGCCCGCATTGAGGTGATGATATGAAATACGTCGTTCTTGCACTGTTGGCCGCTATCGTGATTAGCCTGGGGACCGGTCTATTCTACCTGCGTCGCGAGGATGCTGACTCACCTAAAATGCTGCGCGCCCTGCAGGTCCGGGTGGCGCTGTCGCTCGTGTTGATCCTCGTGCTTGTCGCCTCGTACTTCCTGGGCTGGATCAACCCACCTTCCTAGGACAAAAAAACGGGCGCCGAGGCGCCCGTTTCACAATCAATCGCCGCCTCTTCTACATCCAGTAAACGAAGACGTACAGGCCGATCCAGACCACGTCGACAAAGTGCCAGTACCAGGCGACCGCCTCGAACGCGAAGTGTTTCTCTGCTGTGAAGTGCCCTTTTAGCACACGGAAGAAGATGATCGTCAGCATGATGGCACCGATGGTCACGTGCATACCGTGGAAGCCGGTCAGCATGAAGAACGTCGAACCGTAGATGCCGGTCGACAGTTTCAGGTTCAAGTCGTTGTAGGAGTGAATGTACTCAACGCCCTGCAAGTAGACGAACACGAATCCGAGCAGGAACGTCGCAGCCAGGAAAACGGCGAGTTGCATGCGCTTCCCCGCGAGGAGTGCATGGTGAGCGATGGTCACCGTAATCGAGGACGTCAGCAGCAAAGCCGTGTTGATCAGTGGCAGACCAAATGGCGGCATGGCCTCGTACTCGCCCCCGATGTTGCCCGGGCCGTTCGTCGGCCACGTGCTCTCGAAGCCTTCCCACAAGAGCAGGTTCGTAAAGAAGTTGTTGCTCTCGCCGCCAAGCCAGGGAATGGACATATTGCGAGCGTAGAACAGGGCGCCAAAGAACGCCGCGAAGAACATCACTTCCGAGAAGATGAACCAGAACATGCCCTGGCGGAAGGACTTGTCGACCTGCGCGTTGTACAGGCCGCCTTCGCTTTCACCGATGACCGTGCCGAACCAGCCGGTGATCATGAAGATGATGACCGCGAGACCCGTCAGCATGATGTAGAAACCGGCGTCTGCGCCGTTCAGCCAGCTGGATACGCCGACCATCAGGAACAGGAGGCCTACGGAGCCGACGACGGGCCAATGGCTGCCGTGTGGGACGTAATAATGTTCGTCTGTGTGAGTCGTCATGTTGTTTCTCTGGTACTAAATGCTTTTAGTTGCTCGACGCCACACTCGTGGTGTCGAAAAATGTATACCCCAGCGTGATCGTGTCGACGTAATCTGGCAGGTCGGGGTCCACGATGAACTGGAGTGGCATGGATTTCTCTTCGCTGGCCAGGAACTCCTGGCTGTTGAAGCAGAAACACTCGATCTTTACGAAATGCTCAGCCGCGGCCGGCGGGGCGACGCTGGGCACTGCATGAGCGACCTTGTCGCTTGCCGTCAGGTTCGTTGCCGTAAACGTGGCGTAGTACATCTTGCCCGGGTGCACGACCATGCTGTCCGCATCGGAAGCGAACTCGAACGGTGCGTAGGAGTTCACGGTCGTCATGAACTCGATACGAATCTCGCGACTCTCGTCGGGTGCCTCGTTTACCGCGACCGCCGCAACGTTCGTGCGGCCACCGAACCCGGTGATTTCGCAGAAGACGTCGTACAGCGGCACGAGCAGATAACCGAAACCAAACGCACCCACGACCACCACCAGGAGTGACAGCACCAGGTTGCGGTTTGCGTTGTTTCGTTTTTCTGAACTCATGTCTTTCTCTTAGGAGCGAAGTACGCCGAGCATAATGAAGCCGACGTAGAACGCCAGAGCAACCGCCGCCACGATCAGGGCCGTGCGGCGGATGTTCTTCTTGCGCTCGAGATCGTCCATTTGCTTACTCGAACGCCTCGTCAGCGATGCGGTTCTTTGGCGGCGTCGTGAACGTGTGCCACGGTGCCGGCGATGGCACGGTCCATTCGAGACCGTGTGAGCCTTCCCAGACACGATCCGTTGCTTTCGCACCCTTCCAGGCAGTAAGAATGACTAGCACGAAGATCAGCTGCGAAAGGCCGAAGCCAAAAGCGCCAATACTGGAAATCATGTTGAAGTCGGCGAACTGGACAGAGTAGTCCGGAATACGGCGAGGCATACCGGCCAATCCCAGGAAGTGCTGCGGGAAGAACGTAATGTTGACAAAGATCGTCGATGCCCAGAAATGTAACTTGCCGAGTTTCTCGTTGTACATGTGGCCTGTCCACTTCGGTAGCCAGTAGTAGGCGCCGGCCATGATGGCAAACACCGAGCCCGGCACGAGCACGTAGTGGAAGTGCGCCACGACAAAATAGGTGTCGTGGTACTGCACGTCAGCGGGCTGTATCGCGAGCATCAGGCCCGAGAAACCGCCGATCGTGAACAGGAAGACGAAAGCCAGCGAGAACAGCATTGGCGTCTCGAAGGTCATCGCGCCGCGCCACATCGTTGCGACCCAGTTGAAAATCTTCACACCCGTCGGCACTGCAATGAGCATCGTCGCGAACATGAAGAACAGCTGGCCTGTCAGCGGCATGCCCACGGTGAACATGTGGTGCGCCCAGACGATGAACGACAGGAAGGCGATACAGCTTGCCGCGTATACCATCGAGTCGTGACCGAACAGCTTCTTGCGAGAGAAAGTCGGGATGATCTCCGAGACGACACCAAAGGCCGGCAGGATCATGATGTACACCTCGGGGTGCCCGAAGAACCAGAAGATGTGCTGGAACATGACGGGGTCACCACCACCGGCAGCCAGGAAGAAGCTCGTGCCGAAGAACTGATCGGTCAGCAGCATCGTTACGGCGCCGGCCAGGACAGGCATAACCGCGATCAGCAGGTAAGCCGTAATCAGCCAGGTCCACACGAACATCGGCATCTTGAGCAGGGTCATGTCGGGTGCGCGCATGTTGATGATCGTCACGATCACGTTGATGGAGCCCATGATCGACGAGATACCCATGAGGTGAACCGAAAAGATCAGGAACGGGAACGCGTCACCGGTCTGCAGGACGAGGGGTGGGTACATCGTCCAGCCGCTGGCGGGTGCGCCGCCCGGCATCAGCAGCGTTGACAGCAGGATGCCGAAGGCAACGGGCAGGATCCAGAACGACCAGTTGTTCATGCGTGGCAGCGCCATGTCAGGCGCACCAATCATGAGCGGGATCATCCAGTTCGCGAGGCCGACAAAGGCTGGCATGACAGCGCCGAACACCATGATCAGGGCGTGCATCGTGGTCATCGAGTTGAAGAACTCTGGATGCACGAACTGCAGGCCCGGAATGGCGAGCTCAGAGCGAATCACCATCGCCATTGCGCCGCCGACGAAGAACATCACAAGGCTGAAGATAAGGTACATCGTGCCGATGTCCTTATGGTTCGTCGAGAACAGCCAGCGCTTTATGCCCTTGGTCGGGCCGTGATCATCGTGCTCGTGGTCCGCGGCGTGAGTGTCTACGGTAGTAGTAGTCATTCCTTAATACTCCGAAATTAGTTCTGTGCGCTGGCGAGCTGGGCGCCGCCATCTGTGCGGGTGTCGACCCAGGCCTGGTAAGCCTCGGGCTCGACGACTTCGACAACGACCGGCATGTAGCCGTGGTCCTTGCCACACAACTCGGCGCACTGGCCGCGATAGGTGCCAACCTCATTTACGTTGAACCAGGTTTCGTTCACGATGCCCGGGATTGCGTCTTTCTTGATAGCCAGTTCAGGTACCCACCACGAGTGGATGACGTCATTCGACGTCAGCAGCAGGCGAACTTTCGCGCCTTTCGGCACAACGAGCGGACGGTCAACGTCGAGCAGGTAGTTGTCGACGTTGTTGACGTCAACACCGGACTCAAGGCGGCGGGCATCCACGCTCGGACGAGCGAGACTCGAGTAGAACTCGATGCCCTCGTCCTGGTACTTGTAATGCCACTTCCACTGGTACGCTGTAACGACGATGGAGATGTCAGGGTCGCGAGAATCCTCGAGCTTGATCATCGTCTCCGCCGCGGGTACTGCCATGATCAGCAGGATTACGACGGGAATGGCGGTCCAGATAATCTCGGCCGTCGTGCTGTGCGAGAACGATGCGGGTTCTGCGCCTTGCGACTTGCGGTGCTTGAAGAGCGAGATGATCATTACACCGAACACCAGCACGCCGATGGCGACGCACCACCAGAAGACCATCATGTGCAGGTTATAGGTTTCGACGCTGAGATCGGTCGCGCCTTTGGGCATGTTGAGTGCCCAATCGGCATTCGCCGTGCTTGCCACGAAGAGGCCAAGCAGGCTCCAAAACGATTTTCGTATCATTAGTTGTCCACCCTGCAACCGCCGCAGCGATCACAAATTCATAAATTCCGGATGTGACGAATACTGGATTTGCCAGTGAGCGCTGGCCCGGGGACCCCGGGAATTCGTCGATCGGCCGGTTTGCCGGTTTAGCCGACAAAAAAGCTCGCGCAGTGTACTTAAATAGGGGCGTCCATGCAATCCTGCTGATATAAATCGCATTGATAATAATTCTTATTTAACAAGAGCTTAGCTCCGCAAAGGAATCCGGTTTGCATCAATCCGGTAGTCTGCGGGGTCGTTCCGCGGACCAGAGCCCCAGCAATGGCCGTAAACAAGCTCGAGGTCAAGCCGGATCTTACCGTCGGATTGCGCGGCCATGAGCGCGTCAATCATTGCACGAAAACGCCCCTTTCCGGCCAGGCCGCGGCCGCGGCCGTGGTGTGTATTGCGCGCGCCGGCCTGTGTCAGGTCGGCGAACAGCCTGGCCGGGGTCTCGTAGCTGATGCTGAGACGATCCACGTCGAGCACAGGATCGGCCAGGCCGGCACGAACGAGCCCGTCGCCGATGTCATGCATATCGGCGAAACGATTCACATGTGGCTGCTCGTCCACGGCCGCCCACGCGCGCTCGAGCTCTCGAAGGCTATCGGGGCCCAGGGTCGCGAATGCAAAGACGCCGCCCTTTTTCAGAACTCGCGAGACTTCCTCGAACACAGGTTGCGGTTCGGGCGCCCAGGGCAGCATCTGGTTGGCTACGACGAGGTCGAACGCAGCGTCAGCGAACGGCAGTTGTCGGGCATTACCCTGCACGAAGCTCATTCGGGACAACCACGGTTTGTTTTTCCTTGCGGCCCCAAGCATTGCCTGGCTCAGGTCGAGAGACACGATACGTGCCCGCTTGAAGCGCTTGCGCAGCAGTCGCCCGGTCGCGCCGGTCGCAGAGCCCAGGTCCAGGATCGTCGTCGGCTGCAGCAGCAGCGGCGCCAGTCTCTCGAGCAGGCCATCGCGAGTGACGGTGTGCACGAAATCGGCCTCGTCAAAGGTGGTCGCGGCGCGGTCGAAGCGACGTCGGATGTCGTGCAGTCGGAGCATTGGCGAACGGTACCACGCTTTCCCGCTGTTTCGAGGCGAAAGGCATGTGGCCTGGCGGGAGCGGCGCACCAACAATTGGACGATGCTGCTTCGCGATCTCGATAACGCCATCATGCCTTTACGCTGCGTGTTTTGCGGCACGCGAACGGTGGCGCCCGAGCGCTACATCTGTACCGGCTGTGATGGCGACCTGCCCCGACTTGAATCGGCACCGCCGGATACCGCATCGCCGTTTGAATTCGATGTTGCGCCGTTGGAATATGCCTTTCCTGTCGACGCGGCGATCAAGGCGCTGAAGTTCAAGCGCAGGCTGTTCTATGCACCGGCATTTGCCGAGCTGCTTTGCAAGGCAGCCGATCGCCTGCCTGGTGACATCGATGCAGTGCTACCTGTCCCACTGCACTGGCAGAGGCGCTGGTTTCGCGGCTTCAACCAGGCCGTGGAAATCGGCAAGCCCTTCGCCAGGCATCTGGGCGTCCCGCTTGTAAGAAACGTGCGCCGCAAGCGCGCAACCGCATTCCAGTCAGGACTAAGTGCACGCGAGAGAGCGAGGAACCTGAAATCGGCATTCGTCGTCCGAGGTCCGCTGAAGTATCGACACGTCCTGATCATCGACGACGTGATTACAACCGGCACAACGATGCGCCAGATCGCTCGAGTCGTGAAGCGGGCCGGAGTGGCAAGAGTCAGTGCGTTGGCCGTGGCTCGAGCACGGTGACGAGCTTACTCATCTTACAACAGTCCGCCGCAACTTCGGATGGCCGCTCCCACTAAAAGCAGCCGTTCGTTCAGGTCTATTGCGACCGTCGACTTTCGGCCACAAGCGGACTCCCGGATACTCCACAATCAAAGGCAACGTCGCTCGAAGGACTTTACGAGTTTGTCCACATCATTAGCCTGGTCGAAGAACTCGTCCAGGTACTCTTCCATCGCTTTGATGTCATTCTCGACGAGGCTGGGCACTTGACGTACGACACCCAGAATATCGTCCCTTCGTTCCACAATAGCGCTGGTTGCATCCTTTAGCGCCTCAGGTGAGATGCAATAACCACGGTATCGTCGTGAAGTCACTCTCTTGATCCCTAGAGACGGATCAGGCCGTGCGTATCGAGCATTCACAAGGCCGGACAGGTCGAAGTCGTAAGGCACCATGAAACGCTGCGAATCGATGTCAAAGAGATGGCTATTGTGACAGCACTCGTCATTGCCTTCCGCGGCGACCAAAGACCAATCGGTGTTGCCGATCATGTAGTTGAAAACGAAAACCCTGGCCGCTTGTTGTTTGTCGAGCGAACCAAGCGTTACGCCAGGAATTTGCACACGTTTCCCGCCAACTCTGTCAGCCAGCTCTGATGCCGATTCGATCAAGATCCCATAACGGACAATGGAGCCTCTCTTCAGGCGCTTCTCTGTATCACTGTAACTGACCTGGACCAGGCGAACCTTGTAGCCGACGTCTGAGATGACGCTGAACATTTTGTAGGCGGAGTACTCCTGCAGGATGTTCGCCTGGGCTG
>Ga0224508_10005135_pt1 | contig 10592 bp, 10 predicted proteins | sample SF_Jan12_sed_USG_4_FD_170157 | JGI IMG/M metagenome (GOLD analysis project Ga0224508, IMG submission 170157) | Sediment microbial communities from San Francisco Bay, California, United States - SF_Jan12_sed_USGS_21 | ecosystem: Environmental > Aquatic > Marine > Sediment | place: USA... | reverse complement strand
ACAGGATATCGATGACCCTGCGCTAAAACAATTCGTGAGTCCCTGATCGACGGTAATTACCATGTCACAAAAGCCCAGAACATCGATTTGGACTAACCCTTATGTTCAAATTGCACGGGTCGACCACTGGTTTAAGAATGTTTTCATTTTACCCGGTATCGTGATCGCGATCTTTGTTCAGCATGAGCTGCTGAATGGATCGCTTAGCTGGAAGTTGGTGCTGGGATTACTCGTCGCGGGTCTGGTGTCTTCCAGTAACTATGTGCTTAACGAAATCCTGGATGCAGACAAAGATCGAGCGCATCCTGTAAAGCAACATCGTCCCGTGCCCTCAGGTAAAGTCAATACACGCATCGCCTGGATGGAATGGTTGATGCTGGCGCTGATCGGTTTATCGCTCGCCTGGGTTCTCGGTAAGGGTTTTTTCTATTCGGCGTTGGCGTTGTGGGTGATGAGTTGTTTTTACAACATCCCGCCAATACGCACGAAAGAAGTTCCTTACCTCGATGTGCTTTCGGAATCGATTAACAATCCGCTGCGCTTACTGCTTGGGTGGTATTTGACCGGTACCGTATTAATGGCGCCGGTTTCACTGTTGTTTGCTTACTGGATGATTGGCGCTTTTTTTATGGCGGTAAAACGACTGGCGGAATACCGCACCATCGGGGATGAAAATCGGGCGGCGGATTATCGTGCGTCCTTCGTGCATTACAACGAACGACGTCTTTTCGTGAGTATTGTCTACTACACCGCTGCGTTCGGTCTTTGTTTCGGTATATTTTTAATGCGTTACCGCTTGGAGTTGGTGTTATCTATCCCTTTGATTGCAGCGGTTACCGCCTGGTACCTTGATCTGGGATTTCGTGAAAACAGTCCTGTCCAGTATCCAGAAAAACTTTACACTGAAACAGGATTGATGTTGTTGTTGACGGTTTGCCTGGGAGCGATGTTGCTATTACTGTTTTTGGATATTCCCGTGTTACATGACTGGTTGAAACAAACCACTCCAGGGGTCACACCGAACTAGACTTATTTAACATCCGGGCAATCTCGGTCAACTCGTTGTCGCGAATGTTAAGTTCCCGCAAATGCGCGACGGTGTTGTTCACATAGACCGTATTGCGGCCATTTCGTCCACTCGCTTTACGCACGGTATGCGCGATTTCTTTCGGGCGCAAGCGGCCACTGTATTGTGGATGATCACGACGGATCACGAAGGTGAGTGCCTGTACAACTTCGCCGTTTTCAAGATAACAGGAGCGCAGTACCGGGCTGTATGCGCCCGTGACCAGTTCGCGTTCACGTAGATAATCACTGGTTGATGATTGATGTCGTGTGTTGACTTTATAAACCACGCCGGTGCAACAACCACCTCTGTCCAGGCCCAATACTAGACCCGGTTTCTTTGGCGTGCCACGATAACGAATCGACCATAAACACAACCGGCGGTGATAGCCGTAGAGCGTCGCCTTATGCGTGCTTTCAAACTTGAAACCCGGCTCCCAGATCAGCGAACCATAAGCAAATACCCACATATCGCCGTTACATTTCGGCAGTTTGATGTCAGGTGGATCATCCAGTTTTAACTGGCTTAACTGACGAAGATTTTCTTTGCTACAAACGTCCACTGATACAATCGAGATATAAGTCTTGCAGCGCAGTGCTGTTTAATGGAATGGGATTGGTGCCGGAAGAGGGATCGGCCTGCGCCATAGGTGCGAGTTTTTCAGCATATTCTTCATCTACGCCGATCTCTTTCAGGGTATGTTGAATGCCGATTTCTTCACGCAGTTTTAAAACCCAGTCCATGACTGCGCTAAACGATGGATTGGGTAGATCGAGATAGCGCGCCAGCGCGGTCATTTTTTCATCAATCTCGCTACGATTGAAATTCAAAACATAGGGCATAACAACAGCGTTAGTCAGACCATGATGTGTGTTTAACACCGCACCGCAGGGATGACTGAGGCTGTGCATAGCACCTAGGCCTTTTTGAAATGCGGTCGCACCCATGGTCGATGCCACCTGCATTTGGCCGCGCGCGGTGACGTCTTGACCATCCTTTACTGCAGCGGGCAACCATTCTTGTACAAGACGCATGCCTTCAACGGCGATACCGTGACCCATCGGGTGATAAACCGGGCTGCAGTATGCTTCGAGACTGTGCGAAAGTGCATCCATGCCCACGGCAGCAGTGATATGCACGGGCAAACCTGTCGTTAGTTGAGGATCCAGTATGACTCGTTCTGGCAGCATCTTCGCGTGAAAAATGATCTTCTTCGTATGATCGCGCTCATCAGTGATGACTGACGCTCTGCCGACTTCGGAACCGGTGCCCGATGTCGTCGGCACTGCTACGACCGGTGCCATTCCCGCTTCATTGACCCGGGTATACCAGTCTTCCCGGTCTTCAAAATCCCAAATCGGCCGGTTTTGTCCGGCCATTAAAGCGATGGCTTTGCCCGCATCTAGCGCGCTGCCGCCGCCAAAGGCAATGACGCCGTCGTGATTGCCTTGTTTGAACATATTCACCCCGGCGCTGACATTCGCTTCGACCGGATTGCCTTGCACGTCGGAAAATACAGCGCATGGTAATCCTGCGTCCGTGCAGCTTTGCACGGCATCGCTAATCATACCGAGTCCGGCTAATCCCGGGTCAGTAACTAACAACGGGCGTTGTATGCCAAGTTCTCGACAGGCATCCGGCAATTCGGCAATTCGGCCAGCACCAAAGCGTATGGGTGTTGGGTAATTCCAGTTTCCGGATTTCGGTTCAGCATGCATATTCATTCAATAATCTCATTAGTTTTGTTGATTTCTCCCAAGTCATTTTATGCTCGCCCTATTCCACCTACAATACACCATCAAATAATTCACTACGAGCTAGCGGCAGAATGATTGATCTTTATTACTGGACGACGCCTAACGGCCATAAAATAACGATGTTCCTGGAAGAGGCGAACATCGATTACAACATCGTACCCATTCACATCGGCAAGGGCGATCAGTTTGAGCCGGAGTTCTTAAAGATTGCACCAAACAATCGCATCCCCGCAATTGTTGACCAGACACCGCAGGACGGCGGTGATCCAATCTCCGTTTTTGAATCCGGCGCGATCTTGCTTTATCTTGCGGACAAGACGGGCCAATTCATTCCGCAGGATATTCGCGGACGGACTGATGTTGTGGAATGGTTAATGTGGCAAATGGGTGGCCTCGGCCCGATGTTAGGTCAGAATCATCACTTTGTAACCTATGCGCCGGAGCGTATCGATTATGCGATGAATCGTTATGTCAATGAGACAGCACGGTTGTACGCCGTGTTGAATAAACAATTGGCCGAGGACGAATATATTTGTGGCGATTATTCTATCGCCGACATGGCGTGTTATCCGTGGATTGTGTCGTATGAGCGTCAACAACAGGATTTGAATGATTATCCGAACCTGAAACGATGGTTTGAGCAAATCAAGGCCAGACCTGAAACCGTTCGCGCCTATGAAAAAGCCAAAGCGATTAATACTGAATCAACAATGACGGAAGAAGCAAAACGAATTATGTTTGGGCAGGACGCCTCGACTATCAATTCGCCACCCGCCGCGTAAATTGCAAAACTAATATTATTCGGTTAAGTTCGATGCAACCGCTGAACGGTATTCGCGTTGTTGATTTTACAACGCTATTGCCGGGTCCGTTGGCTACATTGATGTTGGCCCGGGCCGGTGCCGAGGTGATCAAAATTGAGCGTCCATCGCACGGCGATGAAATGCGTCAATATCAACCGCGTTTTGGCAACGCCAGTTCCAGCTTCGCGCTATTGAATGAGGGCAAGAGAAGTATTGCCATTGACCTGAAGGATGATGAGAGCAAGCAAATGCTAATCAAACTGATTGCAACCGCGGACATTGTGATCGAACAATTTCGGCCCGGTGTAATGCAACGTCTGGGATTGGCCTATGCGACGTTAAGTAAATCGCTTCCACAACTGATTTACGTTTCGATCACTGGCTACGGTCAAAGCGGCCAGAACGCGAACGACGCAGGCCATGATTTAAATTATATGGCGGCGAGCGGGTTACTCGATCTAGTTTGCGATGAGCGGGGTAAACCGGGAATGCCACCGGTTTTGGCAGCGGATATTGCCGGCGGTAGTTACCCGGCGGTAATGAACATTCTCCTGGCATTACGTCAGCGCGATGATAAGGGCATGGGTTGTCAAATCGAGATCTCCATGACGGATAATTTATTTCCGCTCGGGTTTTGGGCCTGGGGGCGGGGTATGGCAACGGGTGACTGGCCGCGACGTGGTGGTGAAAGATTAACCGGTGGTTCGCCACGCTATCAAATCTACAAAACCAAAGACAATCGTTATTTGGCAGCGGCACCATTAGAGCAACGATTCTGGCTGCAGTTTTGTGAATTGATTGAGTTGCCAGATAGCATGCATGAAGACTCAGATGCTCCGCATGATGTCATTCAAGCGGTGCAAAAAATAATTGAGCAGAAAACCAGTTCCGAATGGAAAAATATTTTTTCCAGCCACGATGTGTGTTGCAATGTTGTGGCGAGTATGGAAGAGGCGGTCAACTCAGATCATATATCGGCACACGGAAAGTTTAATCGTAAGATCAAGCATGGAAGCAATGAAACACTGAACGCGATACCTTTACCAACGGATTTGAATTTTGATATGAACGGAACGGTAGCGCCATCCTGCCCCCCGCTCGGTGAAGCTAATGTGGAATTTGGTTTTGAACCAGTCGACGTGTAAATGTTTCGCTGGCTTGTGCCGTTAAATCGTATCGTACAACGACGTATAATCTTACTGGATTGATTTAGACAATTCGGAACCGGTTTATCACGTATTGCGATAGATAGTATTCACCAGGGTAATAAAGTGACTGACAACGACAGACCAAAACCAATACCACCTCTGAGTGGCACTGTAGTACCGCGTTATGCGGGGCCATCGACTTTTGCACGTTTGCCTGAATTGCGTGACGTTGAGCATTGCGACGTTGCTATTTTAGGTATTCCGTTTGATGGTGGTACCAGTTACCGGCCCGGTGCGCGATTCGGTCCACAGGCGATTCGTCAGGCTTCGCGTCATTTGCGTACGAACTATCATCCGGTTTATGACACTGAACCATTCATGCTACTTCAGGTAGCGGATGCCGGAGACGTTGCCTGTAATCCTTACAGCATTGAAGAAGCCATCGAACAAATTCAATCCGATGCGACTGACTTGCTCGGAAAAGTCGGTGGCCTCGTGAGCCTGGGTGGAGATCACACGATTGCCGTGCCGTTACTGCGGGCGATGAATCATCATCATGGTCCGGTGGCGCTGGTGCACTTCGATGCGCACCTGGACACATGGGATACGTATTTTGGCGCGCCCTATACACACGGCACGCCTTTTCGCCGTGCGGCGGAGGAAGGCTTGTTCCTGGATCATGCCTCCATGCATGTCGGTATTCGCGGGCCGTTGTACAGTCGGGATGATTTAAAGAACGACGAAGAACTAGGATTTAAAATCATCCATTGCGACGATTTTCAAACCGAAGGTGTGGACAATATTGTACAACGTATTCGTAAGCGCGTGGGTGACAACCCGTTGTATTTATCAATCGACATTGACGTGCTCGACCCAGCCCACGCGCCCGGTACGGGTACACCTGAAGTGGCAGGCATGACAACACGCGAGTTATTGCATGTGTTTCGCGGCCTGGCCGATCTCAATATCGTCGGCACGGATATTGTCGAAGTAGCTCCGGCTTATGACCATGCAGAGATTACTGCGTTGGCTGCGGCTACCGCCGCTTATGAAATGATAAATCTGTTTGCGCGAAAAGATTGAAATTGACGAAATACATTTTTCTTGCTATTTTTATCTTGCATTCAAGTGCCAGTGCAGTTGAATTCAAACCGATATGCCCACCGTACGAAGTTCTCAATGCTTTCGACGACTCGCAGATACCGGAACATTTTCGTTTTCAAGAGCAAGAATTTGTTTTTGAGAATGCAATGGAAAAGCACGAATTTATAAATCACTTAGTATACGAAGAGCTAGATCGGGTAAGGGGCGTTGATATTTGGCAATTACACCAGTTTTATCTCGGTTACCCGAACAGTGAAAGAATTGTGAAGGGAACGTTGTTACGCCAAAAAGTGTTGCTTGAAATGAACAACCCGCAGGACGATGGCCAATCGTTGAGAGAATTTTGAAATTTTCTAAAGAATGCCGTAGTCGCTGATTGAAAAATAAGGTCGTCACTCTGAGCATTAGCGATGAGTCCAGGAATCAGAAGCTGGATTCCATCCTTAGGTCCGCCAAACTCGTGCATCCATGCACTGGCTTCTCTTCACTCGCTTCGTTCCTTCAGAATGACGAAATATATAGCGTGTCGCTCTGAGTGTTAGCGAAGAATCCAGGAATCAGAGTCCGGGTTCTTCACCCGCTTCCCTTGCCCAGAAAGACCAATGGATTTTCATAAACCAATAGATTTTTTCGTTTAAATTCCATATCCTTACGGCTCGTAGTTTATTTTAATTCGGAAATTCGTGGCAAACGATACCAAACACATTGAGCTAATGGACACCACTTTGCGCGATGGCGAGCAAACCCGCGGCGTTTCATTTTCACAGGCAGAAAAAGTGAGTATTGCCAAGGCCTTACTTAGCATGCTTAAAGTGGATCGTATTGAAGTCGCGTCGGCTGGTATTTCTGAAGGCGAGAAAGAGGCGGTCACAGCGATTAATCAATGGGCTGCGGAGCAGGGTTGTCTGGAACGCGTCGAGGTGCTTGGGTTTGTCGATCACAAACGCAGCGTCGACTGGATTTGCGATACCGGTGGCAAGGTTTTGAATCTGCTGACTAAGGGCAGTGAAAAGCATTGCCGTGAACAGCTGCGTAAGGATTTAACTCAGCATTTAGCCGATATCCGCACCACTATCGATTATGCCCAGCAACGCGGATTAAGCGTTAACGTATACCTGGAAGATTGGTCCAATGGTTACAAGGACAGCCGCGACTATGTTTACGACATGATCGCAGGTTTGAAAGGTCTGCCCATCGATCATGTCATGTTGCCCGACACGTTGGGTGTGATGACGCCACAAGAAGTGTTCGACAGTCTGTCGGATATGATCGAACGTTTCCCCGAGTTTCATTTTGATTTTCATGCACACAACGACTATGGACTCGCGACCGCGAACTGCATGATGGCGGTCAAGGCTGGTATATCAAGCTTGCATTGCACGGTGAATTGTCTGGGTGAACGTGCCGGTAATGTGTCGCTGGCTGAAGTCAGCGTCGTATTACGCGATAAAATGGGCGTATCGTTGTCTATCGACGAATCCAAAATATTTTCCATCAGTCAGATGGTGGAAAATTTCTCCGGGAAACGTATTGCGGAGAATACACCTGTTATTGGTGCCGATGTATTTACTCAAACCAGCGGTATTCATGCGGACGGTGACCGCAAGGGTGATTTGTACAAGACCAAATTAAGTCCCGAGCGGTTTGATCGTAAACATAGTTATGCACTGGGCAAGATGAGCGGCAAAGCATCCTTGCAAAAAAACCTGGAAGAACTTAGTGTCAGTCTGTCTGAAGACGATCAGGCTCGTGTGCTGGAAGAAGTTGTTAAGCTTGGCGATTCCAAAGCTAATATCACATTAGATGATTTGCCTTTTATTATTGCGGATAGTCTTGAAAGCAAAGACTACAAGCATATCGAACTGCTTAACTGTTCGTTGACCAGCGGTTTGAATCTTGAATCGACGGTCAGTATTCAATTGAAGTTGAATGATGAAATCTATAAATCGTCAGGTTCAGGTAATGGTGGGTTTGATGCATTTATTGATGCGATGAAAAAAGTATTAGAACCACAAGGTTTCGAATTTCCCGAGCTTCTTGATTATGAGTTGCGGATTCCCAAAGGCGGTCAAACCAGTGCTTTGACCGAGGTTTTTATTACCTGGCAGGATGGGCCGCGCACGCTTAAAACTCGTGGTGTGGATTCAAACCAGGTGTTTTCCGGCATTAATGCGACATTGCGCATGCTGAATATGAAGTTACATCAACAAAACGGCAATGCTAATGACGCCCAGCTGCAGGACAGTGATCACGCGATTGCGGTTTAGGTTTGCGTCTGTCCGCAGAGTCGTTCGATAGTATTTTTCTAAACACACGCCGGAAATACGCTATTGCGAGCGAGGAAATCACGTAAGTTAACATCAGAATCGAAATAATTGTTTCCGGGAATCTGAAAACCCGTTTCATATAGTTTCGTTGCTGCGTCATTTTCTGAACCCCCATATAGTTTTATTCGAATACTTTCATTCCGTTGCTGCTAAATTCGTATCTTGCGGTTGCATGAATATGCATGAATGTTGATGCACGTTCATGATCGGCATGGAGCCGTACGCCATGATGAATTCTCGTTGTGTGGCATATGCCTCTCGTTCACGCTGCACAAAATCCTCGCATGTACCGGTTTTGAATTTGCCACTGATATGTTGCAAATAGTGAACAAACTCATGTACGACGAGACTGCGTTCAAACATGTTTTCGACGGCTTCCAATCTGTCGTCGATATAAACGACATTTTGGTCGTTGTACCAACCGACCACTTTGCACTTATCAGAACCACCGCAAGCGTTGTCGACAAAAAACTGATGTGATCGAAACTGCAGTTGTGGGTTGATACCATTGGGCTTGTAACCCGAGATATACACAGCCCAATTCAATAGAGCGGTCAGTTCATCATGACGTGTATCGAATGCATTCGCGTGTTGTTGGGTCTTTAGCGCTACCGGATAAGCCGTAAAATCTTGGGCCATCGTTGTAGAAGCAACAAGAAATGTGGTTGTCGCAAAGAATGTAGCTATAAACTGTTTCGCTTTCATAACACCGCCCCCGTTGTTAAGAGTTGCTAATTACTCTAATGAGAATGGTGAAATCATTCTGTGAGAAACCTCACCAGTAATTGGTGTTGAATTAACGCCAGGGAAAGAAGATTCGGAGATAGGAAAGTCGCACCATCCTTGGCGCTAATTCCCGTTGCTTCGGAACACCCCCCGGTGTTACCTCAGACACACCCTCAAGAAAGAGTATGCTTAGGGTAGAGCAGGAGGCGTGCCAATAACGGTATTTTCTAAAAAAATAACAAATTAAGTATATAAAACAATAGGTTATGAATAACTATCTATTACGGTCAAATACATTTTACAAAATTTATAGCTGACTAAATTTGTCAGTATGGGGGTTACGCAAGAGTGCTTGCCAAATTTTGTCACTCTTTTCCCGATGTGGGCTTTGAATGAAGGCCCGGAATTTTCCATAGATCTAATATATAGGTTACTTCCAGTTTGGCGGTCGTTTTTCAATAAATGCGTTGATACCTTCGATGGTGTCATCCGCCATCATATTACAAGCCATGGTAGCGCCTGCGTTGCCATAGGCATCGGACATTCCTTGCTCGATTTGTTGGTAAAACAGTTTTTTTCCCGCGCGGATTGAGACTGGCGGTTTATGCGCAATTTTTTCCGCCAATTCGTTTACTGCTTGATCCAGCTCATCGGCAGGGACTGCTTGATTTATCAAGTTATAACGCTCGGCAGTCGCCGCATCGATAAAATCACCGGTGAACAACATTTCCAATGCGCGTTTACGTGGCACGTTTCGGCTCAAAGCCACACTGGGTGTGGAACAGAACAAACCGAGATTGACGCCGGATACCGCAAAGTGTGCGTCTGTCGATGCCACGGCCAAATCGCAATTCGCAACGAGTTGGCAACCCGCGGCAGTCGCGATGCCGTGCACCCTGGCGATAACCGGTTGCGGCAATTGCGTGATGGATAACATCGTTTCACTGCATTGCTTAAACAACGCATCGTAATAAGTTTGATCTGGCTGGGCGCGCATTTGTTTAAGATCATGCCCGGTGCAAAATGCCTTACCATTGCCAGCAATCACAACTACGCGAACACTGGAATCATTAACAATATCGTCCAGTGCTTGTTGCAGTGCCGTTAACATCTCCTCAGACAAGGCGTTATACTGGGCAGGACGGTTTAAGGTCAGCGTTGCAATGCTGCCTTCGTCACCGCGCAACACATATTCGGAATCGATTTCAGCTGCTGATTGGGCCATTTGTTTGGTCTCTATTGAATCCAACGATAATTACAAACTATTCAACAAAAAATCGCAATGCCAAAAATTACTATCGAGCAAATGCACGCGTTAGCGCAGGAGAAGTTGCCGTTTGCTACCGCTTATGGGTTTCGGCTAGAACGATTGGAAAACGGCTCGGCGGTCGTACGCGCGCCATACAGCGATGAGTTCCTGCGTCCCGGTGGAACCGTCGCGGGACCGGTATTGATGGGTCTTGCGGACTATGCGATGTATGCGGCGGTATTGAGCAAAATTGGCATTGTTGAATTGGCGGTTACAACTAATCTCAATATCAATTTTTTAAGACGGTCGTTGCCCGGTGATGTGTTAGCTGAGGCCAAGTTGCTGAAGTTAGGTAAGCGTTTGGCGGTTGGGGAGGTAAATTTACACAGCGAAGGAACCGACGACTTGGTAG
>Ga0224508_10005134_pt1 | contig 10593 bp, 11 predicted proteins | sample SF_Jan12_sed_USG_4_FD_170157 | JGI IMG/M metagenome (GOLD analysis project Ga0224508, IMG submission 170157) | Sediment microbial communities from San Francisco Bay, California, United States - SF_Jan12_sed_USGS_21 | ecosystem: Environmental > Aquatic > Marine > Sediment | place: USA... | reverse complement strand
GTCGACGTGCAGCCCCCGGCCTTTGCGCAGCGCGGGCGGATCGCTGCGCTGCTCGAGATAGTCATCGCCCACGAGCTCCAGGGCCGCGGCAATGTCAGCGTCTGTTGGCGCGCTGCCGGGAAGCCCACCCGGGCCGAACCCCCACAGGTTGACCAGCGGCCCCACCGTGACGTCAAACGCACCCCCGGACTCCATGAACAGGGTTTCAGCGGCCTGCACTACCTGCACCAGCCGGGGGCCGACTGCAAACCAGGCTCCCGGCGTGGAGCGATTGAACCGCGACAGGGTAGAAGCAGGATCGTACGTGGACATCTGGGCGTTCACCCGTTCCAGCTCAGCCGTGATGGTCGGCCCGACACCCACCGGACAATGAGCGGTCACCCGGTAGCTGGTTCCCATGGTAGGGCCATCGTGGCGCTGATAGCCGTCCGACGTATCACTGCAGCCGAGCACCGCAACACACAGCATGCAAATACTCAGCCGTCGCAATTTTGACGCAACCCCAGACACCCGCCGTCCAATTCCAGTCATGGAGTACACAAAGTAGACAAAATCTTTAACTAAGCAATACCATCACAACGCCTGTGTGACCCACAATGGCAGGCAGATTCGAACAAGACACACATACGCGACATCTAACCAGACCCATAAAACCAGACACACATAACAGGTATCAAATGCTGCAACTGAGTTGCCCCGGGGGGCGCACCAACGTTGTTCCAGCGATGCACCGTAAAGCGGCCGCGGATCTCAAGGTACGCATGACCGCACGCACATCGCGACTTCGCAGATTCCCACTGGAACAGCGCATCGCCAGGCTACCGCGCAGAGCCAACATCGGCCTGCTCGTTGACGTCACCGCTTAGCACGCCAGAATACCGGCTGGGCGAGTGACATCCATCCTGCTGCTTCGGCACGGGCAGATTCCTGCCAATGTTCAGGGTCGCTGGCACGGCTCAACCGATAGCGCGTTGACATGGCGTGGTCGCCGCCAGATCAAACGCACGGCCCGCCATCTGGCGAGCCGCCAACCTGCAGTCAGCGCGATCTATTCGAGCCCCCTGCAACGCTGTGTGGCAACGGCCGAAGCTAGCGGCAAACGCCTCGGCCTCGAAGTGGTGGTCCGCGAAGAACTGCGCGAGTATGCCATTGGTGAGTGGGAAGACATGCCGTTCCGGCGTCTGCATGAGCAGCACGATTTCATTCGCCAGGCGACCGCTGATCAGGATTTCGCGCCGCCCGGGGGCGAGTCGCTGCGCGGCGTTGCCGAGCGCATGGTTCCCGCCGTCAGCGACATCCACGACGCCCACCCAGGCGACGCCACCGTGCTGCTGGTGGGCCATGGCGCCGCCCTGGCGGTGGCGCTTGCGAGCCTGATCGATCAGGACCCGACCGGCTGGACCGACTATTTGATCGCCAACTGCAGTCTTACCGAACTGGTGCTTTCCCCGGCGCCATACGTTAACTTCTTCAACTCCACCCAACACCTGTAACCCGCCCAGGACCAACGCCATGCCCGAATTCTGCAGCATAGAAAAAGCCGACCACATCATGACCGTGACCTTGGAGCGGCCCGATCGCCTGAACGCTCTGCATCCACCCGCCAACGTAGAACTCGGTGAAGTTTTCGATGACTTCGCCAGCGACGACGACATGTGGGTGGCCATCATTACCGGCCGCGGGCGGGGCTTCAGCGCCGGCAACGACCTGCGCTATCAGGCCGAGGGCGGCGAGCGCCTGCCCATGCCAAGGGGGTTCGCCGGGCTCACCAGCCGCTTTGATCTGAACAAACCGGTCATCGCCGCCGTTAACGGCGTGGCCATGGGCGGCGGCTTCGAGATTGCGTTGGCGTGTGATCTGATCATCGCCTCGGACAAGGCGACGTTCGCGTTGCCCGAGCCGAAGGTGGGGCTTGCGGCCCTGGCCGGTGGTCTGAATCGTCTGCCGCGGCAGATTGGCTCCAAGCGGGCGCTCGGAATGATACTCACCGGTCGTCACGTACCGGCCGAAGAAGGATTGAATCTCGGATTCGTCAACGAAGTGGTTCCCCACGATGACCTCATGAGCGAGACCTATCGCTGGGCAGGCCAGATCTGTGAGTGTGCGCCCTTGTCAATCAGAGCGAGCAAGGACGTGGTCTACCAGAGTTTGAGTTGCGCCTCACTGCAGGAATCCATGGAAACCTCTTACGATTCGGTTAGAGCCATGGCAAAGAGCGAGGACTTTATCGAAGGTCCGCGAGCGTTCGCTGAGAAGCGCCCTCCGGATTGGAAAGGGCGCTAGCAGGGACGCCAGGCTGAGAGGGTCGATCGGCGCGAATCATTCCTGCACGGCAAGCTGGGCCGAGCCGATGGCATCGGCCACGCATGCCACTGACAGGCATACGTCATTGAGCGCTTCGTGTTCGCCACGTACCGCCATCTCGGCGATGATCTCCAATCGCGGAATCACCACGTGCAGCAGATCAGGCGTGGTCGTGAACTGCTCAGGATAAGGTCTAACTACTGGATTATTCATGTACTACCTCGGCTTATTGCCCCATTTAGTCCGTAGTACTAACAATGGATTCACGTTTCATGCCAACAAACCGCAACCTTCCGTTAAGCAACTGTTATCAAAGCGATTTTTTTTAATTTCCGGCCCAGTTCGTCAGTTTTTCTGACTGCCCCTGGGGTGGCGAATGTGACGTGCAAGGCCCCGTTCGGACCCTGGCATCGACCGTTTGTCGACGAATACGAGGAATGATCCCATGAGCTTGAACAACCGCATCGCCCTGGTCACCGGCGCCGCCCGCGGCATTGGGCTGGCTACCGCCGAAAAACTTGCCGCCAGCGGCGCAACCGTGATCATGAACGACCTGGACGCCGAGCCCCTCAACGCGGCCGCCGAGCGCATCCCCCAAGCCCAGCCGATCCCGGGCGACCTGACCGCACCCGAATTCCCGGACCAACTGATCGCCACAGCCCTGGAGCAGCACGGTCGCCTCGACATCCTCGTGAACAATGCCGGTTACGTGTGGAACAGCGCCGCGCACAACCACTCCGACGAGCAATGGCAGGCGATGCTCGACATGCACGCTACGGCCCCGTTCAGATTGCTGCGAGCTTACGGGCGCTGGTTGCGACAAACCGGGCCCGAGGAGAGCGCGCGCAAGGTGGTGAACGTTTCCTCCGTGTCCGGCTTGTTCGGCGCCGCCACCCAACTCGGTTACTCCGCAGGTAAGGCGGCGGTGATCGGGATTACCCGCACGCTCGCCAAGGAATGGGGCCGCTTCAACGTTACCGTGAACGCGGTTGCCTTCGGACACATCGAGACTCGGCTCACCCAGCCCTACTCAGATGCACCGCCGACCATCGACGTCGACGGCCGTGACTATCGGGTCGGTTTGTCTGAAGCGCAGATTGCCCAGCAGCGCACGATGATTCCTCTGGGCCGGCCCGGCACACCCCAGGATGCCGCCAACGCCCTTTACCTGTTCTGCGCGCCCGAATCCGACTACATCAGCGGCGAGATCCTGGTGTGCTCGGGCGGCCTGCGCATTTAGCCTTCGGCGCCGGAGAGATATCGATGAAAGACCTGGTAGAAGACTTCCCGAGCATCTTCGCGGATCAACTGACCATGCGACATGCTGATCTGCACGAACGGTCGCGCCAGCGCCCAGCGATAAAAATCAGCGAGCGCCTGCCGATCGCGCAACAGCAACAGGCGCTGCATGCGTGTATGTCCGGCTCGCTGCCAGGCGCCATTCACTCTTAGCAACCATTCCAGGCGCCGATCACCCGCGCGGATGTTGAACAGTAGATCGGATACGATCAGTGTCTCGGACAGATCGTGATAAATCACCAGCTCTTGAAAGTCGCTGCGCAAGCTCACCGGGCAAGCGTCTACCCCGAAATTGGCGCAGCCGCGCGAGTCGAGCGCTTCTGCGCGCGGATATCGATGCAGATAGTCGGCGGCAAAAAGGGTGTGGTGCTGGTTTGGTGCGACAACCCAACGCACCTCGCCAATGCCCGCAAGCGCTTCGACGGTCGGCTCATCAAGCGCCACCGGCGAGTAGCACAATAGATCCCCGCTTTCGTTGCGGACCACAACCATACGGATGGGCAGCCGGAGCCCGCCGAAGAGCAAGAGCTCACGGTCGGCAACCCAGATCTCCCGGCCAACGGCTTGCAGCCGCCCGCCATCCACTGCCAGCTGTGAAGGCTTCTGCAGCGCCAGCAACTTGTTGAACACCCGGTACAGCATCCGCGATCGGCCTCAACGGATTCGCGCCAGCGCTTCCATCTGCGAGGCAAATTCGGACGTGGTGTCGTAACGCGTGGCACAGACAAGGCGCTCCACGCCAAGCTCTGCGTACTCGTGGATAAGTTCCTTGCAGCGCAGCGGATCGGCCAGCGGCAATCCCCGCATCAGCGTGACCCGACCGGGCGGCCGGCCGAGTTCGACGGTAAGCTTCAGGTAATCTGACATAGATGCGGCAAGCGCCTCGGGCTCCAGGCCCATGGGCAACCACCCGTCCGCGAGCTCAGCCGCGCGCCGCAGCGCTTGGGGCGCCGCACCACCGACATAAACGGGCGGTTTTGCCGGTTGCGGCCGAAACAGAAACGGCTGGCCATTCGCCTCCACCACCTCGTCGGCGAAACAGCGGTTCAGAAACTCGAGCGTCTCGTCGGTGATGGCCCCACGCCTGTGGCGATCGACGCCTAACGCCTTGAACTCGGCATCCATCCAGCCAATGCCCACGCCGAGCAGAAGCCGCTCACCGCTCAACTCCTGCACGGTGGCAACCTGCTTGGCCGTAGGCAACGCCGGCCGATATGGGATGATGATCACCCCGCTGCCCAGCTTGATAGAGTTGGTCATGCCGGCAAGAAACCCAAGCGTCGTCAACGGATCGAGATAGCGACCGCCGCTGCCTTCCGCATCGTCGGGCGGAATCGCGATGTGATCGGTGATCCATAGTGACTCGAACTCGAGCGTTTCGGCCGTCCGCGCGCACTCGCTCAGTGTAGCGGTCGAGGACTGCGGGCCCATATTGCGGACCGTTACCCCTAGCTCCATTGTTTTGTCTCCTTTGTCCGCTCCAGTCTAACGCCGACTCGACCCGGATTGGTCACAGGCCCACAACTTTGTACACTGCGTCCCCCGGGATCAGCGGTACCGAGCACCCAGCCACACCATGTCCATGATCATCTACCCACTCGCCTTTGTCGGCGGCTTTGTAATTATGTCGCTGGAATTGCTCGGGGGCCGGGTGCTCGCACCCTATTTCGGCAGCAGCATCTACGTCTGGGGCAGCATCATTACCATCTTCATGCTGTCGTTGTCGCTCGGCTACCTTTTCGGGGGCCAGCTGTCGTTGCGGCGGCCATCGCTGAAGCGCTTCGGCATCATCTTTCTGGTCGCGGCGGTAACCTTGTATCCGCTGGTCTATCTGAGCGAACCAGCCATGGTCTGGATTTTTGCCCGCATCGAAGATCCGCGATATGGCTCGCTGCTGGCCTCTGCTGTGCTGTTCATCGTGCCAACGGTGATTCTCGGCATGATCTCACCCTATTCGGTGCGACTGCTGGTGGAGACCACCGAACGCGCCGGCCACGTCGCCGGCCGCCTTTATTTCATGTCCACGCTGGGAAGCGCGCTCGGTACCCTGGCAACCTCGTTCTACTTCGTGCTCTGGTTCGAGATGAACACCATTCTCGTATTGCTGACGGGAGCCCTGGTGGCGATGGGCATGATTGCGTTGATCGCGCACTCAGCAACCGCGACGCGATGAAACAGCTCCTCCTCACAGCCCTAGTCGCCGCCTGTGCGCTGTCAGCGATGTCGGCCGACGCCAGGGTCATTCATCGGGAGCGTTCCCTGTACAGCACGATCCTGGTGGATCAGCGCGGCTCGCTGATCTGCCTGCAGTTCAGCATCCGCCGCGATCAGCGAAACCAGTCCTGCATCGACAAACGCCACCCGCAAGAGATGGTGTTCACCTACACGCGCATGATGATGGCGGGCCTGCTGCTGAATCCGGACCCCGAGCGCGTGCTCATTCTCGGCCTCGGAGGTGGAACGCTGCCGATGGCACTCGCGGAGCTGTACCCGGATGCAAAAATCGATGTCGTGGAGATCGACCCGGCGGTAGTCACCGTGGCCAGGGAGTTCTTCGATTTCGAACCCACGGAGAACATGCAGGTCTTTACCCAGGATGCCCGCGTCTATACCAAGCGCGCCGGTCTACGGGGCGAAACCTATGATCTGATCATGCTGGATGCCTTCAACGGCGATTACATTCCCGAGCATCTGATGACCCGGGAGTATCTCGAAGAAACTCAGAAGCTCATGGCAGAGAACGCGGTGGTGGTCGCGAACACGTTCTCGATCAGCCAGCTGTACCACCATGAGTCAACGACCTACCAGGCCGTGTTCGGAACGTTTTTCAATCTGACATCCGCGGCGAGCGCCAACCGAATCATTCTGGCCAGCAACATGGCGGCCCCAAGCCGCTCGGTACTAGAGCAGCGCGCAAAAGCGCTGGCGCCGCGTTTACGCAAATACTCCGTTCAACCCGAGGAATATCCGCGGGCGATGATCACTAAGCCCGACTGGGACACCTCGGCGCGGGTGCTGACCGATCAATACTCACCCGCGAACCTGCTGCGCGGCCGCTGATCAAAAAAAGGCTCAGGAAGCCGCCGCCCAGTACTCGTCTTTGAGCAGCCGCTTGTAAAGCTTGCCCGTGGGATGGCGCGGTAGTTCCTCCCGAAAATCCACCGACCGCGGGCATTTGATATGCGACAACTGGGAGCGGCAGTAGTCCATCAGTTCGATGGCGAGTTCCGGAGTCGCCTCTGCCATGTTCCGGGGTTGCACCACGGCCTTCACTTCTTCACCAAACTCCGGGTGCGGCACGCCGAACACCGCCACGTCGATGACCGCATCATGGGTGATGAGTGCGTTCTCGGCCTCCTGGGGATAGATGTTCACACCACCGGAAATGATCATGAAATGTTTGCGGTCGGTGAGGTACAGATAGCCCTCTTCGTCCAGATAACCGACATCGCCTAGCGTACTCCAACCCTGGGGGTGACGAGAGTCCGCCGTTTTGTCGGGATCTTTGTAGTATTCGAATTCGCCGCCACCGCCAAAGAAGATCGTGCCGGGCTCACCGGCCGGTAGCTCCTCGCCGTCGTCGTCGCAGATGTGCAGCTCACAGGTGAGCGCCTTCCCAACCGAGCCTTTGTGAGCCAACCACTCCTCAGAGTTCAGCTGCACGAAACCGTTTCCTTCGGTGCCCGCGTAGTACTCGTAGATTACCGGGCCCCACCACTGAATCATCTGCTCCTTCACCGGAACGGGACACGGTGCGGCAGCGTGGATGGCGCACTGCAGCGACGAGACGTCGTAACGCAGACGCACTTCGTCGGCAAGCTTCAGCATGCGTACGAACATGGTGGGCACCCACTGGCTGTGGGTTACCCGATAGCGCTCGATATACTCGAGCGCCAGTTCCGCATCAAAGTGCTCCATCACCACAACCTGCACACCATGGCGCAGACAACCCATCGTGAACCCAAGGGGTGCGGCGTGATACAGCGGCGCAGGTGAGAGGTAGATTGAGTCGTCATCCGCTCCGTAGAGAACGTTCAGCAGGTTGATTCCCTCGGCTTCGCCGAAGCCACCTTCGGTCAGCGGTTTCTTGATCCCTTTCGGGTAGCCGGTGGTACCCGACGAGTAGAGCATCGCCAGCCCCTCGGACTCATCGGCGATCGGCGTGTGCGGCATGGGTTCAAGCGCCGCCTCCCAATCATCAAAACCTGCAATTTCGCCGTCGAGCGCATAGCGGTTGGTGACGTCTGGCATCTTGTCCAGGATCGGCTCGACCACTTCCTTACGCGCAGCAGAGGTGATGAACACCCTGGCCCCGCAATTGTTCACGATGTATTCCACTTCGGCCGTCTGCAGACGCCAGCTGATGGCCGTGTAGTAGATGCCCGAGCGCTGAGCGGCCCAGCAGATCTGAAAAAAGCGCGGGTGATTCTCCAGCAGGATGGCTATATGGTCGCCGCGCTCCAGCCCAAGCGAGCGGAACAACTGGGCGCCCTGGTTGGAGGTGCGCTCGAGCTCCCCGTAGCTGATCGTCTGACCGGTGTCCGCCATGGTGTAGGCGATCTTGTCCGGGTTGGCGTTGGCGATGATTCCTGGATGCAACGACTTCTCCCCCAAGTGCTTCTGGATCGGCCAAAGGTAGGCATTTTCCGTCGACAAGGCAACGCATGGGCGGCTTTGCTATCTTCATCGTCTCAACTGGAAAGGCGCAGCCATGAACTGGGATCAACCCCACTCCTCCAGGCGCTCGCCGGTTTGCGCCGAAAACGTCGTCGCCACCTCGCAGCCGCTCGCCGTCCAGGCCGGGCTCGACGCGCTGAGGCGCGGCGGCAACGCGGTGGACGCAGCCCTCACCGCAGCCATCACGCTTACCGTGGTCGAGCCGAACAACAACGGTATGGGCAGCGACGCGTTTGCGATCATCTGGGACGGCGCCGAGCTCGTCGGCTTGAACGCTTCCGGGCGCGCGCCGGGCGCCTGGGTGCCGGAGCGATTTGCCGGTCACACCGAGATGCCTACCCTGGGCTGGGACGCAGCAACGGTTCCCGGCGCGGTGAGCGCCTGGGTCGCGCTATCGCAACGCTACGGCAAGCTGCCCTTCGCAGAGCTGTTCGAGCAAGCCATCGGTTATGCCGAGAACGGTTTTATGGTGGGGCCAAAATCGGCCTTCTACTGGAACTGGGCCGAGCAGACCTACGCTGACTATCCCGACTTCGCGGAGCACTTCTTTCCGGCCCCCGCCGCCGGCCAGCGCTTCCGCCGTCCGGACTTCGCTCGCAGCCTCAGAGCCGTCGCCGCCAGCAACGGCGAGGACTTTTACCACGGTGAGCTTGCCGAACGCATCGCGAGCGCGGCCGCGGCGGCGGGTGGCGCCATGACCCTGGACGATCTGGCCGCACATCAGGCAGATTGGACTACCCCGATTGAGCAACCCTACCGGCACGTCGCCCTGCACGAGATCCCGCCCAACGGTCAGGGACTGGCGGCCCAGATCGCGCTGGGCATTCTCGATCATCTCGCGCCGCCCGAGCTCGAATCCGCAGAGAGCGTGCATCTGCAGCTCGAGATCATGAAGGTCGCCATCCGCGCCGCCGCCGATCACTTCGCCGACGCGCAGGCTATGCGGGTCACACCCGCGGAGCTGCTGGAGCCCGGCAGCCTGGCAAAGATCGCTGGCCGAATCAGCGAGCGGGCAGCGCCGCTGCCGCCAGCGATGCTGCCGGCCAGCAAGGACACCGTATACCTTTGCGCGGCGGACGCCGACGGCATGATGGTGTCGTTCATCCAATCCAACTACATGGGCTTCGGCTCCGGCATCGTGATCCCCGAAACCGGCATCGCCATGCAGAATCGCGGCCACGGATTCTCGCTCGACCCCGCCCACCCCAACTGTGTCGGACCCGGCAAGCGGCCGTTCCACACCATCATTCCGGGTTTCGTCACCGAAGCCGGCGCGCCGCGGCTGGCGTTCGGGGTGATGGGCGGGCACATGCAGCATCAGGGACACTTCCAGATGGTGCAGCGGATCTTCGATCACGGCCAGAATCCCCAGGCGGCGAGCGACGCGCCGCGGTGGCATGTGACAGAGGACTTTTCGGTGCTCCTCGAGGACGGGTTTTCGGAGTCGGTGGCTGGTGAGTTGGCGCGGCGCGGGCACCGGGTGAGTTTTGAGGAGCGGGAGCATGTGTTTGGGGGGGCGCAGTTGATTTACCGGGATGATTTGGCTGGGGGGTATGTGGCGGGGTCGGATCATCGGAAGGAGGGGTTGGCGGCCGGGTTCTGAATCGGGCTGGTTTCTGGCTGGGTGGAGGATTGACTCGGCCGCGTCGCGCGCAAGACTGGGAACAGGAATGCGTGCTTTGGCTCGGGGCTACGCCCTACCCTCGATCGGCAAAGTTGCCCCCTGCGGGGTCAATTTACCTCCTCGGCTCGCCACAGGCGCACGCATTCCTGTTCCCAGTCTTCCCCACGCCGCTGTGTTGTCAAGCTCCACGTTACAGAACCAGCTTGCTCTGGAACGTGGCTCAACACCCTTCCAGGATTCGAGGGTGTCGGCTGCCTCCCTCCCAGACTGAGAAGGTTGATCTGTATGCAGGTGATCCTGCTCCCCGCCCCTGACTGAGGGGGGGTCGCTCGGTGAGCCGAGGGTGCGAGCGCAAGCGAGGGGTCCTGAGGGTAGTTGCAGGAGCGTAAAAGCGCAGCCGAACAAAGGAATTGACCCCGCAGGGGGCAACTTCCTGGCGTGAGGGCAGTCGCGGAGCGACCTGCGATCAGCGATGCAACTAGCCTCAGGACCCCTCGATTGTGCGGGAATATAGAACTCCCCGAGCTAATTCCTCGCTAATTCAGATCCGGAGAATCAGCTACTCCTTCTCCTCCAGATCAAGCGACGCCGAGTTCATGCAGAATCTTAGCCCGGTGGGCTCCGGCCCATCCGGAAACACGTGCCCCAGATGCGAGTCACACTTCGCGCACAGCACCTCGACTCGCTTC
>Ga0224508_10005133_pt1 | contig 10594 bp, 8 predicted proteins | sample SF_Jan12_sed_USG_4_FD_170157 | JGI IMG/M metagenome (GOLD analysis project Ga0224508, IMG submission 170157) | Sediment microbial communities from San Francisco Bay, California, United States - SF_Jan12_sed_USGS_21 | ecosystem: Environmental > Aquatic > Marine > Sediment | place: USA: California... | reverse complement strand
AAATTCGTCTTAAATTGCATTTACTTCGAATTATCAAGCATTTAGCATTATTCGCATAAAGAGAAAAATATCCTATGATATCGGTCACAGGTTGCATAAATAAGGACGAATACAGTCAGAAGGACGACACGATCAGAGGCCCCAGGCGGAAACGCCAGGGCCGATCGACGCAGCAGGCCGGAAAAAATAGCGGACTAGGCAGGCTGTCTCATTCGGCGGCAATCGCAGCCTGAGCGGCCGCAAGCCGGGCGATCGGCACCCGGAATGGGGAGCAGGAGACATAGTCCAAGCCGACGGATTCGCAGAACGCGATCGACGCGGGGTCGCCGCCATGCTCGCCACATATTCCCAGCTTGATGGCCGCCCTCGTCTCGCGTCCCCGTTCGGCGGAAATCCTCACCAACTCACCGACTCCCAAGTCATCGATCGATACGAACGGATCGTGCGCGAAGATGCCTTGGCGTTCATAGGCCTGCATGAAGCTCGCCGCATCATCGCGGCTCAACCCATAGGTCGTCTGCGTCAGGTCGTTGGTGCCGAAGCTGAAGAATTCCGCCGCACCCGCGATATCCCCGCTCCGCAACGCGGCCCGGGGCAGTTCGATCATCGTGCCGACCATATAATCCGGCCGCTGACCGTGCTCGCTGGCGACGGCATCGGCGACGCGGTCGATGACCTCTTTTAGAATTTCCAGTTCACGGGACGTCGCAACCAGCGGCACCATGATTTCGAGCTGCACCGCCTCACCGGTCTTTTCAAGAACCGCCAGCGCCGCCTCGAAGATGGCCCGCGCCTGCATCTCGGGAATTTCCGGATAGCTGATTGCGAGCCGGCATCCGCGATGACCCAGCATCGGGTTGGACTCTTCCAACTGCAATGCCCGCTGACGCACCCTGTCCACGGTCATGCCAGAGGCTTTCGCGACCTCGGAAAGTTCCTCTTCACCCTTGGGAAGGAATTCATGCAGCGGCGGATCGAGCAGCCGGATGGTCACCGGCAACCCCTTCATAATCTCGAATATCTCGACAAAATCCGCCCGCTGCATCGGCAAGATCTTGCTCAGCGCGGCACGGCGCGATTTCTCGTCGGCGCCGACAATCATTTCCCGCATCGCGACAATTCGGTCGGCATCGAAAAACATATGCTCGGTCCGGCACAGACCGATTCCTTCCGCACCGAATTCAAGCGCGGTGCGGCAATCATCCGGCGTTTCCGCGTTCGTACGAACACGCATCCGTCGAATCTCATCCGCCCACTCCATGATGCGCGCGAAATCGCCGGACAGTTCAGGTTGAATCGTCGGCACCCGGCCCAGCATTACCTCGCCGGTGGCGCCATCGATCGTGATTTCTTCGCCTTCCTTGATCGACAGGTCGCCGACCAACATGACCTTGGTGCGATAATCGACGCGCAATTCTCCGGCACCCGCAACACAGGGCCGGCCCATGCCGCGCGCGACAACGGCGGCGTGACTGGTCATGCCGCCCCGTGTCGTCAAAATTCCCTGAGCCGCATGCATCCCGTGAATATCTTCGGGGCTGGTCTCGATCCGCACGAGGACGACCTTGACGCCGTCTTCGGCGGCCTTTTCCGCCTGATCCGCGCTGAATACCACCCGGCCGGACGCCGCACCCGGTGATGCCGGAAGCCCGCGGGCAACCACCTTGCGGTCCGCATCCGGATCCAGCGTCGGGTGCAACAATTGATCCAGCGACGACGGTTCAATCCGCGTGACCGCTGTTTTCCGGTCAATCAGCCCTTCGTCGACCATATCCGCCGCAATTTTCAGCGCGGCCGCCGCGGTGCGCTTCCCGGCGCGCGTCTGCAGCATGTAGAGCTTGCCCCGCTGCACCGTGAATTCGATGTCCTGCATATCGGTGTAGTGCGTTTCCAGACGCTTGCGGACGCCATCGAGCTGTCCGAACACCTCCGGCATGACTTCTTCCATTGCAGGCAGGTCGGACCCGTTCTGCCGCTTGCCTTCGAGGGTCAAATGCTGCGGCGTGCGAATGCCGGCGACCACATCCTCACCCTGCGCGTTGACCAGATATTCACCATAGAACAGGTTGCTCCCGGTCGAGGGGTCGCGCGTGAAGGCAACACCGGTCGCACAATCCTCGCCCATATTTCCGAACACCATCGCCTGAACATTGACCGCGGTGCCCCAAGTTCCCGGAATGCCATGCAAACGCCGATAGGTCACGGCACGCTGAATCATCCAGCTGTTGAAGACGGCCTTAATCGCGCCCCATAGTTGTTCCTTCGGATTCTGCGGAAACGGGCGCCCCAGCTCCGCCGCCACCTTTTCCAAATAGGCGGCCACCACCGATTTCAGATCGTCGGCGGTGAGTTCCGTATCGAGGAATACGTCCCGATCCTCCTTGTGCAAATCCAGCAGATCCTCGAAGTGATAATGGTCGACGCCGAGAACGACGTCGCTATACATCTGGATGAACCGGCGATAGCTGTCATAGGCGAATCGCGCATCGCCGCTGCGCTTAGCCAGCCCGACGACCGTTTCGTCGTTCAGCCCGAGATTCAGCACGGTATCCATCATACCCGGCATAGACACCCGGGCGCCGGACCGCACCGAAACCAGGAGCGGGTTTTCCAGGTCACCGAATTTCGCGCCCATCTGCCGCTCGATCTGCGCAAGCGCCGTTTCAACTTCCTGCGCCAACGCGTCGGGGAATGCCTTCCCGTTGTCATAGAAATAGGTGCACAACTCGGTGGTAATTGTGAATCCGGGCGGCACCGGCAGGCCCAAATTCGACATTTCGGCGAGATTGGCCCCCTTGCCGCCGAGCAAATTGCGCATTTCGGCCCGGCCTTCCGCCGATCCATCGCCAAAGCTGTAAACCCATTTTTCCATAATATAAATTAACCCTCGATCTTCGAGAAATCCGCCGCATGCCGGAGTGTTTCACCAATCGCCGACAACAAACGCAATCTGTTCTCGCGCAGCGCCCCGTCGTCGACGTTTACGGTGACGCACTCGAAGAAATCGTCGACCGGCTTTCGCAACCCGGCCATCGAGCTCATCGCCGCCGAGAAATCCTCTTTTTCGAGCGATGCATTGGCCAATGCCGATACTTTCTCAAGCGCCGAAAAAAGAGCCGTTTCCTCTTCTTGGGCGAAGACGGTCTCGTCCACGCCGCCGTTATATTCGGTCTCGTCCTTCTTTTCCTCGATCCTCACGATATTCGCTGCCCGCTTATAGGCGACCAGCAAATTGGCGCCATCGTCCACCCCCAGAAATTTCTCCAGCGCCTCCACCCGCGCCAAGAGCCGAACCAGATCGTCTTCCATCCCACCGCCGGGCCGGTCGACCGCGAAAATCGCGGAAACCAGGTCATGACGCACGCCATGGTCCCGCAAGCTCACCTTCAACCGGTCGGCGAAGAATTCGAGCAGATCGCCCAATTGCCGCCCCTGTACGGCCTGACCACTGTCACCCGTCGCTTCCGACCCAATTCCGGCGCGCACCGCGGCGTTGTCCTGATTTAGGTAACCCATTATCGCTGTTTGAAATACATCTCCTAAGGACAGCCGAAGATCGTTCTCTCGTACTAGACGGATTACGCCCAGGGCGGCGCGGCGCAAGCCGTAGGGATCGCGCGAGCCTGTCGGCTTTTCGTCGATCGCGAAAAATCCCGCCAGCGTATCGATCTTGTCCGCAAGCGCCACACAGACCGATACCGGCGCCGTCGGACATTGGTCGTTGGGACCCAGCGGGGAATAGTGCTGGGCGATCGCGGTCGCAACCTCGGGATGCTCGCCGTCGTTGACGGCGTAGTAGCGCCCCATGATTCCCTGCAATTCCGGGAACTCGCCAACCATTCCGGTGACAAGGTCCGCCTTGCAGAGCCGTGCCGCCGACCCAACCCGGTCACGGTCGGCGCCCGGCACATGCGGCGCCAGCGAAACCGCAAGCGCCTGCAGGCGGTCCACCTTGTGGTCGAGCGTTCCCAGCTTGGCGTGAAACACGATGTGTTCGAGCTGCGGCACCCGGCTGGCGAGGCTCGCCTTGCAATCCTGGTCCCAAAAGAACTTGGCGTCCGCCAAGCGTGCCCGCAGCACCCGTTCATTTCCCGCAACGATGCGCGCGCCGCCATCCGCGGTTTCGATATTGGCGACCATGCCGAATCGCGGCGCCAGCGCACCATCCTTATCGAGGAGCGAAAAATATTTCTGATGCGTCCGCATCGACGACGTCAGAACCTCATGGGGCACTTCCATGAAGGCGTCGTCGATTTCGCCGATTAGCGCGATGGGCCATTCGACGAGGCCGCTCACCTCATCCAGCAAGCCCGGATCCTCGCGTACCGTCAGTCTTTCCTTGGCGGCGAGCGCGCTCAATCCTTCCTGGATGCGCAATCGCCGGGCGTCCGGATCAATGGCGACCTTGGCCATTTCGAGTTTGTCCCGGTATTGCTTGAATGACTTTACGGTAATCGCCGCCGGCGCATGAAACCGATGGCCGACGGTAGCGTTGGTCATCGCCAGACTGCCGCCTTGAAGATCGATCGCGCCATCGAGGGTTTTTCCATCGAAGACCGCGAGCACCGAGTGAAGCGGCCGGACCCAGCGAAATCCGGTATCCGCCCAACGCATGGATTTCGGCCACGACAACTTTGCGATTGCGTCGGTCACCACCGCCGTTAGCACATCAGCGCTCGCCTGCCCCTTCCGCTCGATCACGGCGAACAGAAATGTGCCTTTCGGCGTCTCGCGTTGTTCGCACTGATCGATCGAGTCGAGGCCGACGCTGCCGAGGAACCCTTGGATCGCCTTGTCCGGCGCATCGTTTCGGGGGCCGCGCCGTTCCTCGCGAAGATCCGGCTGCGTGGCGGGGATGCCGTCCACAACCAGCACAAGCCGCCGCGGTGTGGCGTAGCACCGCGCCCCGGCATTCTCCAGCCCCGCCTTGTCCAATCCCTCGGCCACTAGGCGGCGCAAATCCTCCGCCGCCCGGCCTTGCATGCGTGCGGGAATTTCTTCGGACAGTATTTCGAGCAGCAGCTCCGGCATTACGAATGCCCCTGGCTTTGCAGCCAGCCGGCGCAGCACGCCTTGGCCAGCTCCCGTACCCGAAGAATATACGACTGCCGTTCGGTTACGCTGATCACGCCCCGGGCATCGAGCAGATTGAACAAATGACTGGCCTTGAGACAGTGATCATACGCCGGGAGCGGCAAATTCGCCTCGGTCAGCGCAATGCATTCCTGCTCCGCGTCGGCGAAATGCCGCAACAGAATCGCCGTATCGGCGCGCTCGAAATTGTAGGCGGAGTATTGCCGTTCCGCCTCCAGATAGACATCGCCATAGCTCTTGCCGCCTTTTTCCGCGGGCACGCCGTCCCAGTCGAGGTCGTAGACCCGTTCGACGCCCTGCACATACATGGCCAGCCGTTCGAGTCCGTATGTCAGCTCGGTAGAGACAGGGTTGCAGTCGAACCCGCCGACCTGCTGAAAATAGGTGAATTGGCTGACTTCCATCCCGTCGCACCAGACCTCCCAGCCCAAGCCCCATGCGCCCAGTGTCGGGCTCTCCCAATCGTCCTCGACGAACCGGATATCGTGCTGCATCGGGTCGATGCCGAGCGCTTCCAGACTGCCGAGGTAGAGCGCCTGACTGTCCGCCGGCGACGGCTTCAGGATGACCTGGAACTGGTAATAATGCTGCAGCCGGTTTGGGTTTTCGCCGTAACGGCCATCGGTCGGCCGCCGCGACGGCTGCACATAGGCGACATTCCAGGATTCCGGTCCAAGCGACCGCAAGGTCGTCGCCCAATGGAAGGTGCCCGCGCCGACCTCCATATCGTAAGGCTGGAGGATGACACAGCCATGACCCGCCCAAAACTGCTGGAGCGTCAAGATAAGCGATTGAAAGCTGTTGTCGGAGGCCATTGTTCGGCCTGTCCCCGTGCGGCCCCGGTGTGACGCGGCGCAACATACTCAGGCCCGGCTGACCGGTCAATAAGGACAACCCTTCTTGCCGCAATCCTTTGCTGATTTTGCGACGACGAACGTCTTGCAAACGGGACATTCGATCATTTCCCCGGAAATCTGGGAATCCTTCTCGCTTTCCTGTTCCAACCGTTTCTTGCGCTTCTCATCCAACCGGCCGACGAATTTGAAGCCGTACCACACGCCGAGCACCACAAGAACGAGTATCAGGAGTTTTCCCAGTCCGAATCCTAACATCACACGATATCCTCGAGACGCCCGTGCAGACCAAACCGCACCGGCAAGAAGGGCTCAAAGCCCGTAACGGCTCCAAATACCACGTTCCTCGACCGCGCCGACCATGTCCCGTGCCCAGGTCACTTGACGCCCGTCCATGCGCAGCTTCCGTTGAATCCAACTGCGCGGCTGGTCCACGCGCTGCAACCGGATCTTCTCGCCGAACAATTCCCTCATTTTCGGCCTGAGATCGGCAATACCATCGACCAATCCCATTTCGGCGGCTTGCCGGCCGCTCCAGAATTCGCCGGAAAACATTGTCTTGTCGGCACCGGTCAGTTTCTCACCACGCCGGCTGCGGACGAATTCGGTGAACTGCTCGTGAAGATCTTTCTGAATTGCTTTGAGGTGGCGCACGTCCTTCGCGTTTTCCGGCTGAAATGGATCGAGTTGCGCCTTGCGCTCACCGGCGGAGTAAACGCGCCGTTCGACACCGATTTTTTCAAGGAGGCCGGTAAAGCCGAAGCCGGCGCTGATAACGCCGATCGACCCGACGATCGATGCGCCGTTCGCATAAACCTCGTCCGCCGCACAGGCCAGCCAATATCCACCCGACGCCGCCACATCCTCGCAAAAAGCATAGACCGGCACGGATTTCTCCGCGGCCAGATCGCGAATACGCCCGGCGATCAAGGCCGATTGCACGGGCGAGCCGCCGGGAGAATTGATCGCCAAGGCGACGGCCTTGAGGCGTGGCAATTCGAATGCTTTCTCGATCGGCGCCGCCAATTCGTCCAGCGTGAGGCCGCCGCGACGGATACCGCCGAGCTGCCCGATAACCCCGGACAATCGCAATACGGCAACGGTCGGCGCGCGTTCGAAGCATTTGGCGAGGCGCGGCCCGACCACCGGGATGCGGCGTAGCCAGGATTTCGTTTTGTTCTCTGTCATGTGCGCTAACTTGGTGTATCGATGGCGGTTTGCCAAGGTTGCGGCCTAATACAAGGTTGCGGCCTAATAAGAGAGCGCCTCACCGTGCCGCAATACCGCTTCGGCGGCGTGTGTATAGCCGCCGTCGCCGTCATGCAAGATCATTCCGCCGGTCAGCCGCATGGCCGCCTTCGATCCCTTCCTGGCATGGATCAATACGCGCTTTGCCTCTACGGGCGCGCCGTCCTCCGCCGTACGCGGCCAGAGCGGAAAGACAACGATGCCTCCCGCACGCTCGCGCAGCAGCGCGATGATTTCGTCCAACCGGTCCGCCCGATGAACCAGCGTGATTCCCCCTTTTGCGGCCGCCATCTCGGCGCAAAACGCGATCCAGTCGGCGAGCTTGGCGTCTCCCTCCACGGTCTCGATTGCATCGTTCGGCGACGCCCGGCGATCGGCCCGCGATTGCGGCATGTAGGGAGGGTTGGCAAAAACCTCGGCAAAACTTCCCGGCGTCAATTCCGGCGGCGGGTGCAGCAGGCTGCCAATCAAAATCTCGACCCGCTCGCTCATCATATTGATGCGGACGTTCTCGCGCGCTTCCTGGGCCCGCAGCGGCTGGAGCTCCAGACCGGTGATCCGGGCGCCGGGTACACGCTCGGCGTAGCAGAGCGTCGCCGCGCCACCCCCGCAACCGACATCGAGTACGGCTAGATCCGGTGAAACCGCGGGAACCGCGGCGGCCAGGAAAACCGGATCGATGGCCGCCCGATACCCCGAAGCCGGTTGCAACAGGGTGATCCGTCCATCAAGCAGCCGGCCGGTCGCACCGGTCACTTTGCCGCCGTCCAATTCGCCGTATTCGCCCAGCAGGCGCATGGCGACCGAAAAATCTTCCTCCCGCACCATGAGGCGCCGCGGTATGGCGGAGACCGATCCTTCGAGAACGCTGGTATGACTGTCGAGCACGACGGAGTTAATACTCCGCTCGGACAACAGGGCCTGGAACCACGACAACCGCACCAGATCGTTGGTCCTTAAAATTTCACGCATTCCGCCCCTGACCAGTTCATGGTGCACCTGCCGCCCTTGACCCGCCGAAGGGTTGCACTATGCTCCCTGCAACCTAGTCGAGACGTCAAGGTCGGGAGAGCGAACCATTGGGCACCGTGGTCAGCCTAGACGGCTCGCGGCGGGGCCGAAAGCCCAGCCTGGAAGCCATCCATAGCCTTGTCGGTGATGAACTGACACAGGTCAATCAAGTTATCGTGGAAAACATGGACAGCCCGGTTGCGCTGATTCCGCAGCTTGCCGGTCATCTTGTCGCGGCCGGCGGGAAACGTCTCCGGCCGGTGCTGACCCTGGCGTCCGCAAGGCTTTGCGGATACGACGGAAAACGGCAGATCGCCCTCGCCGCCTGTGTCGAATTCATTCACACCGCCACGCTGCTGCACGACGACGTCGTCGACGAATCCATGCTTCGGCGCGGTCGCGACAGCGCCAATGCGGTCTGGGGCAATCAGCCCTGCGTCCTGGTCGGTGATTTTTTGTTTTCACGGTCGTTCGAGCTGATGGTCATGGACGGCTCGATTCGCGTATTGCAGATCCTGTCGCATGCGTCATCGGTCATCGCCGAAGGCGAAGTCATGCAGCTCATGACGACCAACGACACCGCGACCAGCGAGGAAGACTACCTGCAAGTCATCCGGGCCAAAACGGCCACCCTGTTCGCGGCGGCGGCGCGCATTGGCGCCGTGGTGGCCGATCGTCCGCGGGTCGAGGAACAGGCGCTCGAGAGTTATGGCATGAATTTGGGCATCGCCTTCCAACTCATCGACGATGTCCTGGACTACTCGGCGGTGCAGGCAGAGCTTGGAAAAACTGTCGGTGATGATTTCCGCGAAGGCAAAATCAGCCTTCCCGTGGTGCTGGCCTGGCGCCGCGGCAGCCCGGAGGAGCGGGCGTTCTGGCGCCGAACGCTCGAAAAGCTCGAACAGGAAGACGGCGACTTCGACCATGCGGTCGCGTTGATGGAAAAGCGAGGCGCGCTAAAGGATACGGTCGAGCGCGCCCGCCACTACGGCGCCATCGCCCGCGACGCGCTGGGAATATTCCCCGACGGCAAGGTCAAGCAAGCCATGACCGAAGCGATCGATTTTGCCATCGAGCGCGCTTACTAGGCCTTTTCACGAAAATTTCCGCACTGCCACACCGGCCGGGCACGCATTTTTTGCTGCGGCCGTTCGATAAGCGGGCCCGAAAAATAACCAAATACTAACGATTTGCGTGCCACTTTATCGCCGAGTGTCTCGGCGAATCCATACCCATGTCCGTTTTAAAACACGGGAGCCGCGGAGGGGACGCGCGCAAAGACTGCAGAAGCGGTGGTGGATTCGCTAATATTTGGAGGTATCTATGCGTAGCGGAATTTTGGCGGCATGCGTGCTTTGCCTGGCAATATCGAGCCCGGCCGCAGCCCAACAGTCCATACCAGGCGCGAATAAGCCCTATTTCGGGCTACTCGGCGGCATTACCATCGCACCCGACGAGGATATCGACGGCGCGAACGGCCTCTCGGGCGTCTCATCGCAGGAAACTGGTTTCGCCTTCGGCGGTGTCGCCGGCTACAAATTCGGTTTCGGCCCGCGCATCGAGGCAGAATTTATGTACCGCCGCAACCGCCTCAGCTCGTTGCAGCTCACAAATGACGGGGGCTTGGGCACGGCGTTGGGATTCGGCGATCTGAGCGGTACAACGGTCAGCACCAGCGGCACACTTTGGTCTATGTCCGGCATGCTGAATGGCTGGTTCGATTTTCACATCACGCCGGCCTGGGTTCCGTATGTCGGCGGCGGGGCCGGATTTACCCATGCCTCGATCAGCAACGACGGCTCCAGCGTCGTTCTCATTGACGGCTCGGATTCAAATTTTTCCGCACAAGCCGGCGCCGGCATCGCCTTCATTCACGGCGAATTCCTGACGTTCTCGCTCGACTACCGGTATCTCAGAACGCTGGAATTGGATTTCCAGGACTCTGTAACCGGATCAACCGTGAACGCCACCTACCAAACGCACAATATTATGTTCACCATACGCGGCGCCTTCTAAACCGGAACACGCGTTCCGTATTCAACTGCTGCGCGGGCATCGTCAATCCGGCAGAGCCGGCCCAAAGCGTCTTCGGCCATATCGGTGTCAGCCGATATGGCCGATCCTCGCCCAACCGGGCATGATCTTCCATGTCATCGTGAACGATACGGTCGCTCTGCCTCGGCGACACCATCGACGCATCGGGACGGAAACGGCGATGTTCGGGCGGGCCTGGTCCCGATCCCGACGGAAACAATGCTTCCCCTATGAAGCCCTGTTCCACTTGTTTTGGTGGTCGGGGAGAGAGGATTCGAACCTCCGGCCCCTACGTCCCGAACGTAGTGCTCTACCAGGCTGAGCTACTCCCCGCCAAGAGCGTGCCTTATATA
>Ga0224508_10005132_pt1 | contig 10596 bp, 11 predicted proteins | sample SF_Jan12_sed_USG_4_FD_170157 | JGI IMG/M metagenome (GOLD analysis project Ga0224508, IMG submission 170157) | Sediment microbial communities from San Francisco Bay, California, United States - SF_Jan12_sed_USGS_21 | ecosystem: Environmental > Aquatic > Marine > Sediment | place: USA... | reverse complement strand
CTACGCCGCGGGTAAATCGGCACGCCCACAAGCTCGCGCTGGCCGAGGATCTGCCGGCAGCGCCCGGCGTCTACCTGATGAAGGATGCCCAGGGCCGCGTGCTCTACGTCGGCAAGGCCGCCAACCTCAAGCGGCGGGTCCGCTCGTATTTCGGGCCGGGTGGTCAGCACAGCCGCCGCATCGGGCGCGCGCTGGCGGAGCTCGAGCACGTCGACTACGAGCCATTGGGGTCGGAGTTCGAGGCGCTGCTGCGCGAGGGGGAGCTGATCAGGGCGCTCAGTCCGCCGTGCAACTCCCGCGGTGTCACCCGTCGCGGCCGCTACCTCAAGCTGACCGTCGGCGAGCCCTATCCTCGACTGCTCGTCGTCGACCGGCCGGCTCGTGACGACGCCGCGTACTTCGGGCCGTTTCGCTCCGGCCGCACCACCGAGCGGGCACTCAACGCCCTCCAGGTCGCCTATCCGCTGCGGCGGTGCCACCCGATCTGCACTCCGGACCACGCCACCGGCAGCACCACGTGCGCGGGCGGGCCGTGCAGCCGCGAGGACCCGGAGCGATACGGCGAGGCGGTCTCCGAGGTCGGCGCGTTGCTGCGAGGGGAGGCGTGGGCCTCCGGGGCGCTCCCGAGGCGGCTGGCCGCGGCGGCGCTGCGCGGCGAGCTCGATCATGTGAACGAGGAGCACACCGAGGACGTCTTGGCGTTGCTGCGCGTGCTCGCCGGCTTGACGCGGATAAGATCGCTCAATCGCCTCAGCGCAGTCGTGCTGGAGCCCGCCTCGCGATCGGCAGCGGTCAATGCCTTCTTCATCGGTGCCGGCCGCCTCGTCTTCCAGGCGGGGCTCGACGGGCGCGGGTGGCGGGAGGCCGTAGCGGACGGCCTCGAGCGAATCGCCGTGACAGAGCAGGAAACTTTCGAGCCGATGGCCTTGGCCGACGTGGAGGTCGCGATCCTGGTCGACGATCGCTTGCGTGAGCTCCCCGCGCGCCGCGGAGGCATCCGCCTGGGCGCCGGCTGGGGCCACTCCGACGCCCGCGGCGCCGTTCAGCGCGAGCTGCGTGCGATCAAGCGCCAGCTCCACGTCGATCAGGATGAGCGCGCCGCCGCCTGACCCCCTCGCTCGCGCGGCAGTGGGCCTCGCCCTTTCTGGTCGGTACGGGGACCTCACGTCCCAGGCGGCGCACGGCCTGGGCGTATGGGCTCGGGAGGCCGGCGTGAAGCTGCAAGTAGAGGATACGGGGGACGATCCCCGCCGCATCGCCGAGACCTATGCCGCTCTGGCCGGCTCGGTAGAGCTGCTGTTCGGCCCATACGGTAGCGGCCCGCTACGAGCCGCCCAGCGCGGTCTCGACGGGCGGTCGGATGTGCTCTGGAACCATGGCGGCGCGGCCGGCGACCCCTCGCCGAGGATCCGTGTCATCGACGTACTGGGGCCGGCTGAGAGCTACTGGGCCGGACTGTCGGCAGTGCTCTCACAGAAGCGCATCGACCCGACACGGATCGTGGTGGCGCACGCCCCGACCGGCTTCGGTGAGCGGACCGCCGACGGCGCCGTTGCCTCTCTCGGGAAGGTCGGCGCCGCGCCTCTCGCGGTCGCGACCTTCGACGAGGGCTCCGCGTCCGAGTTGGCGGGTGTCATCGACGCGATGCAGGCGACGGCGGTCATCGCCTGCGGGCGCATCGAGGACGATCTGGCGCTGATTGCGGAAATTCCTCCTGGCCTCACGGCGGTCGGGGCGATCGTCGCCGGCATCGACCTCGCCCATGAGCGCCTGGGCCCGAGGGTGCTCGGCTGTTTCGGGCCGGCCCAGTGGTTCCCGACCGGCCGCCATCCCCTCGGCGAGGGTGCGCAGTACCCGGCGGCACAGGCGTACGCCGCGGGCCAGGTGGCCGCCGCGGCCATGGCGGCAGCGGGTTCCCGGCAGCCGGACGCGATCTGGGACGCCGCCAGGGCGCTCCGGATGCGCACCCTCATCGGCCCTTTCCGCGTGGACCACGTTGGCCGCCAGCGCGCTCACAGGCCTCTGCTGGTGGAGTGGCTGGGCACTCCTGTCGGCCCCAGAAGGCGGGTGATCTGGCGTCCATGACAGACTTCCGAGGTGCCCGGATCGCTCACTGACACTGGCGTTAGCCGCCTTCTCGAATGGTTCGAGGCCAGTGGTGCCGATCTGCCCTGGCGTCACACCCGCGACCGCTACCGCGTGCTGGTGGCGGAGGTCCAGCTGCAGGCCACGCCAGTGGACCGGGTGCTGCCGTACTACGCGAACTGGATCGAGCGCTGGCCTACCGCCGAGGCTCTGGCCGCCGCCCCGCTCGGCGAGGTGCTTGCGGCCTGGCAGGGGCTCGGATACCCGCGGCGAGCTCGGAACTTGCACCGCGCGGCGCAGGCAATCGTCAGCGACGGCTGGCCCGAGCGCCTCACCGATCTGCCCGGGGTCGGGCCCTATACGGCCGCGGCGCTACGGTGCTTCGCCGACGGCGAGGCAGTGCTTCCCATCGACACCAACGTCGAGCGAATCCTCGCGCGTCGCTTTCCGGAAGGGTGGCCGGGTACTCCCGAAGGCGCAGGATGGGAGGTGGGCCAAGCACTGATGGACCTCGGCCGCTTGTGGTGCACCGCTCGCGCGCCGCGCTGCGAGCGTGGTTGCCCGCTGCGCGGCGGCTGCTTGGCCGCCGACGAGGGGGTGGTTGCGGAGGTCACTCCCAAGCGGCGCCCTCAGGGGAGGTACGAGGGCTCGCTGCGCCAACGCCGCGGCACGCTGCTCGCCAGCGTGTCCTCTGGAGGCACGCCGGCTGTCGAGGAGGACAGCGAGGCCGCGGAGAGCCTGGTGCGCGATGGTTTGGTATTCCAGGTCGGCGATCGCCTCCATCCGATCGCATGAGAGCCAACGACCAGCGCGTGGTCGTAGCGGCGCTCATCGAGCGCGGCGGGCGTCTTCTGGTCAGCCAGCGGGGCACCGGCGCCTTTGCCGGACTGTGGGAGTTCCCCGGTGGCAAGCGCGAGGCGGGGGAGACCGATGAGCAAGCGCTCGCGCGGGAGCTCAGCGAGGAGCTCGACATCGAGGTGGAGATCGGGCTGTTGGCCCACACCACGCGTGCCGGGCCGCTCGAGCTTCGATTCTTTCGCTGCGCATGGATGGGCGGGCAGCGCCCCCGGGCGCTCCAGGCGGTCCAGTTCCGCTGGGTGTCGAGGGCGGAGCTTGCCGTCTATCGTTTCCTCCCGGCCGACTCCGGCCTGATCGCGGCACTCACCGCCGGCGAAATCTGACGACGGGCCCCTGCAACGCGCCCGATTCGCCGACGCCGCGGACGAAGGTACAATTATCGACCGTAGTCGAACCGGAGGTAGACATGGCGAAAGCGAAGCGCGCACGTAGGAACAGCTTCCGAACCATGGAAACCGACCCCGACGCGATGTCCGTCCTGGACAAGCTCGAGGAGCTCGAGGCCCAGGAGAAGTCCGCCGAGCCCAGTCAGAACGAGCCCGGCGCAGCCGACGCCGAGGACGACGCCGGCTAGCTACCCGTCGCTACGAGCGCGGCTGAACGGCCGGCCGTCTACCAAGAACTCGACTCTTCCACCGAGTTCGCGACCATTGTTCGCGACCCGCTCCAGATGACGCCCGACGAGTACGGCGGTGGCCGTCCATGCCTTGACCTCGGGCTCGTCGCCGGCATGCGACGCGGCGCCCAGCAGGTCGTCCAGCATGCCGCGGACGGCGCGGGATTCCTCGACGGCCTGACTCGCCAGTTGCACGTCGCCGCGCGCGATCGCCTGGATAGACCGCACCAGGCAGTCGACCGCCCGGGCGCTCATCTTCGTGATCAGCGCCTGGATCTCCGGAACGCGGCCCGAGGCCGGAACCGAGCTCGCCGCGACGGAGATGTCGACCGCCAGGTCGCCCACCCGCTCCAGCGCGATCGCGGCGATCAGCCCGACATGAAGCAGCCGCTGATCGCCCGCGACGGGCGACTGCAGCAATTGGGTCTGGTAGATCTGCCAATCGAGCGCCGCGCAGAGGTTGTCGACCTCCTCATCGAGAGCGATCACCTCGGCCGCCAGACCGGGATCGGTCTCATCCCACGCCGCGACGGAGCGCTCGATCTGCTTTAGGACGCGGCTCGCGAGCTCGACGAGCCCCGACCGAATAGCGTCGATCTCGGTCGTGATTGCGGAACGCATTGCCACATCCAGAGACTCGGGTCAGGGCACCAAGGTTACCCGCGGTTAACGAGAAAGGGCGGTGACCGCGTCCAGCGTGGCAAGCACGCGGCTTCCCGCAATGCGCAATTTCCAATTGAAGGCGCCACTTGATCGCTGCAAACGACGCAAGTCTCGCCGTGCGGCGCCGCTTGATCGTCCCATCGCAGCGAGCGCGAGAATGGCCGCCGCCGTGCTGTTGGCCTCCGCCGGTCGCCTGCCGCCGCGAGAATCGAAACCGCCCCGGCGATGAGCTTGGCGCGTGAGCCATGCCGTCGCAGAGCGCAGGGCGGGGTCGCCCCGCGGGACGCCGGCGGCGCGCATCGCCCGGATCACGATTGCGGTCGCGTCCACCTCGTCGCGCCCCCTCCCGCGCGCCTCGAGCCCCCAGCCCCCGCTCCCGCGGGCACGCCGGAGCGTGAGGATGGCGCGCTGCGGCACGCGCGAGCCCGCCCGTCTCAAGGCGAGGATCGCGAGGCTGTGGTCGAACACGTTCGTTCCGAAGACCCCGCCCCGATAGCCGCTTCGAATTCGGGCGACGTAGTCGATCCGGCCGAAGCGGCGGGGGTTCGCCCCCACCGCATTCGCGGCGAGGGCAACCTTGGCCGCGGGACCGGGCCGAGCGCCATAGCTCGGCCCGGCCTTGGCGAGAGCTCGCACGCGAGACCGCAGCCGCGCGCGCGGTACTCCGGCGACGCGCAGGGCCACGATCGCGTCGGCCTGCTGGCCACCGAACGCGGGGATCGGCTGGCGCTCGAGCCATGCCGCGCCGCGCGCGGCCGCGGCGCGGTCGGCAGGGGCTGATGCCGCGGTGGCGGCCGCGGTGAGCAGGACGAGGCCGGCCAGCGCGGCCGCGGTCGCGCGCCTCATCGGCTAGCCCAGGTGACGGCGCGCCAGCGCGCGCGCCGCGTTCCGGACCTCGAGCCGCCCCCGGAAGATGCGGCCCTTCCACGCGAGGGCGGCCGTGGAGCCGGCCGGCACCCCGCGCTCCGCGATGGAGAGCAATACCGGTCCGACGCGGGCCCATCCGGCTCGGACATCCCCGTCAAGCACGATGCGCAGCGATCCGCCGGAGGGCCGGCGAGGCGAGCACTCGGCGCGGTTCTGCACGTAGCCGCACACGGGCTCGAAGGCGCTGCGGATGTCCCTGCCGCGCGTCGCCCTGAGGCTCCGCACGCCACGCTTTGTGCTGAAGGTCGCCCGTCCGGCGGAGCTCGCGGTCTTCGCCGAGCCCGAGTAGAACACTCGCGCCCCTCCCGCCGGTGCTCCCTTGCCCTCGCCGTCGTAGGCCGTGACCGTGACGGTGAAGCGCTTGCCGCTCCTCACGGGGGCGCTCGGCACCGTGAGCTGGAGCTCGGCCGCCGCGAAGTTGGAGGTGAAATACCAGATCACCTCGTCGCCCCTGCGCAGGATCTTCTGGTTCGCGGCGACCGCACTCGAAACGTGGTTCACCTTGAACAGCCAGAAGCCCGGGCCCTCGAAGTTTCGCCCTTGGTCATCGGGGCCGATCCGCTCCACGAGAGCGGCGAGGGGCCCGAACGCGTCGGTGAAGCTCGTACGCACCGGCGTCTTGGTCGCCGCGCCAGCTCGGATCAGTTGACCCAGGGCGGTGGGTCCCGCGACGGTGCGGACCGCACCGTCGCGGTCGGCGACGTTGGTCTTTGAGGCCGCCTGCTTGCGCTCGGCAATGATGGTGGCGGCGTCCCCCTCGACTCGGATCGTGGCTGGAGTGGGCGCGGCGATGGCCGCGCTCGTGGCGGCTGCCGCCGCGGCGGCAGCGCCAAGCAGCGCCAGGCGATGGCGGTGGATCATCTCTGACTCCCGTTTCCTCGCAGGACGTTTGTGAGAAACAACCTGCGGGCGGGTCTCCTGACTTCCCGGTCGGGCGCAGCCACCGCACCTTCCCGAGCGATGCTCGGTGGCCGGCGTGATGCCAGCGGCGCTGCTTCCGGGTCACAGTGGCGGGACCGTGCCGGATTTCCACCAGCTTCCCCGTCCCACGGGCCGCGGCCACCCTACAGGGAGGTGACGGCCGTCACGGCGCCGCCCCCACTACCCTTGCGGCCGATGAGCGAGGCGATCGTGAATCGCCCCCACCGGGCGCATGCGTTGGCCAGGGCGGTCTTCACGACCCCGCGCCACTTCGTCGTCTTGATGTTGGTCCTGACGACCGCCGCCCTCGCCATCGACCAGCAGGTCGGCTTGCTCGGCCAGAACCTCCTAGGGGTCGCCGTGTGGATCGTGCTGTTCGGCGCGGGCGCCTACCTGACGCCCCTCGAGCGCTCGCGCGTTGCGGTGGTGGTCATCGTCGCCACGATCGGCGAGGTGATCGGCTCGGCGATCTGGGGCGCCTACGACTACCGGCTCGGGAGCATCCCGCTATTCGTGCCACCCGGACACGGGCTGGTCTATCTGACCGGCCTCGCGGTCAGCCAGCTGGCTTGGGCCCGGCAGAACGCCGCGCTCTTCGTGCGTCTCGCGCTGATGCTACTGACCGGGTGGGCGCTGTGGGGCCTCTTCCTGGCCGAGCGCCAAGACGTCGCCGGCGCGATCGGAGCCGCTGTTCTCGCGGTCTTCCTGATCCGTGGCACGGCTGCCCCCCTCTACGCCGGAGTGTTCATCTTTGTGGCCTACCTCGAGCTCTTCGGGACCTGGATCGGCACCTGGACCTGGGCTGAGCACCTACCCGGGACGCCGATCCCCGACGGCAACCCGCCGAGCGGAATCGCGGCGGGCTACGTGCTCTTCGACATCGCCGCCCTGGCCTTCGCGCCGGCACTGCTCGCGGCCTTCTACTGGAGCGCGCAGAAGGTGGCGCTCCGGCGGGTCAGGGGCGGGCGTTGAGCCTCCAGTCCCACTTGATGAACCCCACCTTGCGCAGCCGCTGGAGGTGCGCGGGGAGGTAAGGCCCCGCAGCGGGGATCACCCGGCGCGGGAAGAGGGCGCCGAGCACGCCGCCGAGCAGGGACGGCATCTGTCCGACCGGCGCGAAGTCGCCGGCGAACCAGCGAAAGACCATGGCCAGCATCAGGCGATCACCCTCGGCGCGGGCGCCGCGCGCCTCGTCGCCGAGGTAACACCGCGCGTTCTCATCAAGGTCCGCATCCAGGCGCGCGGGGTGGTAGACGCGCAGGGGCGGGCAGCCGACTGATGCGCAGTTCAGCGCGAGATGCACTCGTAGGTCGCCGAAGCGTCGCGCCTTGGCGTGCTCGATCTCATCGAGGGTCAGCCGGGCCCCTCCGACCTCGAGCCGGAGGTCCGTGAACACGCCGGGGATCTCCAGGATCGAGTCGATCTCGGGCTCGGCCGCGAGCGCCATGGCGTTGGCGTTGTAGGCATTAATCCAATAGGCGAGTTGCTCGCTGCGGCCGAGCGTGTCGGGATCGATCGTCGCGAGGGCCGCGACGTAGTCGCGAAACTCCGCCGATGCCCGCACGAGCGCGTAGTCGACGGTCCAGCCATCGCTGGAGGCCTCCAGCAGACCGGCGAACGCCGCGTGGTCGACGCTGCCACCGCGTTCGGCGGGAAAGCGCGGTGCCGCCACCCGCCGCGGTGACATGATGCGAGAGCGTAGAGCGGCGAGAAGGTCGACGTGAGCCACGGCCTGAAGGGTACGGCTCCGACCTTTCCTCGCGGTTGAGCAGCCGCCGTAACGCTCTGACCCCCTTTGCGAGAAAGCGGCCTCGAGGGCGCCGCTGCCTGCCGTCTTGGGGGGCGGGAGCCTCGCCTATACTCGGCTCGATTATTGGGGCGTAGCCAAGCGGTAAGGCACCGGGTTTTGGTCCCGGGATCGGAGGTTCGAATCCTCCCGCCCCAGCACAACTCATCCGCTCGTCAACACTCCCGGTGACCCATGAGTGCAGGTGCGATCATCCTTGCGGCCGGTCAAGGCACGCGCATGAAGTCGGCCCTTCCGAAGGTGGTTCACCCGCTGGCGGGACGCCCCATGATCGACTGGGTGCTCGGCGCGGTCCGTGGCGCCGGCGTCTCCGAGATCGTCGTCGTGCTAGGCCATGAGGTAGACCAGGTGCGCGAGGCCCTTCGGAGCGACGTTGCGATTGCCATCCAGGAGGAGCAGAACGGCACCGGGCACGCGACCCAAGTCGGCCTCGAGGCGCTGTCCGCGAGCTGTGACGCGGTCGTCGTGGCCTGCGGGGACACCCCGCTGCTTCGCGAGGAGCACATCGCCCAGCTCATCGACCAGCACGCCCGCTCGGGGGTCGGGGCCACGATGGTCACCGCCGTGCTCGATGACGCCGGCGCCTACGGTCGCGTGCTGCGCGACGAGTCCGGTGCGGTCACGGGCGTCGTCGAGGCCCGTGACGCCACGCCCGAGCAACTCCAGATCAGAGAGATCAACTCCGGCTTGTTCTGCTTCGATCGGCAGAGGCTGGAGCGGGCGCTCGGCCAGGTCGGCAGTGACAACGCCCAGGGCGAGGTCTACCTGCCGGACACGCTGCCGCGGATGGACGCCATCGGCGGCCTGCTGGTGAGTGACTCCTCGGTCGTCGACGGTGTCAACAACCGCGTCGATCTGGCCGGCTGCGAGCAGGCGTTGCAGCAACGGCTGCGCGAAGAGCTGATGCTCGCGGGGGTCAGCATGCCCGATCCATCGTCGGTCTACGTCGACGCCGAAGTCGAGGTGGGCAGCGACACGGTGCTGATGCCGGGGGTCTACTTGCGCGGCGCGACCACCGTGGGGCAGGGTTGCGTCATAGGACCAAACGTGATCGCCACAGACAGTCAGATCGAGGACCGTGCCCAGGTGGTGTCGGCCCACATCGTCGACTCGATGGTCGGCGCCGACTGCATCGTCGGGCCGTTCAGCTACCTGCGCCCCGGCTCGGTGCTGCAGCAGGGCGCGAAGATCGGCACCTACGTCGAGGTCAAGATGAGCTCTATCGGCCCGGGCGCCAAGGTGCCCCACCTCTCGTACATCGGCGACGCTGAGGTCGGCGCGGGCTCGAACATCGGGGCAGGCAACATCACCGCCAACTACGACGGCTTCCGCAAGCATCGGACGGTGATCGGCGAGCGGGTGAAGACGGGCTCTGACTGCGTCTTCGTGGCACCTGTCAGCGTCGGAAATGACACCATGACCGGCGCCGGATCGATCATCACCGACGACGTCCCGGACGGTGCGCTCGCGATCGCACGGGCGCGCCAGACGAACATCGAGGGCTTCACGGCCCGGGCAGAGGCCAAGGCCCGCGCCGAAGCCGAGGAGAGCGCGCAAGGTGGGGGCTCGTGAGTACCAGCATCGAACGTGAGCAGAGCAAGCGCCTTATGGTGTTCGCCGGGCGCTCGAGCCGCGCCCTCGGGGAGCGGATCGCCGACAAGCTCGACATCGAGTTGGGCGACGCGACCCTCAAGACCTTCGCCAATGGCGAGATCTATTGCCGCTTCGAGGAGAGCGTCCGCGGCGCGGACGTCTTCCTGGTGCAGTCCACGTGCCGCCCGGTGAACGACAGCCTGATGGAGCTGTTGATCATGATCAATGCGGCGCACCTCGCCTCGGCCGACCGGGTCACCGCCGTGATCCCCTGGTACGGCTACTCGCGCCAAGACAAGAAGTCGGCGCCTCGCGAGCCGATCACCGCGAAGCTGGTCGCCGACCTGCTGATGGCGGCTCAGGTCGATCGCGTGCTCACAATGGACATGCACGCCGGCCAGATCCAAGGCTTCTTCCGGATCCCGGTCGATCACATGACAGCGGTGCCCCTGCTCGCCGACCACTTCCTGGACCGGTTCCACTACTCGGGCGATCGCGACCAGGACCTGGTGGTCGTCTCGCCGGATGCGGGTCGGGCGAAGCTCGCGAACCACGTCGCGGAGAAGCTGGGGGCCAACCTGGCGGTGCTCACCAAGCAGCGCCCGGACCACAACCGGGCCGAGATCACGCTCCTCATCGGTGACGTGAGGGGCAGGACGGCGATCCTGGTCGACGACATGATCGATACGGCCGGAACGCTCTGCGCAGGAGCCGAAGCGGTAATGGACGGCGGCGCCACGCGCGTGTTCGCGGCGGCGACCCACGGCATCTTCTCAGGGCGCGCGTTCGAGCGGCTGGCCGACTCGGTTATCGAGGAGGTGGTCGTCACCGACACCATTCCGCTCGGTGATGGGGCGCCTTCTGACCTCGTGCGCGTCCTGTCGGTCGACTCGATCCTGGCCAACTCGGTGCGTAACGTCTTCAGCGACGAGTCGGTCAGCGAGATCTTCGCCGGCGAGAACCAGCTCTTCTAGGCGCCGGCAGTCGCCCGCAGCGCCGCCCGAGCAGGGCGCGGCGGTTGCCAGCCGCGTGGAGCGTGAGGCGCTTGACACCAGGAGCGCCGACGAGCACGTCGCGACCGTCAAGGACATCGAGAGTGGCGATCGCATGCGCGCAATGGAGCTCC
>Ga0224508_10005131_pt1 | contig 10596 bp, 25 predicted proteins | sample SF_Jan12_sed_USG_4_FD_170157 | JGI IMG/M metagenome (GOLD analysis project Ga0224508, IMG submission 170157) | Sediment microbial communities from San Francisco Bay, California, United States - SF_Jan12_sed_USGS_21 | ecosystem: Environmental > Aquatic > Marine > Sediment | place: USA... | reverse complement strand
TAATTTGCTAATCTTTCACCAAATCTAAAACCTGTTAATACTAATTGTAATTGTGAATTATTTAAACGACCATGATACGTACGTAAAAATTCTTTTTCAGAGTCATTTAGCACCATAGGCTTTCCATCGTAAGTCATATATTTTTCTACAAAATAGACAATATCATTCTTACATTTTTCTAACTCTCTTCTTTCATCTTCTCCCATATTTCTTCTTGTGTAGCTAAACGAATATTACCTTCATCATCTGTTTGATAACCAGCTTGACCATATATTATTTCCTCTTTGGTCATTGCTCGTTGGATAGCAATTCTTCTATCTAGAGTAGAAGGATGATATTCGTATAGTTTATCAATTACTATTTTTTTCATAATATTTCCTCTTTTATCAATATCACCCTTACTTTTTCAATTAAGTCTTCTATTGTACCATCATTTTCAATGACATAATCAAATCCATCATAGTCATCAAGTCCTGTTTCAGATGGATGTTCTCCTATTGTCACATGATTATTACAAGGATTAAATCTTTCGTTAAGTTCTTTCCAGGAATTAAATTTTAAATCTGAAGCAATCATTTTACCATCCATCCTTATGTAAGAACCATCTTCTTGTCTATAATACTCTCCACGACTGGCAACATTAATCTTTTCAGGTTCTTGAAATCTATTTACACGAATCATTAATCCGTTACGTTCTTTAACAGATTGCGTTTCATTAATGAACCTTACATCTGTAATAATCCAATTAGGATAAATATCAGCACCTTCTCCTAAAGATTGAATTTCTGTATATTCTGAATGTATTTTTTTATAATCAGTCCAAAAAGAATTGATCCAAATATCAGGATGTAGTCGTTCTCTTCCTGCTTCAGTGCCAAGTCTTTGTAATAAGATTCTAGGAGTCATTATGTCTTTTCCTTTTCTTACATAAAAATCTCCATAACTAGCTTCATCTAATTCATAATTCCACTCAGACCCCAAAGGAGTTTCCTTAAATTCTCTATCCTCTAATTGTTCTCTAGTACAACCAATAAGTAGACATGTAATATCTTTAAGTTTACCTGCCATTTTCTTGATTTCCCAATCTCCTGTTAATTGATTGTATCGAGAATAAGCGTTAGAAGAATACCATTCTTCATAGCTTAATTCATCAGTTTCTCCACAAGATAAATATTGAATAATTGTTCCAACAGTATCTTTTCCTGAATTTATTTTACCTGATATTCCTATTATATTTTTCATACTTCATTTAATTTCAATTTATACTTCTTACCATCTTTAGTATATATTATACCATTGCTACCAATATCTTTAACTACTTTATATATTTCCGTATGAGGTATTCCTAATTCTTTACAGATAGCTTGTCTAGTTAAATGACCTGCTCTTCCATTTAGTTTATATGAGTTCATAATGCTTCAATTTTAATTTCTTTTTCATTAATCATAGTACCATGATCTTTCATTTGATAAGTATAAGTAATACCTACTCGTTTACCATTACGTACATCTATATAGTATCCTTGATAAGTTGTTTTCATAATTCTATGGTAAATATTTTACAATTAATATAAATAGTCCTACAAAGAGCAGTAAAATAAAAAAACCATTAATTACCCAAGAAATTGTATAAACAGCTGTCCAAAACGACACTGTTTTCTCAAGCCAATTACCATGTCTTTTCCAATGTCTTATCCCATACAATGTTAGTATTAGATTTATAGTTAATAATGTTATCATGATACTCCTATTTGTGTTAATATGCGTGCGAGTTCGGAGCGGTTTTTAGCTACACCATTGAACAGTGTATGCCACCGATCATCCATTCCGCCTTCGTGCTTGGTCTTGATTTCTAATCTACTTTGCGTAAGATCAAGAGTGTAAAGCGTATCGTGGTTGATCATGTTTGATACACGCAATAAGTAAGTGTCCCCACCGTAATCATTTTTACGTTCGTATTCAAACCCAAACCCCTCAATGTCCTCGCGGTCTAGGTGCTTGACTCGTACTTGTTCTTTAAAAATTAAATCTTTAATATTTTTGAGTTCTGTATAACCAGTAAGAATATCTCCTCGTCCTAAGTATTTCACTTTTCTCCACTTACCGTTAGTACATTTAAGTGCACTATCGTATTTTGCATTGTAATAGTATTCAAATCCAAAATGAAATTCTTCTATTGCTGGAGTGTAATATTTATTTTTCTTACTCATAGCTTCTTAAATATTAAAGTAAACATTATTCCATACAGACCTCTACTGGCTACTACGTATGCTACATCCCACATATTGTTACAAAGCATCATTCCAAATCCAGTCCATAGAAATAAGTTTCTACAAAACTTCATTAGATGCCATCCATCAGTAACAAATACAAATATTGTAGTTGATCCTAAGAACTTTGGTTTACGTTGAATGAAATGCTCATCACTATACTTGTTCATCCAACTCACTAAAGGATTCCAAAAATTATCATTTTTTCCTTTAAACCAACTTCTATCATAATGAAATTGCAATTTGTCCATAATACCCTCGGCTATACCAGCCAAGGATATTAGTATTAAACCTGTTACTATCATTTCTTCTTGATTGAGAAATAAATATATCCAATCAATGCTCCCACAAGGATAGTGTGTATAAATATTCCAAAAAATACAGACACTTCAAGTGCTGCTTTTAATCCTCCTGTTGTAACAAATAATACATTCATAATTAGAATGATTATTGTTATTATCCAATTCATGTTACTTTGTTTCATAATTTATTATTTTTATTTTTTACGGATGTTATAATAGGAGCTGCTACCTTCCCTCTTTGTTTTTCAAATTCACCCCAATCAATAGTTAATACTCTGCCATATTTATCAACCATTTTTCCTTCGGAGTTTAAATGGATTCCACCAGGATTTTTTATTCTTCTTTTCATCTTTTAACTTATTAATTTCTATTTCTAATTCACACATTGTATTTTCACAATGCTCTATTCTAGATATTAACCAATCTATCAAATTCCTTTCATACATCTTTTTCCATTTTTTGTAAATTCCAAGTAAACTCCTCTTGAGGTTCTTTTTTAGGAAATTTATCTAATCCTTTGGTAAATGCTTGCAGTGCAGCTTCTCGATGATACATTACCTTCTGGTACTCTAACTGTAAAAGTTTTAATCTATCCCACATACTCATTCCTCGAAACTTTCTGCGTAAATGAAGTTTTACAACTTCACTTTTAAAATCTCTATTTCTTGCTTTATTACTTTTTCTGCATTGCATAATATTCATCTATTTTCTTTAATTCTGTAGGTTTACCTATTTGATTAGCCCCATTGCCAGGTAATTGATAATAACCTCCATACTCACCAATAAATAGAAAACTGGCTAATAAATTCCTATTCCCATCTCTGTTCTTAAGAATACTGCATAGTCGATACCTATCTTTATACTTAGTAATATCATATCCTAGACAATCAGATACTCCATAATAAAATGGACTAGCTAATGCAATAACAGTATTGGCGTCTTCTTGAGTATTACCAGTTTCCTTAGCATCACTTAATTTAGGCATCCAATTTTCACCATTTTGCCTATCCATCTGCTCAGACCCTCTATTAATTTGAGAAACAGGTATTGGGCTAAATCCACACATGTTTCTAAAAAATACTAAATGTCTAGAAGCTATATCAATAGCTTCTTTTTTATTATTAAAATCCTTATAGTTAATAAGACCAACGTGATCAATTACAACTAACGTAATTAAGCTTTCATCGTTAGGTTTATATTCAAGAATATTATCATGAGTGTCTCTAACAATAGTACCTCTTGATTCAGCATATGTGATCAAATCTCTAAATAAAGATTTTGGACTAAGATTAGTTTTGAAATAGATATACTTATCTTGAATTTCTTCCATTTTAGTCTGATAAGTTTTTATTAATGCTTCTACTTCAGGTCTAATCTCATTATTACCAAGACTTTTAATTTCATTAATAGTAGTAAGAATACCATGATCTTTCCAAATCAATGATGCTATGTGTTTAGCCATCATGTCTTCAGGTGGTATCTCTAAACAATAATAAATTATCTCAAGTTTATGAATATAATCAGGATTTTGTTGTAAAAATTCGATAGCTCCAAATACATATGTCGAATTGACAAATGCAGTTTTACCTACTGAAGTTCCAGCAAAAATTAAATCATATCTACCTTGTTGAATATTCATTATTTGATCACTCAACGTAGTAAATCCGTAAAATGGAATACCTGTATTAAGTCCTTTTTTACCTCTTTCAATCTGATGAGATAATCTATTCCAATATTTTATTCTTGCCATAATTTTTAAATTGAATCATTATTCCAATCAACTCCTTCTTCTCCTGACGCACTTATAAACATTGCCCATTGTTCCCACATTGAATTATTGAGAACTGTTTCCATAGCTTGTAAAAATGGTAATTTTCCAGCAACTTTTTGCTTATTTACATACGCTTTAGTAGCAGCAATAGCTTCATTGTGTTGCTCAATACTAGTAACCCTATCCAAATATTTTTTTTCATGTTTTGAATACAATTGTGTGCCAACATTACCTCGTAATATTCTTGACCCTACTTTAATAGGATATTCAATATAGAAGTCATGAAAATTTATGACATCTGTTCGAATATTCAATAGCTTACAAACATTTGAATTACTAAGGATAGTCTGCTTGAAAGTAACTGTATCTTTACCCAGTATATATTTAGTACTAATGAGTTTATTCTTTAAATTGACTGCATATTTACGTGTAAAGATTTCTTCAATAAGAGAATAGTCTTTATAGTACATTAAGTAAAGTAAGGTATATTGATCAGGAGTAATGTTATTTAATTTACATTTACTTAAATCAACTTCTATCTTCATTTTCTTCATATTTTAAATCCCCAGTTTTTAACAAATCTCCAAAAACTGCTAATTGACTAGGTTTCATTTTAGCAATAGCTTTAGATATTTCCATAATACCATCCATTAACTGTCTAGCTGATCTTTCATCAACTCCCCAGATATCATCAATATGTTTATTGCAAGTATTTGTTAACTGTATAGAAAATTGATTACCTGCTGTTTTTAATTTGCTTTTGTAGAAACTAGTTTCTTTAAGATCGTCTAATGTTTCATTTAATACTTGTGCAGCTGTCAATGCAGTAATTGTCATTAATCTAACATCCATTAAATCATCATTCGGAATCTTTATATTTTTCTCCATTCTCTGTTATTTTTTTTTGTAAAACTTGAACATAGTCTCGAAGAGGTTCATATTTTTTATGCTTATCGTGAATCATTTTATTAAATGCAATGATTGACGATTCCTCTATACTAGTTAGTATTCTTTGAAATTTTTCAATAGGTACTACTAAGTAATTACCAGTAATTTCATCTTTATGAATATGATTATCTGCAAGTTCTTGCAATTTAAGTATTGCTAATATGACTATTATTTCTTTTTCATCATACTGCTTAGCATTAAGAGAAGTTCTCATATTTTAATATCATTAATTGTACAATAGTTAATCTTTTTTAGATTAAATCCTTTAAGTGCAGATTTTAACCATTCTTCATCTCTAGTACCTTTAAGATATATGATATATATGAATGCCATTTTATCATCTTCTTTATTCATGGTTCTCATTGCTTGCTGAACTGCAAGATTTTCTCCACTTTTTAACTGATTAAATATAGATACTTTAAGATCATTAATTGTCACACCCATTGAAATCATAGAAACTGTTGCAAGTTTATTAATTATTCCATCTTTAAACTTTGTCAAATTTGATTTATTAGACTTACTATGAAAAGCAGCCTCTCCTAATTGATCAGCTACCTTTTGAAAACCTGTAAAAATTAAACATCTATCTGTTTTATCAATAAGTTTTTGTGCAACTTTAATTTTAGTTTTTGAATTGTAAATAATTTCTTTACGTTTACTCATTAAAAACTTTAACGATGAGTATTTTCTTTGAGTTACAGCTTTTTCATACCTACTATTCCAATAAGAGTAAGCTTGCTTTTCAGTTTGCAGAAACATATTATCTTCAGTACCAGCGATAACATACTTATCTTGATCATCTAATTCACATTCTATGCAGTAGATTCTATAATCTGAAATAATTTTATCTTTAATCGCTTGATCTATACTATATGTATAAATAGGGGCAATTTGTAAAGTATTTTGTAAATGAAATTCAGTAAAATTATCTAAAGTTCCAGTAAGACCTAATATTCTACTACCTTTATTTTGATGTAGTTTCAATTGTCCTAATACCTTAGCATTATACTCATGTATTTCATCAGCTATGATTAAATGGTAAGTATCTTTAATCTTTTTAAGACTATTGCTCCAAACATATTCTACAGTAACTTTAGGATTTAATTTCCATTTAACAATTTCAGTTTTCCAATCTGTAAAAATATCTACTTTAGGTGCAACTATTAAAACTTTGATTTCTTTCTTAATATTGCTGAGCGCATCAATAGTAATTTTACATTTACCTACTCGTGGTGAAACTTCAACAATACCCTTATACCGATTATCTTTAATCGCATTACTTGCTTCTTTTTGTATTTTAGCTCTTTTATCCATAATCTTTTAATATTTGACGTAAATGAGTATTGAGCAAATGTGTAATTGTAGAACTTTTTCTAAATGTTCCTATTTTACATTGATACTCATCTAATAATGATTGATTTTCAGGACTTAATGCTACATGTACAATTACTTTCCTAATAGGTTTGGCTTGATCTTGCATAGGTTTCTTAAACTTATGCGGAAATAATTTACTAACTTCTTTGGTATTATTTATAAAGTCAGAATCATTTCTTAAGTACCACCCATTATTTTTAACTTGTGTCAATGAAGATCGTTCTCTTTTAATAGCAAACGCTATTTCTTTTTCAGTATATCCATATTTATGATATAAAACTCCAATAAGGTAATTTCTAGGATCTAATATTTTTCTTTTTTGACCTTTATCTAACCTTTTCTTTTCTAAATATTCAAGTATTTGCTTTTCTTCTTCCATATTGTTAAACATAAAAAAAGGAACCTGCTAAGTTCCTTTTTAATTATTTTTTCTTTCGTTTTTTATAACGTCCCCATTCTAATACATATTCATAAAGAACAGATATTGTAATTAGTAATATTAGTATTTCAAACATTATACAGAAAATTCAGGTATAATTACAATACTAACAGATTGTTGATTTTTACAAAGTTCAATAATCTTATTGTATTCTTTTCGATTATTACAAACAATACAACCGTAGGACCAATGTCCAATGAGAAATTTAACTAATTTACTAGCATAATTCCAATCTGCAGCGTGAAAATTACAAGCTACGTTTGAAAAATACTCTTTTCCGTATTCTTCTGCTTTTTTATTGTAATTTCCATCACGAGTATTACAAACAGCTTTAATCATTCTTAATGCTTTCATACGCCCAGCATGTAAACCATATTTAAATGAATTGTACATCCATTTATTAGCACATACTATTGCTGCACCTTTACTGTTGTATTTTTTAAATCCTCCAAGTAACGCAGGTGTTCCTGGAACAGTTGTACAAGTAGTAGTCATAATGAGTTTATCACCTTTCATTAAATTAGCAACACATTCAAATTTATTAGCTTCTCGATCTGTTACATTACTTCTAATTGGAGCAATCCAATAATCTTCAGGAATATATTTAAATCCTTCTGCTCGTGAAGCCATTTCAACAATTTGTTCTGCTGTATAATACATAATTTATAATTTTTACTATGCAATATACGACTTAATCTTCAAAATTTGAAGCATTGTTAATGTTTTCAATCATTTCCTCTTTGTAGTTATCAGCCTCATGCTCAATACTTCTAATTAAATCTTCACTAAGTTTTAAGTTTTTTAATTCTGTTCCACAAATAGTAATTGTGTCTACGTTAAACGAAGGAGATTTGTAAGGTGGCATTGATTCATGATAATACTCTTCTACTATTTCATTTTGTAATTTTACATAAGCGTAGACTTTATTATCATTAGGACCACTAATGCAAATTTCTTCATCTTCTCTAGTAATAAAAAATTCATTTGCAGGTTCTAATTCACCACAAAATGGGATTTCTTGTAAATAATAACCAATTAACGGTTTTTTAATTTGATTAAGTTTAGCACAATGTAAAGTAGCCCAGTCCCAATCATTAAATGAATTAATTGGTTTAGTAAGTGCAACTCTACCATTTGTATCTCGTACCATTAGTAATATTACAGTTTTCATAAATATCGTTTTATTTTATTCCAATAATGTACAGTGGCTGACATTTTATAACCATTTGGTCCACCATTCCAGTTTCTTGCAATAGTTTCCCAAGTACTATTAGAATGATGATAGATTCTCCAAATATTAAACATTTGTATAGATTTAATTCGATCAAACCTATCTTCCAAATTATATTGTTTATTCGAATTAGTTTTACTAAGAATATTATTTACTTCTTGAACCATAATTGGTAATAGTTGAAGACAACCTGATGCACCACTAACAGGATTAATAGCATTATTATTTCCGTTAGACTCTACTTCAATCATTGCTAAAATTAATTTTGTTATAGAAATAGTATCGTTTTCAGAAGCATTTTCTGGAACTATAATCCATTCAGGTGCAGACATAGTGTTTACTGTAGTAAATGAATTTTTTAATTCATCCTTAGTCATTATTCTACCTATCCAAAATGATAATAATAGTAGCAACATAAGAACGCTAATTAACAATAAACCATTAATAAAAAAATCACGTTTAGTTAATTTTTTATACTTTAAGGCTTGTTTATCATAAGTGTATATTTTCATAGTTTATCTTTGTTAAATTAAAGTTTTGATAAATAATAGTCGATTATCTTTTTTGATAAGCATACTTAAATAGTACATCTTCATACATTATTAATATGTAGTAGTAATTATTTTCATCAGGTTGACCAGTCATCATAAACGAACACCTTAAATGCTTCTCATCAATTGCGTCCCATAAAGATGCGCTATCAAGTTCCTTTGAGTCGCCTAACATTGTATATGTGCTATTTGCTTTATCTCTTACTAGAACAACATTTCCTTGTAGCAGGAAATCAATTTTTACTTCTTGCCATTCCCCATTCCAATCCCATCTTTGAAATGTTTCATTCCAATCAGCGGATCTACTTGCTTCTGTACTTATTGTAGTTTGAGCTGTTATAGTTGTTGCAATAACTAATAATAGTATTGTCAAAAGTGTTCTTCTCATTATTCCTTTTTTTATTTCAATCATATCTCTATTTGTTAAGAGTTAATCTTACCAACTAGGCTCGTTAGTTACACAGAAGGAATCACCAACATGACTGTTAAACCACGTATTTTGATCAAAGCAAAATACTTTTTTATTGCCAGTACATTCGTTTTGAATCTCTAACCAATAGCAATTCTCAGCACTATTTATTCCGTCATTTACAACCGTTCCACAATTTGAAGAACATAATTCCGATTCTTTTTTACAAGATGACAACGCTATTGTTATCATTCCTAATACTAATATTACTTTTTTCATATTTCTGTTTATTTGTTTAAGTTTTCTAAATCGTTTAATGGTGTTTATTTGCTAGTTAGCATTAATAACTACTAGAGTTACTATTTTCAAGACCTTCTAATGCGTTTTTGCATATTTCAACAGCTTTTCTATGTCCTTCACGTTTTCCTTTGTTTTTAATCTCTACAAGTATGTTGTACATTTCTACATACCTTTTGTTTCCTACCTCATTTTCGCATATTCTAATAAGGTCTTTTAGTTTTTCGTCTATATTCATAATTCTGTTTTTAATTAACCGTTACTAATGCTAACAATGTATATAAGCCATACAAGTACAGGCTCATATACTAAACGTTAGCGAGAATTTCTAATACCTATCCACTGTTGGTACACTTTCTCTCTAGTATATTTCAATCCATTATCATTATGGATGTAAATATCTCCATCTTCGGTGTTATCATAGTAGTCAAAGTTACCATACAAGTACCCTGCAAATTTAAACATCTCGCTAACATCATGTATGCTCAATGCTTCAGATTCGTTCACGCTTTTTAAGTATGCGTTAATCTTGTCTTTGTAGTCTTTTGGGCAACTATCCCAATACACCAAATTTTCTAGTATTTCCTTTATCTCTTTTGTTAGTTCCATTTCACGTATTTATTTTATAGGTTATTCGCACTAAGCATACACCTACCATTAGCAATCATGCTTCTTTTTGTTTTTCCAAAAGTCCCCGTCTAGGTTCTTTTCTTCTCCACAAATTTCACAAGCTACTAAAGGAGGGCAAGCACATTTGCTAACATCAGGCATAGAGCAGTTTTTTACTTGCTCTTGTGCTTTAGTCAAAGTTCTCAGCACTATATTAGCCTCTGTGTATCCATCTTCTATTAGCATACACTTTAAATCCTGTAATGTATTTTCTATTTGTTTCATCTTCTTTTTGTTCTTATTTATTACTAAAATCGTTATGCTTCATTTACTCAGTTCTTTTAAAGCCTTGTAAAATTGTTGAACCGTTATTAAATCCAAGTATAAAGCTGTTTG
>Ga0224508_10005130_pt1 | contig 10597 bp, 10 predicted proteins | sample SF_Jan12_sed_USG_4_FD_170157 | JGI IMG/M metagenome (GOLD analysis project Ga0224508, IMG submission 170157) | Sediment microbial communities from San Francisco Bay, California, United States - SF_Jan12_sed_USGS_21 | ecosystem: Environmental > Aquatic > Marine > Sediment | place: USA... | reverse complement strand
CGGGCTCCCACAGCGGGTTAGGTTTGAATGGCAGAATCGGACGATATTTCGGGCAAGCCGGATCTCAACAGGATTCGCAAGCGTATCAACGCCATCGATGAGAAACTTCAGTCGCTGATCAACGATCGGGCGAAAATCGCCCAGCAGGTCGGCGTCGCAAAGGGCGATCTGGCCTCGGCAGTCGACTACTACCGTCCGGAGCGAGAGGCGGAGGTGCTTCGCAGTGTATTGGACCGCAATAAGGGACCGATGCGCGACGAGGAAATGCTGCGCTTGTTTCGCGAGATCATGTCCGCGTGCCTGGCGCAACAGGAACCATTGAAGATCGGTTTTCTCGGCCCTGAAGGTACGTTCACGCAAACCGCAGTCTACAAACACTTCGGTCACTCGGTTCGGGCGCTGCCTTTTCACACTATTGATGAAGTGTTTCAGGAAGTGGAGTGCGGCGCGGCCGACTTCGGCGTAGTTCCTATCGAGAATTCAACCGAGGGCTCGGTCAATAACACGCTGGATATGTTCCTTACGTCGCCACTCAAGATCTCCGGGGAAATAGAGCTCAGGATCGAGCAGCATCTGATGGCCAATTTCAAGGGATTGGAAAACATAGAGCGCATCTGCGCGCATGAGCAATCACTGGCGCAATGCCGTGGTTGGATACGTGAGAATCTGCCGCACGTTGAGCTGATCGGCATGTCGAGCAATGCGGCGGGTGCGCGACGCGCCCGTGACGAAGACGGCACCGCGGCGATCGGCCCGGAAGTCGCAGCGGATGTCTACGAACTCAACATCATGGTCAATAACATCGAGGATCGCCCCGATAACGCGACGCGATTCCTCGTCGTTGGCCGGAAGTTGCTTGCGCCGAGTGGCGACGACAAGACCACACTTCTCGTTTCAACGAGTGATACGGCAGGAGGGGCTGGTGTGTTGCATCAATTGCTGCAACCGCTGGCTGAGTATGGCGTGAGCATGACGCGCATCGAGTCGCGCCCTTCACGGCGTCGTAAATGGGACTACGTGTTCTTTATCGACATCGAGGGGCACGCTGCGGATTCAACGATCTCGGAGGCGCTGGCGCAACTCGAGAAGACGAGTTCTCTTTTTAAGATACTCGGAGCATATCCGAAGGCAATAGGCTGATAAGCGAGCCTCATGCATTTCAAGGTATCCCCATCAAAAGTCGACGACGCGAACATCACGGTACCGGGCGACAAGTCCGTGTCACACCGTGCACTGATGCTCGGAAGTATCGCGGAAGGGCGCACTGCAGTCAGCGGATTTCTGGCTGGCGAGGATTGCCTCGCTACGATGGCGGCCATGCGACAGCTGGGCGTGGATATTCAACAGGCGAGTGCCACTGAGGTCTCGATTGAGGGCGTCGGCCTGCGCGGATTGCGGCAGGCCGACGGGCCGCTGGATCTTGGTAACTCCGGAACGGCGATGCGCCTTATGGCGGGCTTGTTGGCCGCGCAACACTTCGACAGCACGCTTGTTGGGGATGAATCGCTGACCAGCCGCCCAATGGAACGCGTCATCAAACCGCTGACGCAGATGGGGGCCGCAATCGACAGTGATTGCGATGGAACTCCGCCGTTGCAGATTGCAGGGGGACTGCGCCTGCACAGAATCGACTATGAAATGCCGGTCGCAAGCGCTCAGGTGAAATCAGCGGTCCTGCTTGCCGGGCTTTACGCAGACGGGGTGACGTCGGTTACAGAACCCAACGTCACCCGGGATCACACCGAGCGCATGCTCCGATCGATGGGCGCCGAAGTCATGGTCGACGGCAATCGCATATCGATAAATGGTGGCCAGCATCTCCGCGGCTGTCATGTGCAGGTTCCCGCCGACCTGTCATCGGCCTCGTTCGTGATCCTCGCAGCGCTGCTCGCTGATAATGCAGATATTTTGATTACCAACGTAGGCGTCAATCCAACACGAACCGGCGTAATCGATATTTTGCAAAGCATGGGTGGCGATATCTGCCTGGAGAATGCCCGACTGCTGGGCGAGGAACCGGTTGCGGATATCCGTATCCGATCCTCGAAATTGCTCGGTGGTGCTGTGGCTCCCGAACTCGTATCGCTGGCTATTGACGAGTTCCCGGTGTTATTCGTTGCAGCCGCGGCGGCCACAGGAAAAACGGTCTTTTCCGGGATCGGGGAACTGCGAGTCAAAGAGAGCGATCGAATCGCGGCCATGGCGGACGGCATGCGCAAACTGGGCATTCGGGTCGACGAGTCGCCGGACGGGGCTGTCGTGCATGGTGGTCGGGTCGAGGGAGGAGCCGTAGACAGCTTCGGAGACCATCGTGTCGCGATGTCCCTGGCGGTTGCCGGAACCGTCGCCGTTGGCGATGTGGTCGTGCGGAATGTCGATGCCGTCGATACATCCTTTCCCGGATTTACATCCTGTATGGCGTCGATCGGAGCGTATATCCAGGTGGTCGAGGACGTTTCCGAATGAACGAGTTGGCCCCGGTGATCGCGATTGATGGTCCGAGCGGCTCGGGCAAGGGTACGATCGCTCACCGCGTAGCGAAGGCGCTGGGCTGGCACCTTTTGGACAGCGGTGCGCTGTATCGCCTGGTTGCTCTGTCGGCGGAAAAGGCCGGCGTGCCGCTCGATGACACTGCTGGCCTTGCAGTGGTTGCTCGCGCACTGGATGTCCAATTTGACAGTAATGAGGATGGATCTGAACGGATTCGGCTGGACGGCGAGGATGTCACACTCGAGGTGCGGACCGAGCAGACCGGCGCGGGGGCTTCCACAGTGGCAGCAATTCCGGCCGTTCGCGAGGCCCTTCTGCAGCGACAGCGCGCCTTCCAGCAGGCGCCGGGGCTGGTCGCCGACGGCCGTGATATGGGAACACACGTCTTCGCCGATGCGGCGCTCAAGATCTTCCTGACCGCAAGTTCCGAGGAACGGGCCAGAAGGCGCCATAAGCAGTTGAAAGACAAGGGTATGGATGTTAGCCTTGCCGCCCTTTCGCGGGACATAGAGGACCGCGACCGGCGCGATTCCGAGCGATCGGTCGCTCCGCTAAGGCCTGCACAGGATGCCAGAATTCTTGATTCCTCAGGCCAGTCGATCGAGGCCGTCACTCGGATAGTTCTTGATTGGGTCTCAGAACTCTAGTTTCGGGCGAAAGATCTATGGATGGGATCGGACAGGATGTTCGTTCCTTTTTTTTGTAATGACCGCCGGTGGCAGGAAGCGACCGAGCGTTTGGGTGGGAATACCAGTTCCCTTGGTTAATTAAACATGTCTGAAAGTTTTGCTGAATTATTTGAAGAAAGTTTTGCCAGTCAAAAAATCAAACCCGGTGCGATAATCACCGGCGTTGTTGTGGCGGTTAACGACGATGTCGTACTCGTCAGTGCAGGTCTCAAATCAGAGGCCGTAATCCCCTTAGAACAATTCAAGAACGACAAGATTGAAGGCGGCATCTCCGTAGGAGATGAGGTCGAAGTCGCGCTCGATGCCGTTGAAGACGGCTTTGGTGAGACCAAGCTTTCTCGGGAAAAAGCGATTCGGGCGCGTACCTGGATCGATCTTGAAACGGCCTTCGAAAACGGCGAAGTCGTCGAAGGTACGATCAACGGTCGCGTCAAGGGTGGTTTTACCGTCGAAATCGACAGTGTCCGCGCATTTCTGCCGGGCTCACTGGTTGATGTTCGCCCGGTTCGCGATCCCGCTTACCTGGAGGGAAAGAGTCTCGAGTTCAAGGTCATCAAATTGGACCAGCGGCGCAACAACGTGGTTGTCTCGCGTCGTGCTGTCGTCGAGAAAGAATACTCCGCCGAGCGCGAGGCGCTGCTGGAAGAACTCCAGGAAGGCAATATGGTCAAGGGCATCGTCAAGAACCTGACCGACTATGGTGCATTCGTGGATCTGGGCGGTATAGACGGCTTGCTGCACATCACCGACATGGCCTGGAAGCGCGTCAAACATCCTTCCGAGGTGGTCGAGGTCGGTCAGGAGATAGAGGTCAAGATCCTGAAATTTGACCGCGAGCGTCAGCGGGTCTCCCTCGGCATGAAGCAGCTGGGTGACGATCCCTGGCAGGATTTGGCACGCCGATATCCGCCACAAACGCGCATCTTCGGCAAGGTCACGAACATCGCGGACTACGGTTGCTTTGTTGAGATCGAGGATGGCGTTGAAGGCCTGGTTCACGTATCAGAGATGGACTGGACGAACAAGAACGTTAATCCGGCGCGCGTTGTTTCGATCGGCGAAGAAGTCGAGGTCATGGTTATCGAGATCGACGAAGAACGTCGGCGCATCTCGCTTGGCGTCAAACAATGCAAGTCGAACCCGTGGGCCGAGTTTGCAGCGACTTTCAATCGTAACGACAAGGTAACCGGACAGATCAAGTCGATCACCGATTTCGGTATCTTCATCGGACTCGAAGGTGGTATCGATGGACTCGTGCACCTCTCCGACATTTCATGGGATCACCCCGGCGAGGAAGCCGTGCGTAATTACAAGAAGGGCCAGGAGATCGAGGCAGCGGTATTGGCCATCGACGCGGAGCGCGAACGGATCTCGCTCGGCATCAAGCAGCTTGAGAAGGATCCGTTCTCGAATTGGCTGGCGGCGCATCCGAAGAACACGATCGTCAAAGGGACGGTCACAGAGGTTGATGCTCGCGGCGCGGTTGTCGATCTTGGGGATGGCGTCTTCGGTTCACTGCGCGCATCGGAGCTGGCTCGTGGCCGGGTAGAGGATGCCCGGACGATGATCAAGGTGGGTGAAGAGATTGAGGCCAAATTCACGAACGTTGATCGTAAGAACCGCGCAATTGCGCTTTCGATCAAGGCCAAAGAGGTTCATGAGGAGCAGGAGGCCGTCAGTAGTTACAAGTCTGACTCCGCCGCAGCCCCTGTTGGGACCACTCTTGGCGAGCTTCTGAAGGAAAAGATGTCAGGCGGAAGCAAATAATAAGTAAAAAAGGTAGCCCGGACCGCCCGGTCCGGGCTATTATTGTCTTTACTATCCGTGGGTTACGCTGATAAGGCGGTTCGACGACAAGTATAATGACAAAATCTGAACTCATAGAATCAATTTCTCGCAAGCAAAAACATCTGCCGGCAAAAGATGTGGAGCTCGCGGTCAAGCATTTGTTGGACCTGATGAGCGACTCTTTGGCCAAGGGTCAGCGCATTGAGATCCGGGGCTTTGGAAGTTTCTCTCTGCACTATCGTCCACCGCGCATCGGCCGCAATCCGAAGACGGGTGAAGCAGTCGCGCTGTCAGGTAAGTACGTACCGCATTTCAAGCCAGGCAAAGACCTGCGCGAGCGCGTCAACGAGAGTCGCCACTTTCCAATCAAGAATTGATCGCGCGCAGCGCAGTGCCGCGATGGCTCTTTTGTTTCTTCTGTTTGTCAGTTATGGAGTGAACGCGTGCTGAAACGCATCGGCCTGCTGATTCTCATCATCGTAATTGCCGTCTTGATGGCGACATTCACTGCCATCAACACCGGCATGGTCGACATCGATCTGGCATTCGCAAAGTTCACCAAACCATTACCGTTAGTACTTACCGTAACTTTTGCGCTGGGCTGGCTGTTTGGCATTCTCTGCATGGGGATCTTCGCTTTGAAGCTGGTCAATGAACGCCGAATCCTGCGCCGCTCGTTACGCTTGTCTGAAACCGAAGTGACCAGTCTGCGTGGATTGCCGCTAAGCGATGCCGACTGAATCCACTTTTCTGCTGGCGGGCCTGTTTCTCTTGCTCGCCGCCGCAGGCTGGGCAATGGGTCGGTTTGGTGAGCGCGATGAAGAGGATGCGCCGCCACCACTCAATATCGATTACCTGAAGGGGCTGAACTTTCTGCTTAATGAGCAAACGGACCAGGCGCTCGAACACTTTTTGCGCATGGTCCGCGTCGATGACAAGACCATTGAGACCCATTTCGCTCTCGGTAGCCTGTTTCGTCGACGAGGGGAGGTTGATCGGGCAATTCGTATTCACCAGAACATCATCGCGCGCCCGGACCTGGCCTCCGAGCAGCGCGATCAGGCCCTGTTCTCCCTGGCGAAAGACTACCTGGGCGCAGGATTGCTGGACCGCGCAGAGAATTTATTCGCGCGCCTGGCAGAGGGTTCTCGTTACCAGGTGCAGGCACTGGAGAGTCTCTGCCGTATTTATGAACAGGAACGAGAGTGGGAGAAGGCTATCGATGCAGGCCAGCGTCTGGAGGTTCTGAGCGGGCGCTCCCTCGCCCTGCAGATTGCTCATTACTATTGTGAAAGAGCCGAGGCGGCGGCGGCGGATAAAGACTTTTCATCGGCGCGCGATTACGTCAAGAAAGCCCAGTCAGGGCGTCCTCGAACGATGCGCGGTGCGTTGACACGCGCGCATATAGCTCGCGAAACAGGCGATAACAAGACGGCAGTCAAGCTGTACCACCGGATTATCGATGAGAATACCTACCTTATCGCGGAGGCACTGCCGGAAATTGTCTCGATCTACGAGCGTGAAGGCACGACGGCCGAATTGGAGCGCGCGCTGAAGGCGCTGTTGGCGAAAAGCCCGCAATCCGGCTCTCTGATTGCGTACACGGCGATTGTCAACGACTTGGGGGGTATTCCCATAATCGACGATTGCGTCGAACAGTACATGCTGAACGAACCTACGCTGGGCGAGTTCGTCGAACTGCAACAGTTGTCGGAGGGTGACAGAGGATCCCACGATTCGGCGTTGGCAAAAGTCCGCAGCGCATTGTCAAAACTGGCTAGTGCGACGCCGCGATACCAGTGCCAGGAATGCGGTTTTTCGAGTCAGCGATTGCTCTGGCAGTGCCCGAGTTGCCGCAATTGGGAAACGCAGCGCCCGGCTTCGCGGGTTCAGTTCGACACCCTGTTGCAGCACAGCATCACCAACCCGTAGCAACGGTCTATACGCGCCGTTTTTGCCCAAACGTGGCGGATTTGTCGGCGGCCACGGCCGGCATGACGACCTAAGCTCCCTCATGCCGCACCCTTGCGGCGTGATCATCACGACAAGGAGCTAATGATGAAAACCTCTAACTATATAGTGGCGCTGGTTTCGCTGATCTTGCCATGCTTCGCATTTGCCGGTCCTGTGAACGTCAATACGGCGGATGCACAGACCCTTTCGGAAGAGTTGAAGGGAGTAGGACTGTCGAAAGCCAAAGCGATTGTCGAGTATCGCAAGAAGCATGGTCCATTTCAGGACGCCGATGATCTCTCGTTGGTGAAGGGCATTGGCGAGCGCACGGTAGAGATCAACAGGAGCGATATCCAGGTGTCGCCGGCGAAGAAGAAATAGCGGGTCAACCTGTCGGCAACCGCGTGGTCGCGCTGGCCTGAGGCTGGCGCGACCCGGTTCTCATAGCCTTACGTGAAGTTCATCAGGACGCGGCCGCGGACTTTTGGCTATGATTCGGTCTCATTTATGCTTGAGGGAGTGTCGACTTGGGTCAGAAGGTCAGAGCAGCTGTTTTCCCGGTGGCAGGGCGAGGAACCCGATTCCTCCCGGCAACGAAAGCAAGCCCGAAAGAGATGTTGCCAATCGTTGACAAGCCTCTGATTCAATACGCGGTCGAAGAGGCCATAGAGGCGGGCGCAACCAAGCTGGTTTTCGTCACCGGCAGTTCGAAACGAGCAATCGAGGACCACTTCGATACGGACAGCGAACTCGAACAGGCGCTGATAGAGTCTGGCAAGCACGAATTGCTCGAGTCTATCCGCGGTATCGTGCCGGCCGGTGTTGCGTGCATCTACATACGACAAGGACAACCGCTTGGGCTCGGCCACGCGGTATTGTGCGCACGGCCAGCCGTCGGCGATGAACCGTTTTTCGTGCATCTGGCCGATGATCTTATTGCGGGCAGCCCTGGTTGCCTCGCGCAGATGGCAAGGGAGCATGGCCGTCATGGTGGAAGTGTGATCGCCGTTGAAACCGTTCCGCGCGAGCATACTTCCAGCTACGGCATCGTGGCTGTGGATGAGTCTGAGCAGAATCGCATTACCGAGATCGTCGAGAAACCAGCACCTGAAGATGCACCGTCAGATTTAGCGGTCGTTGGGCGATACCTGCTTGCGCCCGAAATATTCGACAAGCTCGAGCACATTGGCAAAGGGGCCGGTGGTGAAATCCAGCTCACCGATGGAATTGCTGATCTGCTAGGCGAGGCGGCGGTCTACGCGTATTCGTTTGACGGTGTTCGTTATGACTGCGGCAGCAAGCTCGGTTACCTGCAGGCAACGGTAGCGTACGGCCTCGAACACCTCGATACCGGTAAGGAGTTCCGCGAGCACTTGAAACAGGTGCTCGCGGAAAGCTGAGTTCGGTCAGACCTAGCTGTTTGTTCCCGACACCGCGCTGGTAAATTCAGCCGAATGCGCCAGCCATCATCACGTAGGCGAGCAACATGAAGCGTAAAAGGCCCATCTGGTCTTCTTCGGGCCGCTGATTACGATAGTATGCGCGTACATAAGTCACTGTCAGGACAGAGAAAAATGAGCATTCGCCCCTAATTCATCGTCTTGCTGGCAGTTTCGTGTGCAAGCGCAGGCGCGCAATCGTCCTATCTCGTTGACTGGGATCAGGTCGGTCGGGAGTCCATCGACCACCTGGTCAATCTCATTCGTATCGACACGTCCAATCCACCCGGCAACGAGACCCAAGTGGTGAATTACCTGGAAAAGGTGTTGGCTGCCGAGGGCATCGACTCACAGGTCTACGCGCTCGAAGCAGCGCGCGCCAACCTGGTCGCGCGAATAAAAGGCAACGGTTCGAAGCGGCCAATTTTGATAATGGGCCATACAGACGTTGTCGGTGTGCAGGCAGACAAGTGGAGTGAGAATCCGTTCGCCGGTGTTAAAAAAGACGGTTTTATCTACGGTCGCGGCGCGCTTGATGATAAGGACAACGTTGCGGCCGGGCTGATGGTCATGATGCTGCTTAAACGCTATGGCGTAGAACTCGACCGCGACATAATTTTCCTGGCCGAGTCAGGCGAGGAGGGCACTCCGCATGTTGGCATCAACTACATGGTCGAGCATCATTACGCGGCTATCGATGCCGAGTACTGCCTGGCGGAGGGGGGGTCAGGCATCATCGAGAACGACAAGGTAGCTATTGTCGGGATCGAAACAACGGAGAAAATGCCGCGTCGCGCAACATTGGTGGCAAAAGGAACGCCCGGTCACGGCTCTATCCCTCGAGTGGACAATGCCGTCACTATTCTCGCCGATGCGGTCGCCAGAGCCGCTGCCTGGGAAACCGAAGCGCGCCTGAATAATACAACGCGGGCATATTTTCAACGCCTGGCAACCATCTCGACACCTGAAGACGCGTACCGGTTCAACAATGTCGAAAATCCTGATGAGACTGCGGAGATTCAGCAGCACTTTCTGCAAACCTTTCCCTACCACTATTCGATCATGCGAACGTCGGTCGTGCCTACCGTCATCGATGCGGGTTTTCGCAAGAACGTCATTCCGTCGGAGGCAACTGCCATTCTTGATATTCGTATGTTACCGGACGAGGATGTCGACGGTTTTTATGAGTTGTTGTCTGAAGCAATAGATGATCCACGGGTAACGATCGTTCCCGAGGATATCTATCGACCCGCGGCGCCGCCGTCCGAACTCGACAACGAAATGTTTAGGGTATTGGAGGCAACGGCAAAAAGGATGTACCCGGGAGTAACAGTCTTGCCGACCATGTCGACAGCCGCAACCGATATGGCACAGGTGAGAGCGAAAGGCATACAGGCCTACGGTATCGGCGCAGCTCAAACCCGGCAAGAACTTACAGGCGGTCGCGGTGCACATGGCGACGATGAACGCATTTCGGAAGTTGCTTTTGTTGACCTCGTGAGGTACCTGTGGAACGTCATTATCGAGATAGCAGCAGCCGACTAAACTGGAAACGGCAATGTCCGTATTTGATGAGCTAAAACGCAGGAATGTTTTCCGTGTCGCAGCGGCTTACGTCGTGGCTGCGTGGCTCATCGTCCAGGTCGTCGACACGATCTTTCCGGCGTTTGGGTCTGATAACGAGGCTGTACGGATTGCCGTCATCGTTCTCGCGATAGGTTTTGTGCCGGTCCTGATCGGCTCCTGGGTGTTCGAGCTAACTCCCGAAGGTATCAAGCTCGACCGAGATGTTGATCGCACCGCGCCGGCATCTGTCCGCGCCCGCAGGAACCTCGACAGGATAATCCTCATCGTCCTGAGCATCGCCGTTGGGTATTTTGCGTTCGACAAGTTCGTACTGGACCCCGTGCGCGACAAGGAACTCGCGGAGCAGGCGGCGTCTGATGCCCGTAGCGAGTCCATTGTCGGATTCTATGGCGACCGTTCGATTGCCGTACTGCCTTTCGTCAACATGAGCTCGGATCCGGAGCAGGAGTTTTTCGCCGCAGGGATCTCGGAAGAAGTGTTGAACCTGCTGGCAAAAATTCGCCAGCTGCGCGTCATTTCGCGTTCGTCGGCGTTCGCATTCAAAGGGCAGGGACTCGAGGTTCCCGAAATTGCCGAACGCCTGAACGTGGCACATATCCTCGAAGGTTCGGTCCGCAAGGCCGGCAATACGGTGCGCGTCACCGCACAGCT
>Ga0224508_10005129_pt1 | contig 10598 bp, 8 predicted proteins | sample SF_Jan12_sed_USG_4_FD_170157 | JGI IMG/M metagenome (GOLD analysis project Ga0224508, IMG submission 170157) | Sediment microbial communities from San Francisco Bay, California, United States - SF_Jan12_sed_USGS_21 | ecosystem: Environmental > Aquatic > Marine > Sediment | place: USA: California... | reverse complement strand
GACGATCCAGTCAGACGGATAGCCGAATACAAAGTGCTCGTTAACCCGTCCGTCGGCGCCGATTGCCGTGCTGTTCCACGTGCCATCACCGGAGAAGAACGCCTCGGTCGTGGTTTGCATTGGCCAGTACGTGAGTAGTTGAGTGAACCGTGACGGAAACGTACCGGACCAGATTGATGCGGCATTAATGTCATTTTTGACTTTTGAGCCTTCGCCGGCGACGGCCAATGCAATCAGCGCGACGTCGCCGCCCTGCGAGTGCGCAACCAGATTGATTCGATTCACATCAAGTGTGCGTCTGTCGAAGGTCGACAGACTGTCGATAAGATTCAATACGTCGATGGCATAGAAGACAGGACTGATATAACTGCCGTTGTCCCAGGCAGCCATGAAGTCGATGCCATCGGCCGGCACATCGTTGACGGTACCGTGGCCGCGCCATCCGGGCACCAGTACGACAAAGCCCGCATCGACATACGTTTCCAGCATCTCTCTGTAATCGGCGTGTTCGCGGTAGTAGAAGTCGTACGTGGGCGCGCGTTCGATGCCGGTCCAGCCGTGCACGAATATCACGACCGGATAACCGTCGTCGGGCTGCGGTGAGTCAGGAATATCGATTCGCGTGTACACGCGCAATCCATCAGACTCGTAGGACGCCAGATAGGAATCAAAGGGCTCTCGTTTGAAAACTTGCTCGACCGTGATAGTCGAGCCGTAATCCCGTTGCCGTAGCGACTCCGTGGACAGCTCCGCAAGACTGTCGATGTGTGGCGTGTTGTCGTCGCTGCCGGGGGGTGCGCAAGCACTCGCAAGAATTAGAGCCGGCAACAGCCGACAAAGTGCAGTAATTACCGGGAATGAGCGTTTGTTCTTTCGAGGATTTCGAACGATAGTCACACGACGACCTGCGTTGCCTCGCGCAGTGCGAGCTAGCTCAGTAACTCGTGGTCTTCAGGGAGCTTGCGAACTACCCACATCGCCAATCGATGGCGAATTTTTGGCAACGTGTCCTGGCCATGCGGCAACGGCACAATTTCCTTGTCGTGGATCAGCAGCCGGTAGGCGTATTCAATCTTGAGATCGTGCGAGTCGGTTGCTTCGAATTCGACGATGCCGCGCTTTTCAGCATCGGCTATGATCCTGTCCAGGGCCTCTCTTAGCAGGGCCTTTTCGTTCTTCAGTTTTTTCGCCATGCGTCGATTCCAGTTCCCCGATGAAAGTGTAGTTTAGCAGGCATGTCAGGTGTCGCTACTCCGCATGATCGGCCGCGACAGCCCGATGGTTTGCGTTTCCCCGAGCACCTCGCGTCGGAAGCGAAACAGCTCGGCCGGCCGGCCCTTGCCGATACTGCTGGTTCGACCGATTGGCTCGACCAGATCCGCATTTGCAACCAGCCGGCGAAAGTTCTGCTTATGCAATTTCGCACCGCTGAGCGCCTCGACGACGCGCTGCAGTTGCAGCAAGGTGAATTCGCCGGGCAGTAATTCGAAGACAACAGGCCGGTAAGCCAATTTGCCTCGCAGCCGTCCCAATGCGGTTGCCAAAATGCGGCGATGATCTGATATCAACGAGTCGCCCATGCCATTCTTAATCGACTGCACGCTCGCCTTGTCCCGTTGCGCTTCCGATACGAGACTCGCGTCGTAAAGCAATTCGAATCGTTCGAGCGCGAGCACGGCATCCATTTCGGATGTCATGCCGAGGCCAAACGTCACGTTGACGCGGTCCTGTCGCTGCCGGCGTCTACTCTGGTTTGGCGACTGTTTAATCCATCGTGCCAGGGCCGGCTCGATGTGCTGCTCGATCACCGCGGGCCTGCCGGTGCGCCAGTCTTCCCAGGGCAAGTAGCCGTACCAGTCACGCCAGGCCGCGTTTGGCGCTGCCACGGCATCTTCGTGGGTTAACGCCAGGTAGGCGACGGAGATGACTCGCGGACCGCCCTGGATTTCGATCGGGTCACGAAAGCGGTTGCCGAAGGTGTACAACTGTTCGACGTAGTAGAGATCGAGGCCGGTCTGCGCCACGACCCATTGGCGCAATCCGCTTTCGAGACTGTCGTGCTGCGTCGGATCGAATGGGCCGTTCGGCAGCCCGTCGCCATCCTGGTCCACGATCAGCACGCGCGGCTGCTCGTCGGTTACGGCGACGATGACGGCGGTCAGGTTGATGAGAGTGTGGTCTGAGCCTTGATCCATGGTCGTTGCGCTTTTTCCTCGGGCGATTGTACTCGCTGCCGCTTGACAAACATTATGCTCTTTGAGAGTATAACAGATATGCTCGATTTGAGCATATATAGTTAGACAGCGCCTCGTTAAGCGTTTCCGGGGCTGGCAGGTGACCCATGCTTCCCAATACAGATGTTTCAGCGGCTCTGGCCAAGACAGCCGCCCTTTTCGAGCACGTCAAATCCGTCATACCGGATGTTGAGTGGCCTGTTCATGCTCCCTACGTCGCGGCGATCAATGATCTGAAGAAAGAGCGTAACGCCGTGATTCTTGCCCACAACTATCAGACGCCGGAGATCTTCCACTGTGTCGCCGATATCACGGGTGACTCGCTCGCCCTGGCGCGACGGGCCGTCGAGACCGATGCCGATGTGATCGTGCTGGCGGGTGTGCACTTCATGGCGGAAACGGCCAAGTTGCTGAATCCGGACAAGATCGTCCTGATCCCCGACGAGCGGGCAGGGTGCTCACTGGCGGACTCGATTACGGCGGCAGATATTCGCGCGATGCGTCAGCAGTATCCGGGCGCGCCGGTCGTCACGTACGTGAACACCTCGGCCGAGGTCAAGGCAGAATCCGATATCTGTTGTACGTCTGGCAACGCCGTCGAAGTCGTCGAGTCGCTCGGCGTGGACCAGGTGATTTTCCTGCCGGACGAATACCTGGCGAATTACGTCGCGCAGCAAACGGATGTGAAAATCATCGACTGGAAGGGGCATTGCGAAGTCCACGAGCGATTCACGGCACCGGAGCTCGAACAGTACCGCGCTGACTTCGATGAATTGACCATCATCGCCCATCCGGAATGCCCGCCGGATGTCCTGGATGCCGCCGACTTCGTCGGCTCAACGGCACAAATGCAGGCCTATGTACAAACAGAGCGGCCGAAACGCGTGCTCATGGTCACCGAATGTTCGATGAGCGACAACGTCGCCGCAGATATTTCCGACGTCGAATTCATTCGCCCCTGTAATCTGTGCCCGCACATGAAGCGCATCACGCTGGCGAATATTTACGAGTCTCTGGAGACGCTCGAACCACGGGTTGAGATCGATCCGATGATTGCGGAGAAGGCTCGCCTCGCGGTCGAACGCATGCTGGCCATAGGTGGGTAATGATGAACGTTACAGAAAGGCAGGCGATGGTGGTCAAGAACGACGATGTCGTCGTCGTTGGATCCGGTATCGGTGGACTTGCCTGTGCATTATCGCTGGCGCCACGTTCCGTCACCCTTATAACCAAGACACCACAACTGCAAGGCGGTTCGAGTCTGTGGGCACAAGGGGGCATAGCGGCTGCCGTCGGCCCGAATGATTCTCCCGCGGCGCATGCAGCCGACACCTTGTCGGCCGGCGCGGGTCTGAGCAATCCCGAACGCACGCGGCAACTCACTGAGGAGGGTGCGGCGAGCCTGCAGTGGCTCGTGCAGGAAGGGATTCCGTTCGATCGTGATCTGCACGGCGCACTGGCCCTGGCGAAGGAGGCCGCGCATCAATTCGCGCGCGTAGCGCATGCTGGCGGCGATACGACGGGACAGGTATTAATACAATCGCTCATCGAGCGAGTGCGTGAAGCGCCGACGATCAAGGTGCTCGAGGATTCGTTCGCTTGCGACCTCGTCGTTCGCAAAGGGCGGATACAAGGCCTGGTGGCGTTCAATCGAAACGATGGCTGGGTGTTTCACAAAGCGCCACAGGTCGTTTTGGCGACAGGCGGTATCGGTATGGCCTGGTGGCACACGACCAATCCTGTCGAAGCAACCGGCGACGGTCTGGCAATGGCTGCCCGCGCCGGTGCCAGGCTCGCAAACCTCGAATTCGTGCAGTTTCATCCCACGGCAATGGCGGTCGAGTCCAAAAAGGGTGCGAGCCTGCCGCTTCTAACCGAAGCGTTGCGCGGCGCAGGCGCATTATTGCTTGACGAGTCTGGCGAGCGATTCATGTTGACCGAGCATCCTTTGGCCGAGTTGGCCCCACGTGACGTCGTTGCACGGGCTATTCACAGGAAGACTTGCGCGGGTCAACGCGTATTCCTCGATCTGCGAGCGGTACTGACAGGTGAACACGCTGCTGCGTTTCCGCAGGCGATCGAGACGGCAAGGGCGGCGGGATTCGATCCTTACGAAGAACCGCTGCCAATAACGCCGGCCGCGCACTATCACATGGGCGGCGTCGAAGTGGATAACGTCGGGCGGACGTCAGTCGAGGGCCTGTGGGCCTGCGGCGAAGTCGCGACGACCGGCATCCACGGTGCAAATCGACTGGCCAGCAATTCATTGCTCGAGGCGTTGGTGTATGCCCGACGAGTGGCCGGGGAGTTGCGACGGGCGCCAGGCATCGAAAGTGGCGAGCTCTCGTCGCTGCCCAAACTGCCCGATTTACCATCCGAGAGCGCGCTTGACGCTTTACACGAGTTAGTGAACAAGACCAGAGACACAATGTCGCGCTACGTCGGTATTTTGCGCAGTGGCGACGAATTGGATATCGCGTATTCGAAACTGGCAAACGTCGCGCGAAATCTTCGTGATATCGATACGGTAAGTTCGCAGTTGCAGACGCCCGCGATCGACGTGGTCAGACAATGGGGCGAGGCACGCAATCTCATACTCGTCGCACGGCTTGTCACCCTTGCGGCGATGCGGCGCAAAGAGAGCCGCGGCGCTCACTATCGTGACGATTATCCGCAATCAAGGCCCGAGTGGCAGAAGCAGCAGTCATTCACCGTGGACACGCTGCGTGGAGCACACTGAGACATTGTCCGTTTTGTGACGGGTTATGTATCCTCGCCGTCTGCGGCAGGGGACAATTCTTCGGTATTTCAATCCTTTGTAGGATCGAACGATGAAGAATTTCGCGATATGGGCGATTCTGGTGGGCGTGGTCGGGTACGGCGGCGCCAAGTTGTATCTGCACAGCGAAGTCAGCGATGCGATGGACATGGCGGTGATAATGATGTCGCCCTATGCGGATGTCGAATACGAAGGAGTCGGATCGACGTTGTCCGGCGAGTTGACAGTTGACGGCGTGCGGATCGTGGTCGACGGCTACCGTGACGAAATCTACATCGATCGTATCGGCATTGATACACCAAGCTTTCTGTCACTGTTAGACCTCAGCGACCTCACAAAAATGCAGAGTGATGGGATGCCCGACTATTTCGGCATTCTCGCAGAGGGGGTCCGCATACCGGCGGACGCTGACTACTACGAAGAATTCTACGACATGATGTTGCAGGCACGTAACGCGACGGATGCTGATTCCGCCGCAAATGAATGTGCCGGAAAATACGGATTTTCACCCAAGGCGTTGCAAGGTCTCGGCTACAAAGACCAGGTCATGTCGATGAAGATGGCATTCACAGACGAGGAGACGCGATTCTCCTTCGATATGAACGTCAGTATGGAAGAGATGTGGGACATGGATATCACTGTCACGCTGATCGGAAATATGATGAGCGAGATGATGCGAGGTGCGATGGCCCAGCCCAAGCTGCGCGACATACGCCTGGAATATACAGACCGGTCATTGAACCAGCGTGTTACCAAGTACTGCGAAGAACGCGGCTTGTCAGCAGCGGAAACGCTGCACGCGCAGATGGACTCATTCAAGTTTGTCGGTGAATCCAACGGCATAGAGTTCGACCAGTACATGCTCGAGCCCTACAAGGAATTCCTGCTTGGCAAGTCGACGCTGGTTGTGACGGCGCGTCCGACGGAACCCGTCGCGTTCTCGCAAATCGACCTCTATAAGCCGAGCGACGTTCCCGCATTATTGAATCTGGCAGCGATTGCTCGCTAGTCACAACTACATCTTTGCGATGGCGCGTCCGAATTCCTCGACTTTGGACCAGTCCGTAAACTCGATTGTTGCTGTAGTGTCCGTCGGTCCTTTGGTCATCCACATGATGAGCCGGATCATCTGCCGATCGATGAATCCGTATCTGGGATAATCGATTCTTCCTGCAAACACGGCCAGGTTTTGTGGCTGCCAGGCAATTTGTTTGAGAAATTTCTGCAGGTATGGGTTGGTGTCGGGTTGATTCTTCTCCGGCTTTCGGGCGACCACATTCACAGAGAAAAATGCATTCGGTTTGCTTTCGAGCACCGCTTGATTCTTGCGGATGAACTCGAAGACCTGCGGCTGGTGCTTGCCGTAGCGAATGCTTGCGCCAATCACGACTTTGTCGAAGGGTTCAAGATCAATATCGGGTTCATCACTCATCCAGGACAACACCACGGAATGATCGTACTCCTCGATCAACTGCGTTAATCTCTCGCAGATGCTGCGTGTGTGTCCGTCGGTCGTGGAATAGATAATCAGGATATTCGCCATGCACCGAACTATATCGGTATATGCGGACAGACAGAAGATGCGGGATTACAGAAACTGTCGTGGATCCAGGCTTGCGTCCGGAGGCTCTTGATGTCAGCAAATCTGTTTCACCAGGCTTTGATCGGCGCGATGCCGTACATGCCCCGCTCACTGATCTGGCGATTCTCGCGGCGCTATATCGCCGGCACGCATTTGCAGGATGCCTATCGGACCGTTGGCGAGCTGAACGCAGCGGGCTGTTCCGCAACCATCGACGTCCTCGGTGAAGATATCACCAAACCTGAGCAGGCTGACGCGGCCCGCGATCTGTATCTCAAAGCGCTTAGGAATATCGAGTCCTTCGGGCTGGATTGCGGAATCTCGGTCAAGCTGTCCGAACTGGGGCTGCGATTCGATGTGGATCGTTGCAGGGAGGCGATAGATACACTCGTCTCGACTGCCGGAGATCACGATAACTTCGTGCGGATCGATATGGAGGACTCCAGTGTTACCTCTGTCACGCTCGATTTTTACCGTGAACTGAGGAAGCAATATGACAACGTTGGGATTGTCATTCAGTCTTGTCTGCGTCGCAGTGAGCAGGATATTGCGGACCTGATGCAAGGTGGTTCGAGCGATGTGCGGCTGTGCAAGGGTATCTACATCGAACCTGAAGAGATCGCTTACTGTGACGCAGAAGAAATCCGCGATTCGTTTAGTGAGCTGCTGGATCAGCTTCTGGCAGGCGGGGCGCATGTGGGCATCGCGACGCACGATCCGATTCTGGTCTCGCGCGCCGAAGCGTCGATCCAAAGACTGGGCGTAAAGAAAGACCAGTATGAATTCCAGATGTTGCTCGGCGTTGCCGGTACGCTCCGCAGGGAACTGGTCGCCAAGGGGCATGCACTGCGCGTCTATGTACCGTTCGGCGAGCTGTGGTACAACTACTCGATAAGGCGCCTGCGCGAGAATCCGAATATCGCCGGGCATATCATCAAGAATCTTCTCAGCCGCAGTTAGGTAGCTGAAGAAACCGCAGAGTTAACGACTTTGAAGACTAACGCGATACGAATGCATGAATTCGGCGGGCCCGAGGTGTTGCAGTGGGAGGAAGTTGATCTCGCGGAGCCAACAGCCGGACAAGCACGGATTCGTCACACGGCTGTCGGTCTGAATTTCATCGATACGTATCATCGCAGCGGCTTGTATCCACTGGATTTACCAACCGGGCTGGGCAGTGAGGCCGCGGGTGTCATCGAAGCTATCGGCGCGGGTGTCAGTGACATCAAGGTCGGCGATCGGGTGGTGTATACCGGACGTCCGGCGGACGCTTATTCCCAGCGGCGCAATTTCGACGCGTCTGCGTTCGTCAGAATTCCCGATGAATTGGCGGATCAGGTTGCGGCGGCCGTCTTTCTCAAGGGTCTGACTGCCTGGTATCTGCTGCGCCGCAGCTACCGCGTGCAAGCGGGCGATCCGATCTTGCTATACGCGGCCGCCGGAGGTGTCGGATCACTGGCCAGCCAATGGGCGAAACAACTCGGTGCGATCGTCATAGGCGTTGTCAGTACCGATGAGAAGGCGCAACTGGCTCGCTCACAAGGCTGTGATCACATCATCATGGCCGACGACGACGTTCCCAGGTCCGTCAAGGAGCTCACCGACGGCAAGGGAGTTGCGGCTGTGTACGACTCTATAGGTCGAGACACCTTCTTCGCGTCTCTCGATTCGCTGCGGCCACACGGCACGATGGTGACTTTCGGCAATGCGACGGGACCGGTTGAACCGTTTGCTCCGTCGGAACTGGCGGCTCGCGGGTCGCTGTATGTCACGCGGCCGATTCTGTACGACTTCATCGATTCCCGCGATAACTTGCTGAGCGCCAGCAAGGAGCTCTTCGACTTCATCAACGGCGGCGACGTTGACGTTCGCATCGGCCAAACCTATGCGCTCAAGGATGCGGCGCAGGCACACAGGGACCTCGAAGCCCGCAAGACGACCGGTTCTACGATTCTGTTGCCGTAGCTTGCGAGCCGTGAACCGGGACGCTGTCTTTTTCGATGACAGCAGCAGTTGGCGGCGGCCAACCCGAGCGCAGGTGCAGGTCGCGCTGTGGGAACGGTATCTCGATGCCGTACTCGGCCAGTTTCGATTCGAGCGCCCAGAGATAGGCGGAGCGAGATCGAGTTGGGCGTCGCGCCCCCTGCCGATTGACCCAGACCAGCAACAGGAAATTCAGACTGTTGTCGCCGAATTCGACGAGCCAGACGTCGGGTTCGCGGCCCTTCATATGCGTTAACGTATAAGGTACTTCGGCTGCAGCTTCCAGTGCGGCTTGTTTCACCAGTTCCTTATCACTGCCATACGCAACGCCGAAGGGAATGCGCACACGCAGTATGCGTTCCGCAAGCGTCCAGTTAGTCAGTCGCGTCGTGACGAATTCAGAATTTGGTACGACGATGTCAATGTTGTCATTGGTATTGATAAGCGTGCTGCGCACGTTAATGGCCTTGACAGTCCCGGTGAGTCCGTTGTCGAGTTCGATGTAATCACCGACGCGCAGCGTATGCTCGAACAGAATAATCAGGCCGGACACGAAGTTGTTAACGATGGACTGCAGGCCAAAGCCGATGCCGACGCTGAGCGCGCCGGCGACCAGAGCCAGATTGCCAAAGCTGAGCCCAATCGAGGACAGCGCGATAAACAGCGCCAAAATAATAATCGTGTAGTGAGTCAGCCGGCCTACCGTATACAGTGAGGCTTGCGTACCGCTCGATTCCTCCGAACCCACACGCCGAATGGCATGACGGATGCCACGAGACAGGAGCATGGCGACGATCAGGATGAGCAAGACTCGTACGATGTCAGCGCCGGTGACGGGCGTTTCCCCTATGGAAAACAACGTCATGTCAGTAAGTCCTGAAACCCTGATGTAAGCCGTCTTTGCCTGCCGGCTCATACTCGCGAGCCAGGACTTGAAGGCACCTTCGTATTCTCTGGCCGCGTGATCGACCACCGTCATCAGCAAGCGCAAGTCGGCAATTGCATCATCCAGTTGTCCGACTTGCGCAAGTGCTTCCTGGGCAGTTCCGACCCGCTGGTCCAGCAGTCTGCGCGACGCCCGATCAAGACCATCCCGATTGGCACTTTGCACGGCAAGTAATTCGTCCTCGGTCTCGCGTTGCCACTCGGGCACGCGCTGATCAACGCTACGAACGAATTCCGACCACGCCAACATCTGTGCGCCGAGCGCACCCGTATCAGGTCCCGTGTCCAGCGCCAGTTCCGTCCACAAGAGCTGTGCCTCGGCTTGCGCAAGCGAGGTTTGGGCCAGCGTCAGGTTAATCTCGGCGGCGAGCAGCCCTTGCTGCTGCAGACGCTGCTGTGACCGGCCTTGTTCGGTATCCAGGTCGAGGCCGCTCGCAGCGATCTGCGCGGCACGGAGAGTTTCTTGAGCTTCTTCAACGCCAGTCTCGTTGTCGCTGATGCGTTCGCGTAGGCCATCGAGGCCCGTCTCATCGGCCACTGTGGCCAGTCGGTCGCGTGCAAAATCAACACGCCCTGCCGCCTCTTCTGCATAAGCCATGGACTGTTCATATCTCTGTGTCAGAAGCGCCAGGCGCCGCGCGGCAATCGCCTGGGCTGATCGCGCTTGCACCAGTCGCAATGCAGCCAACCAGCGCTCATCTCTGTCAGCCGCGTCGACATAGGCCTTGAACGCCGCATCACGGCGCCGGCTGGCACCATTGAATGTGCGTTGTTCACGCTCTACCTCGAGGCGCTCCTCGTCGGTATCGGAGCGAGCTTCACGGGCCACGGCCGCAAGCTCGAGCATGTCATCAATCGAGTAGTTGACTGCTGGCGGCGGCAGCTCCTGCGGCTTGAGTTCGATGTCGTCCAGAAGGGCGAGATAGGCCGTGAGATTGTCACGCACGGCGGCGAGGACCGCTTTGCCGGTTTCCTGATTCTGTGGCGCCAGGTCGGCGATCTGTACGCCGCTATTCTCGAGAAATGACTCGATTCTGGGCTCGATGTCCTCCAGGGGAGCCTCAAAGTAGGTCCA
>Ga0224508_10005128_pt1 | contig 10598 bp, 9 predicted proteins | sample SF_Jan12_sed_USG_4_FD_170157 | JGI IMG/M metagenome (GOLD analysis project Ga0224508, IMG submission 170157) | Sediment microbial communities from San Francisco Bay, California, United States - SF_Jan12_sed_USGS_21 | ecosystem: Environmental > Aquatic > Marine > Sediment | place: USA: California... | reverse complement strand
TTCGGTGAAACCAAGCCGATCGACCATCCCGCCTTCGGCGAGCCCGACGGCCCGCCCCTGCCCGGCGGCGTGTTTTTTCCCGATGGCGGCTACGTCACCGACCCGCAGCTGGCGACGCGCAACCTGCAGACCGCAGCGCAGGCGGCGGGCGCGAGCTTTCGCTTCAACGTCACGGTCAGCGCGATTCGCAGGGCTGGCGGACGGACGGCGGGCGTGACCCTCGACGGAGCCGATGACATCGATGCGCCGGTGGTGGTCAACGTCGCCGGGCCGCATTCCTACAAGATCAACCAGCTGGCCGGCGTCGACGCGGGCATGAACATCAAGACCCGCGCGCTTCGCCACGAGGTCTGCCATGTTCCCGCGCCCGACGGCGTCGATTTCGAGCGGCAGGGCTTGGTGTTCAGCGACGGCGAATCAGGCGTCTATGTTCGGCCGGAGATCGGCAACCACATCCTGATCGGCAGCGAGGACCCAGCTTGCGACCAGCGTCATTGGGTCGACCCCGACGACTTCAACAGTGACTTCACCGATCAGTGGCAGACCCAGGTCATGCGTTTCGCACAGCGCTTGCCGACGCTCGGCATTCCGTCGAGGGCGAAGGGCGTGGTCGAGCTCTACGATGTCTCGGACGACTGGATTCCGATCTACGACAAATCGGATCTGCCAGGCTTCTACATGGCGATCGGCACCAGCGGCAATCAGTTCAAGAACGCGCCGTTGGTCGGCGAGATGATGGCGGATCTGATCACCGCCTGCGAGGGCGGTCGGGACCACGATGCCGATCCGATAAGTTTCCACCTTCGCCATGTCGATCGCGACGTGAGCCTCGGCTTCTATTCGCGAAGGCGCGAGGTCAATCCCGACAGCAGCTTTTCCGTGCTCGGCTGAAGCCTTCGATATTCAGGCGTGACCTTGGCCTCGCACGTCGCCGATGGCGGATCGTCACGAATCCTCGAGGCATTCGAGGTCGCCGACCGATCCCAAAGTCTCGATCACCAGGGCCGCCATTTCGGCGCGGGTACGGCAATTGAGCTTCAGGAAGATGCGCTTCAGGTAGGAGGAGACCGTGTAGGCGCTGATGCCCAGGCGATGGGCGATCTGCTTGTTGACCTTGCCAGCCGCGACCAGAAAGGCGATCTGGAGTTCGCGCTTGGTTAGGAGATCGACGGCGTTGTTTCTGCGTTGCGCATGTCGGTCCGACTTCAGAATGACGAACTGCCGGCCGGATAGCTCGAACGCGCCGATCGCGGCCATGTCCGGTTCGAGCGCGTCCGCGGCGACGACGCGAAGTTTGGAGTCGCCGAGCCAGAAAAACGCTGCTGGCGGCTTTTCCGGCTCACCCGGCCCGCCGCTCATCGAGCGTCCGTCTGTCGGGGATGTGGTCACCATCGCCCCCAAATAGATTGTTCAGTCCGTAAATCCGATCATCGCCCCGCCTAGGTCATGATTCTTCTCCCTGACAAACAAATAACGTCTTAACCGATGGGCAATCATTATTCACGATTGCTTGGAGAAAATCCCCCTTTGTGAAGAAATCACATAAGAAATCGAAATATCACTGAGTATACGATCTCTCGCAATCCGATAAAGTGAACCATTTCACCTTTGCCGAACAAAAAACTCATGATGCGTGTTCGACAGTTGAATCCCCTGCCCCGGAGCGCCCCGAATTGCGAACGCGTGCCGTCGATCTCGGTGAGAACGGAGGGCGGCAATGATGCGCACACGCCACTGGTCATACCGCAAGCCTGATCAGACGCCGCTTCGGATCGGCGGTCGGCTGGCCGGGACGGCGGAGGCTTTCGAGCAGGTCCGGGGTCAGGCGGATGCCGGTATTGATGCCGCTCGCAGGCGCCAGCCTGGAGCCGGGCGCGCAGCCGAAGGAGCGGCCGGTTTCGGGGTCGGTCACCCCGGCGACATGCACGCCGATGATCGCAAACCGCCGGCCGACGGGTGCGATGATCGCGCTGCCGCTATGGCCGGGACAGGTGTCGACGCTGTGGCGAAGGCGTTTTCGATCGAACCCCTTCAGCCGCTCCTGATGCACCCAGAGCGTGCCGCGCGGCTTGTCGCTGGGATAGCCGGCGACGGTGAGATAGCGCCCGGTCATCAGCCGTTCGAGAGTCGCGTCATCGGCGGCGACCGGCGGGAGCCAGTGAACGCTGCCGGCGACCGGCCCGGCGACCGGCCGGGGCAGGATGATCAGGCCGTAGTCATAAGCGCGATCGCGGCGTTTGACGAAGCCCTCGGGCGCCAGGTAGTGCGAGCTCCTGATGCGCGCGAGCGCGCTCGGCCCATCACGGCCGACCATGACTTCGATCCAGCGCGGCGGCCCGCCGAATGCCCGGCTGATCAAGCAATGCCCTGCGGTCAGCACCACCCGCGGCCCGATCAACGTGCCGCTGCAGCCGGAACGGCGACCGTTGAAGTCGCGGGAGAGATGGCAGACCGCGCGAAACGGCAACCGATCCGTCCGCCTGATCCGCCGCCGCTCGTCCTCCGGCCCGATCAGCGCGTAGTCGGCCGCATCGATTAGATCGACGAGGGCGACCACGTCAGCGAGAGGCGAGTCGTTGCGGGCGATGTCATCGGGATCATCAAGCAGCCGGTCAAGCCAGGCTTCGCCGGCTTCGGTGGGGGTGGCGTTTGCGTTTCGGATCATTCGAAAACTTCCAAAACCGACTCTGGGACCAGCCCTCGATAGAATAAGCGGCTTTGCTTTTTCCGGTAGATGGATCGGTCTTTACATGGCTATGCTACTCGGATCGGAGCGTCGTCCTGAAGTATTGGCCTTTCCAGAGTAATCAGCCCTGCCTCCCGGCTAAGAAGGGCCCATGGATCCTTTCTCATTTGCCCCTGAGAATTTCGAATGAAGCCATATTGAATCCTAATAGATGAAGCAAATTCGCTTCGTTTACCTGATCCAAATTCAGAAAATATCTCCCTGAGCCATGGAGCAACTTTCGATTGTTCGCCTTCATCTAAAGTAAAATCCAGAATATTGCCGACCGTGCCAGAAAAATGATTTCTGTAAAACCTTTTCAACATTGACTGCCTTGTTACAATTCCAATATACAGCGGGTTTCGCAATTCCTGGCTCGAATCATCATCAAACCAGATTCGATAGATATAATAACCACCAGGTGTCGCGAAATGCTTATCATGAACATCGTCAAAGTCATCCGGACTCTCTAAGATTATTGGAGTATCTTTTCTTGTCAATTTTTTTATTCTTTTTATTTTTACTCGCATGTCATGCCAAGAACGGCCACCTGCGGGCAACCAGCCAGTCCATTGAAGGCTCAACGGGCTCGACTGTGTCGACATGGGCTCACGCGTCCCCGAGGCCTCATCCCCGCCCTCGTAACCTTGTGTTGGCTGGCCCAGGCTATTGAGAACCTCTGCCTCAAGCCTCCTGACGGAGACATCCCGCCATCCGTGCATTCGCTGATGTATCGCCATCACATTGCACTCCAAATGACATGCGCGCCGCCGAGCCAGTTTCTCAGGACCTCGGCGGCGTCATCCTCCGGTTCCGTATCGAAAAACATCGCGCCGGGCGCTATCAGCCTGAGGCAGGCGACATTGAGGCCGCCGGTCGCGAAAAATTCCATGAGGCCGGCGCGCAGCAGCAGCGGGCGCCACCAATGCTGAAGGAGGGGGCGGGCTGCGGATGCGGATAGGCGCTTGCAGGTGACGCCGAAGGTGTTTGCGAGGTCGACAAGATCGGGCGCCGCGTTTTCGCCCTCGTCTTCCTGGAGGGTGATGATGGCCGTCGCCCGTTCGGTGAGGGCTGCGGACAGGATCAGGCTATCGAGATCGCCGTCTTCGATCGGGCCGTCCGCGGATTCGCATGCACTCGCGAGCGCAGCCTTCAGGCTATCGAAACGCGCGATCACGCTGGCATCGAGGCCCTTGGGCAGGGACGACTCATCAATACCGTCCGAGGACCAATAGATCGGCTTGCTGCCGAGATCGAGGCGCGCCCGTTCCCATTGGGCGACGATCGCGCGCTGTTCGGCGTCGGCTTCCTCGCCATTCGAGGGTTTGAGCCCTGGATACCGCCCCTCGATCGACGCCTCGTCCAGCCGACGCCAGAGGCTGGGGGTGAGCCAGACCTCGGCGTCGGCGGCGGCGAGCCTGAGCGTGGTCAAAAGACCGAAGGGCGAGAGGGCGAGCGACGTGTCGATGATCACCACCGGTGCGCCGCTGTCCTCCAGGCGCATTTCGGCTCGCGGCAGCCATTCCATGCCCGCCCCCCTTAGGCGACGTCGTCAAAGTCGAAAGAATCCTCCCTGGCGCGCTTCGAGAGGCCGAGCGACCATTTGAGGCTGGACGTGACGCCCGGGAAGCGACGGCCTTCCGGCGTCAGGCGATAGGCGGCGATCCAGGCTTCGGCCTGGCTGGCGGCCACGCGCGCTTCGGCCTTGAAGGTGTCGGGATCGACATTGGCGTCGAAGTTCGAGCTCGCGACCCACTGCAGGACGCGCCTGCCCGCCTCGGCCATCTTGGCGCGCTGCGACAGTTCCTTGGCCCCGCCGAAGTAGAGATTGGCGACGCGCTCGATCACCTGCCAGCGATTGCTGGCGTCGAAGGCGCGCTTGATGTCCGGCGTCTCCAGGAGCTTCGAGACCTGATCGAGATAGAGCCCGGTCTCGTGGGTAAGCGCCACGATATTGCCGTAGCTCGCGCGATCGAGGGCGTAGCGCAGATCGATGCCGAGACGCTGCACGCTGGCGATCGCGCCGAACGGCCGATCATCGATCTCGCCGCTGCCACGGATCACCTCGCCGATGGTGTGATCGCGGAAATATTGCGCGAGCGAGCTCATCAGCGCGACCAGCTGGTAGTGGTAGTTCTTGTTGATCACCGCACCCGCTGGACGCGGCGCCTTGCCGTAATTGAACACGCGCGTATAGGCAATCGCGCGATCCTTCGGGCCGTAGCGCAGCGGCTGATGCTTTTGCAGCAGATAGAGGGTTCTGGCGCCCGGGCCGCTCTGAATGCGGATTCGGCCTTCCTGGAACAGCTTTTGCAGCTGGCGCACGACCTTGAAGAAGCCCATGACGTCGTGCTGATAGATGAAGTAGAGCTCGGCGACAGCGTGCAGCTGGGTCGGCGTGATCGCCTCGTCGAAATCCGCTTCGAGATAGGGATACGGAATCTCACCGAAGGATTGCACGCCGTCGCCACCGAATCCGAGGAGGTCGGCGAAGGCTTCACCCGAGTCGCCGCTTCCCGCTTCGCGAAGGAGGCTGCCGAAACGGGTTTCGAGATCGCGCTCGACGGCACTTCGCTGATCCGCGGGGAGCGCGTCCAGCTCTTCCTGGACGAAGCGCTGCCAGAGGCTCTGAATGGTCTGTTGCGTCGCTAATGTCATGGTTCGAACCCGTTTGCCACGTTAGGTTGTCTCAGCCGTCCTTCGGGGTCTTGAAGACGTCGGCCGCGAGCTTGCAAATCCGATTGAATTCGTCCTCCGACGCCTCGACTTTGTCGGCTCCGCCCATCGCCCGGAAGCGCTGACGCCGCTCGGCCGCCTTTTCCTTGCCCCACTGAGCGAGCTGTTCTGGGTGGTTGATGCCTTGGGCGTTCAAAATCCCGAAGTTGAGAAGAAAGAACACCTTCACCTCGAGCTCCTGGATGACGGTGAACCAGGTGTTCACGTGGACGTCCGTCCCGTCGCCGCCGGAGGGCAGGAGCGCTGCGAACTCCTCGCGAAAGCGCTGGGCCTGAAGATCGATCAAGTCCCGAGCGATTGGCTGCACCATCTGTCGTCTCCGCGTATGCTTGTCGATGTTCGCTCAATTGCCCTCGCTGGGCCGCTCATAGGCCCAGCCCGCGAGCGACGTCGCCACGTCGGGTGGAATGTCGTCGACCACCACCGGGCAGGCGCCGTCTTGCGCGCCGACTTCTTGCAGGCCGGCCGCCAAGAGATTGTCGATCGCTTGACCGATTTCGCCGAAATCGACGCATCCGGGGGCCATCGAGGCGGCGAGCTCGATCCAGCGCGCTTCGTTGCGGCGCTGCATGCAAAGCTCGCTTTGTCTGCGATTGTCGTACTCGGGATCCGTGATATCGGTTTCCTCGTGCTTTTTCATCAGGAGCAGGTCCGCCAAGTCCTGGAGAATGCGGACCAGTGCCTCCTGTTTCGGCTTGACCGAATGGCCATTTTCATGTCCGAGGCAGACCCTGCGGAGCTCATGAATGGCCTGATCGACATGGCTCCGCTGATCGTCGCGGGCAAGGAGGTCGATCAGGACGCCGAATGCTGCGGCACGCTGTTCCGCCGGCCCGTCACCTTCCCCGTCTCGACTTTGTAGATACAGATCAGTTGCTCGATCGGCGTCATAGAGCAGCTTGTCGAGCACCACCTGACATTTCACTTGGCCTGGATTGCAATCGCAGCCGAGGAAACAGTCGAGGGCCAACGATAGCTGGCCGCGAGCATGGATGATCTGAAACAGACGCTGTTGCCCCACGTCCGCAAAGTTGACGCCCTGGTAGCCGACGGCCAGCAACGCAGGTCGGGAGGTGACGACCAGGCGAGCCGTCGCATCGCTTTGGAAACTGTCGATGAATAGACGAAGCGCGTTGCGCAGCGTCGCCAAAGGCGGTGACTCCGGATCAGGCTGACCGGCGAGTTCGAGAAAACGCTCGAACTTGCCAAGCGTGACCCCGGCGGTCGCGCCGAGTGCTCGAAGCGCATAGGCGTTGTTGCCGGTCGCCTGGTCGATCAAAGCATCCATGGTGCGTCCGAGATGCTGCTCGTTGAGCACTGAGCGAAGGTCGCCATGACCGCTTTCCTGGAGCGTTTCCTGGAGGGCGCGATAGGCGTGCAAGCCGCGCGGCCATTCATCCGTGCCATAGATTTTCTCGGCCGAGCCGTTCAGTGTGCGCACCGCGGCGAGCACGGCATCGCGTCGCGCACGAAGGTCGCTTGCCGGCGCCGGCAGCGCCGTGGCGCCCTTGTCGGCGATCGCTTCGCCGGCGAGCACCAGGATAAGCGCTGCAACCTGGTCGATGCTCTTGGCAAGCTGGCGATAGGGGCCATTGAATTGCGGCGTCGCGGCGCCGAGGAGACGGGCGAGACGCGCATAGTCGCCAAGGCTGCGCCGGCTGTCGAACACCCGATCGCGCTGGCGCTGGTCGAGGGCAAGCGCGGCGCCGCCGGCGCCATCCTCGATCAAGCGCATGATCGCGCCATGCCAGCCTCTGAGCTCCGGCGTCACGTCCTTGAGCTGGGGCTCGGCGATCAGCCCGCGCAAATCGCGCTCGACGTCATCCTTCGCCTTGGCCAGATCGCTTTCCACCGGGCTTGCCAGGCGGCTGATCGGGCTCAGGGCTGCCGTGGCGGACTGGCCGCTGCGGTCGCGCTGCAGGATTTCCGCCCGGTCCGCGAATTTCAGCTCGAGGCCGCGCGCCACCTCGGTGGCGTCGCTGGGATCGCCGATCATCAGCTTTTGCCTGAGGATGTTGTCGATACGGGCGTTCGATCGCGTGGTTGCTTGCATGGTGCTCACCTATGCGGCCAAGGCTTGAACATTGCCCCGCCCGTGCTGGCTCACGAGACGGACGGGCGGGTTGGACAAATGTCGATGCGCTAGATGCTCGATCAGACCGGCGCCGAGACGCGGGATCGCCGCACCTTTTGAAATCGCGTACCGCGCGGCGCTGACTAGGAAGCGTGGCGGCAGCGACGGAACGCGATCCTCAGCCAACGCGCTGGCGCCGGCGCGGATCGCACGCTGGTCATCGGCGGTAAAGGAGATGACGTCGGCCAGCGAGCGCTCGGCGAGCGCGCGGCGCGGCTGGTAGGCAATCTCGTCGACCATGATCGGAATGATCGAGGCGGCGCTCGCCAGCAGGTCCGGCGGCAGGCGCCGGTTTGCAGCCTGGCCGTAGAGCGTTCGCCAGACCAGGGCCAGCTGCTCGCCCTCTTTCGCAAAGCCCATGCGCCGCGCCATTTCCGCCAGCATGAAAATGCGCAGATAGCCGGGCGGATGCACGCCGCCAGATTTGAAATTGGCGACCTTGCTCTCGGGGTGGGCGAGAAACTCGGCCATGCCCCAGGCTGCGGCGGGGCCACCCAACAGCACGGCGACGCAATCCGCGAGAACCTCTTTTTGGTAGCGCTGCCAGATGGCCTGCAACGAGACAGGCATGTCGGTCTCGGCGAGACGGCGTCCGACCGCCTGCTTGTTCTCCTCCCAAAGGCCGAGATCCGCCTGCAGATTATGCGCGACCTCGTGCAAGAAGGTCGCCTGCCAGGGGCGATCGCGATCCCAGGGAATGCGGATCAGCGGGAACGGGTTTGGCTCGCCGAGCAGGCGCTTCAGGGTCACGCCGCGGCGCATGGTCGCCGGCGAATAGCCGTGCTCCAGATAGGTCAAGGGCGGCAAGAGAGGTTTTCGCAACAGGCCGCCACCGCCCTCCTCGATCGCCGCATAGCAATCGCGGGCGATATTGTCATGGGCCATGAGCGAGGGGGCGAAGGCGGCGCCGCGCTGGGCGAAGACCTCGAAGAAAAGGCCGAAGGCGCGGCGCGCTCGATCAATCTCGCGCTCGACCATGGCCATGCGCAGGAGCCGGGTCTCGTGGGGTGCTCGGCCGATCGTCCGAAGGTCGCTTAGGCGCTCGCCGATCGAACCGGCGATGGTCGCCAGGCGCTGGTTGGCGGCGGCGAAGTGCCTTGCCGATGGTGCATAAGCCCGGTCTTCGGCTCGAAGCCCCACGGTCTTGGGATCGAGCTTCGCGAGGCGATGGGCACGGCCCTCCAAGGTCCTGGTCTTGTCGGCCAGGAACCGGTCGACCGGCCGGTCGCGACGGGCCGTGCCGCCGGGCCTCCGTCTGGGTGTTCCTTGGGTTCGCCGAGCCATGGTTCGATGCCCACTCTATGCTGTTGCCATCAGGGCTCAGATCGGCGTGATGGTGATGCGCGACGGGCGCTTGATCACGATGCTGTGGCTGTCCACGGCCGCGCTCAGTTTCGCATTCTTCTTGACCACCTTCCTGGCTTTCATCTTCGCCTTAGGTGTTGCGCGCTTGGCGAGACTTCGGGTCATGGCCGTGCTTTTCGCGGTCTTGGCGGCAACGCGCTTGACCACGGCGGCCTTCTTCAGCGGCGAAGTCGCCTTGCCTTTGGCCGCGGCATTGACCTGCTTGGCAATCTGCGCCGTCGCCTGGGCGCCCTTGGTCCCTTGCTTCTTGACCATGGTCTTGACCGCCTGGCGCGCGTCCTTGGCGACCTTCTTTCTCGCCGCCTTGGACATGGTCGGGCCGCGCTTGCCGGCGATCTTCTTGGCGGTCAGCCCGACGACCACGGGCAGCGCGGCGCCGGGCGCCTTCTTCGCGACCTCGGCGGCGATCTCGAGCGCTTCGGTCTCGCTTTCGGCCTCGAAGCCGAGCGCGCTGATGAGGTTGGCGCCGGCCCCGATCGCCGTGCCGATGCCCGGGACCAAAGGCGCGATCATGCCAACCGCCGGCGCCACGGCCTTGGCCGCCTTGGCCACTTTGCCGACCACGCTGCCGGCCTTCTTCAGGCCGCTGACCAACCCGCTGAGAAACTCGTCGGGGTCCTCGAACATGAGCGCGTAGGCGACGGCCTCGTCGAGCGCATCTTCGCCTTCCTCGTCGAAGTCGTCGTAGAAATCGTCCTCGAAGTCATCATAGAGGTCGTCGTCGAAGTCGTCGGCTTCGTCCGCAAAAAGGTCGCCCTCGAAGTCGTCGTCGGCCCAATCTGCGGCCCAATCGGCCTCGTCCTCGAACCAGTCGTCGGCAAGCTCGCTATCGCCTTCCGGCGTCTCGTAGGCGAGGTCCATATCGAAATCGTCAGGCATGTCATCCTCTCCACCGAGGGCCGCGAGCGGCGATCTTGCCGAGATGCGGCTCTGATTGGCTGACCTCAGGCTGGCCGAAAACAGACGACGGAAAAAGCGACATGTTCGCTGTACGTCGGTTGAAGTACCGCGCTCGAGGGCCCGCAGATGGGGGCCCACGAATGCGGGACTGGACGCAGCGTCGTCTCCGAGAAAGCCTTTACGCGTAGTGCCGGTGCGTTCGCGGCTTTTGCCGAAGCATCGGTTGGCAAGCGAAACGGAGAGCGACGATGGATGAGCTCGAACTGTTCGACGTCGAGGATGACTTTGACGACTTCGACGAAGATAATTTCTATGACGACTTCGACGACGGGTTCGATGAGGACTGGTTCGACGAGGACGATGACTTCGGCTTCGAGGCCGACGGCGATCTTGGCTATGCCGAAGGCGATATCATCGCGATGGAGCATCTTGCCGAGCTCGCCATGGAAGCCGCGAGCGACGAGGAAGAAGACGCCTTCATCGGAGCACTCGCCTCGATCGCCGGCAAGGTCCTGCCGAAGGCCATTCCGCTAGCCAAGAAACTGCTGCCCAAGCTCGCGCAAGCCGGCAAGAAGATTTTCGACCACGCGCGCAAATCGCCTGCGGTGCAGAGCGCGATCAAAACCGCGCCGACCGTGATGCGCAACGTCGCCCGCGACCAGGCCAAGCGCCTGGCATCGGGACAACCGGTCGACCTGAACAGCACGCTTCGCTCCGCGGCCAAACACACGCGCAGCG
>Ga0224508_10005127_pt1 | contig 10602 bp, 11 predicted proteins | sample SF_Jan12_sed_USG_4_FD_170157 | JGI IMG/M metagenome (GOLD analysis project Ga0224508, IMG submission 170157) | Sediment microbial communities from San Francisco Bay, California, United States - SF_Jan12_sed_USGS_21 | ecosystem: Environmental > Aquatic > Marine > Sediment | place: USA... | reverse complement strand
CTGGATGCTTCTTTATGTCCGAGCCCTATCCCACTTTCCCGGTCGGCTCAGTCGGTTACAACCTGGCGCTGCTGCACGGCACCTGGCGCGACCGGGTTGAAGTCTTCGAGCTTGACGGACGGCCGCTTGCGGACGACAGCGCCGCGGGCAGCCCGGGTCCCAGTCCCTATGACAACCTGGTCTACATCGAATTCGACGGCGCGCGCCTGATGCTTACCAATGTGCACATCCGCGGACGCGATCCCGTTGCAAAAACGTTTGGCGGTGAGCTGCGCGACGACCTGCTTTACTTTGACTCGTTGGGGCCGGGCGCGTACCAGAACATCGGCATGTCCGGTGGTCCCGGCATAATGACCTTTGCTGCTGACGCTCTCAGTCGGTCGACCGACGTCTACATGGAACCCGACTTCATCGTCCTTACCGCCCCCGACGAACGCATCCGGCACACCGTGTTGTACCGTGATGGCAAAGCAGTCCGTACGCTCACGGCGAACGGAACTCGCCTTTCCCCATCGTGCCATCAACGCCATTCAGAGGATCCACGCGGTCCTGACGGCCCCGTGCACGGGGACATTGTGCAAGCCACGATCTGGGAGCATCTGCTGGACGAGTAAAGCGCTGCGGTCACGCGGTTTTCAGGTCTTCGACCGGGCGTCGTGTCTTGGTCGCTGGAACCAGTGGAACAGTATCGATGACCCACTGCATGCCGCTCTCCTCGCGACGCGCCGGGCTTGGGATCGCCAGCACTTTCTGGCCACGCGCCTCGTCGACCTTCTTGTTATCGATCTTCCAGCCACGCTCCTCAATACACTTGCGCCGGGCACTACGCCACGTGCGCATGAATTTGTCATCACCTACCGACATCTCATTCGCCAGGCTGTCGGGCAAGTAGTTTGGAGCTGCCGCCTGAACGATGGCGGCATCTTCTTCAAGAATACGGTTGAGACGCTTCAACGAACCCTTATCGAAGAATCTGTATTTGAGAAAGCTGCGAAACTGCAACGCAAATGTACGAGTCTCATTGCGATCAACCGGCGTATTGGCATCGAACATGACGATTGCCATACGTTTGTTAATGTCGATGCGTATGCGCGCGACCATCCCCGGCAGATACCAGTGCGGGTGCGTACTGGTCGGCTGGCCGTCCTTGCGCATGCGGCGGCGATACCAGTTCTCTTCGAACTTCGGTGGATATTGAAGATTCTCAGACTTGCCCCACCACTCGCCGGAATCCACCTTGACGATATGGTTTTCCTGGGCCGATTCCGGCCGTCCGAAGATCGGATGCACGAATGATGCATGCGCGATATCGATGCCGTTCTCGACGACCCGCGCAGACTCCGCCTGCCAGGTGAATTCGCTCTTTAACAGGCGCCACTGCGGATCGTCGTATTCCGGCACGTCCGGTATCGGGAAGCGCTCCTCCTCGGGCAGGTCACCCAGGAACACCCAGATCATGCCGTAGCGTTCCTCGACCGGGTAGCTGTCGATGCGCATGCGCTTCGGGACCTTGAAGTCGTCGCCCTCGGATGGAACATAGGCGACTTTTCCGCTGCCGTCATAGCGCCAGCCGTGATAAGGACAAACAACGCAGCTATTCTTGGTCCAGCCGCCTGACAGGGAGCCGCCACGATGCAGGCAGACATCGCTCAGGCAGTGAGCCTTGCCCTGTTCGTCGCGAAACAATACGAACTTCTGGCCGAGCATCTTCACGCGAACCGGTGTGTCTTTCAGCGTCTCCGACCACTCGGCCACGTACCAAAGATTGATTAACATTGTGCCTACCTCGGGAATCCTGCAGAAACTATATAAGATTCACATATTGTCGCTTATGACATTTATCAAGGCCTTCACGAGAAGCGCGCTTTATTCTGCATATGAGAATTGTAGCATTTTGTTTTCGTAGGAGATTTCCTGTTCGCTGCGAAACTTGTAAGAACTTGTAAACGAGGGGGAGACGGATGTCCGGCATAACACAATCAATCGAAGAAATGGTCAGCGCCAATCCCGGCGTCGATAACCAGGAGAACTTCGAAGCGCTGTGGGGCCTGCTCGGCGAGATGCTTGAAAAGGTCAAGGCGCGGTTTGAGTTGACGATGGATCCCTGCTGCAATGACCTGCAGCCCTACCGCGGTCTCCCGGACACTGGAGCAACCGGGTATATAGGCGCCTACTCCGGGCCTGAAATCGACTGGTTGATTCACTCGTGGACGGGCAACCCGAAAGCGAGTTTTACGAACATGCACCTGACGATCAGCCTCGGACCGCAGGTCGATGTGCCACACTTCGGATTTGCACTCGGCACCGTGCCGGACATTTTCTGGTACATGGACTACGTGCCACGACACGACATGGTCACAAACCCGGCTTACGCGGAAAAGTACTACTACGGCGAGACCAACGATCAATTCATTGAAATGGATCGCAACCCGGCGTTCACACCATTTGTCAGCCGCGAGTTTTACACGCGACTGGCCCAGACACCCAACAGCATCTGCGTCGGCGCTCCGTTCAACGACGAGTCTCTCGACACGGTACGCCAGATGGCGCACCGTCAGATTGACCGCTGGCTCGCGTGGGTAGATGCGGCAGAGCCTTACCCTGAAGATCAACGTGCCACGCTCGCTGCACGCGACGAGACGATCCGGCGCACGATCTGCGAACGGGACCCGGCCAATGTCGTCGTCGACAATCTGTTCGGCGAGGAACTCGGTCGCTACCTCGTCAAGACGCTCTGGGGTGGGACTCGCACTTTGCCGCGGCCGCTGAGCTGAGCGACGGCGCGAGAATGTCGATGACAAACGACGCACGTGCTGCCCGCGCTATCTTCCGCGCTGCAAGTATCGACGATGCACAGGCACCGTTCGACCGCGTTATACTGAAGATCTGGTACCCGGCGCTGCCGGGACGTGCTGATGAAGCGCGAAACACCGGCCTGGTACCGGCTGATAAAGAGGATGCACCTTACCGCGTCATCATCGTTATGCCGGGCATCAATGTAGGCCCAGAAAGCTACGCCTGGTTTGCGTCGTCAATGTGCGAAAGTGGCCACATAGTCGTTACTTACACTCTCATAGCCGAAGAGATGCCCGGGCACACAAGCCTGACACCGGGCCTCAATCTCGCCGCAATTACACCGGATACGTACGGCCGCGAACCGAGCTCAACAGCGTTGCAGGCCCTCATTGAATGCCTGCACTCTGAAAACGAATCGGGCCCGCTGGAGCGGATCATAAACATCGAGGACGTTGTGCTCGTTGGTCACTCCGGCGGTGGTTCCGTCGCACTCTTCAACGCGAATCCCGACTGGTTCCCCGGCGTAACCCGTGCTGTCGCATACGCAGCTCATTCCGGTGCGTCGACAATGCTGGGATTTGCCGACAACTCGATCCTCGAGCTGCCGTCCACGTTGCCTTTGCTATTGATAGGTGGCACCCGCGATGGCGTGATCGCGGCCAGCGCACACCGTTATGGTGATGAGACGGGCAATCCGCTGGAACGCCTGAGGCAGACATTCTCGGAAGGAATGCGTGGCAATCGCGGTGATAACTACCTTGTCGAGGTCGACGGCGCGAATCACTTTTCGTTTGCCTGGCCACAGGACGAATCTACGGCCCGTGCGTTCCTGGATTGGCCAGAAACGACCGACGGCGATGCAATCCGCAGCTTTATCTTCGATCTGATTTCTGACTTCGTGGCAGGGAACGATCTGGGCGATTATCGTCGACACGAACTTGTAGCTGCATTGCAGCAACGCTAATGACAATCCGGAGAGAGACCTGAGCATGGCAGCCAGCAAACAACCCAGTAATTTCCAGAAAGCCATCACCGGCACGTGGCACGGGCTTCCATCCGTCTTTGAGCCGGATGGTACGCACGTCGGTTTTAACAAGGTCGACCGTGAGAGTAAATTCGAGGACGGCAAGACGACGTACTACATGCGCACGGATTTTCGCAATGTGGGCCCGCTACGCTACCGCTTCGATGTCGCGGATGCCGAGATGGCATTCGGCGTCATTGACTCTGACGACAACAGGGTCTACTGCGGACCGGATTTCATGGGTGCTGGCCGACCATACGGCATGCTCGTGGACTCGAACTATTACTCACCGGCCTGGAATACCGATCTGCGCACACTGAACCTGGTATTGCCTGAGCGGGAATTGCAGGTATATTCCTCCGAACTCTACGAGGGGCCTGTGCTGGTGGCAGTCTTCAACGGCCTGTACATCGTGACCGATGACCACGAGACCAATCCCGATACGCAACAACGCATCGAGGAATTTCTCGACTCTGAGCGCAACAATGCAAAACGGCCATTTGTACTGCCAGTAAAGGCTGCAGGACAATGGAGCGGCACGCTTGAAACCTATGATGCCGATCAGAAGCTACTCGGTGATACGGAAGTCTCTATCGACTACACACCGGAGACGCTGCGTAGCGCCCGTATGGATGTGACCATGTCGGGCATCATGGAGCGCTCATACTCCTACATGCGCTCGCAATCCGGAAACAGCCATCGCATCGCAGGTCCGGACATGTGGGGAAATGGCATGAGCTTCGGGCGCTACCTCTGGACGACACAGCATGCCTATGGCCAGGCCTTCAAGTTACGTGCGCGCGAGACGCTCATCGACGACAAGTTTTCGCTTTGCGTCGTATGGCAAATCTATGAATCCGGCAAAGAAACGTTGACAACGTTTGGCGTGCTCGACTGGACCGCAGGCGACAACCTGCTCGGGGCCCGCTATGTCGACTGAAAAAGACAAGCAACACTCGGTCGACGTTGGCGATTTTCGGTCAGCACTGAGTTGTTTCGCGACCGGCGTGGCTGTCGTAACCTGCCTTGATGGCAGTGACGAGCCGATTGGCATTACGATATCGAGCTTCAACAGCGTGTCGCTCGATCCGCCGCTGGTGCTCTGGAGCATCGCGAAAAATGCGATGTCGTACGAGGCATTCATGAACGCCGACTACTTCGCGGTCAGTGTTCTCGCCATGGATCAGAAAGACCTCTCCGCACGGTTTGCCAAGAGCGGTGAAGACAAGTTCGGTGGGCTGCACTGCAGGGCGGGAGTCGGCGGCGCCCCGATCCTGCCGGAATACGCCGCGTGCTTCGAATGCTCGACCGAGCACCGGTACGATGGCGGCGACCATACGATCATCGTTGGCCGCGTGTTGACGTTGGAAGATCGTGAGAGTGACCCGCTGATTTTCTACCGCGGACGTTTTCTCCGCAAAGGCGGTCCGTACCCGGACGATTCCTAGAGTTCGGCGAGCGTAATATTGATTGAGAGCGGCTCCTCACCGACCTGAAACGCTGCCTTTGCAAACTTGGGTGGCCCGAATTTCCCTTTCGCATCGTTGCTGACGCCCGTCGGTTCCCTCGGGATACCAATGAAATTGGTTTTCATCTTGCCGTTCTTGTCGAGGTCCTGAAAGACATGCACGGCGTATTTGCCTGCCGGTAATTGCAGCTCAAAAGTGACGGTCTGGTCGTCGCCTTCCGGCAATTCCACCTTCTTTCCCAGGGTAACTTTCTTGAGCCACGTCTTCTTGCTATCGAAAACGCTCGTGACCAGCGGACCCGTTCGATCGACCACGGGACTGACGTTCACCGTCACTGTTGTCTCCGCGCGTACCGAAACCGCGGATAGAATGACACACAGCGCTACTAATTTTCTCATTGCATTTTCACCTATGGGACAAACTAATCAGTCGCCGCTGACACTGCCGAAGTCAGCGATGACATCGGGGCGCAGCAATCGTACGTGGTCATACCCCTCGATGTCGATTACCCCGTCCTTCTTTAACCGTCGCATCGCGCGGCTGACGGTTTCCATCGTCAGCCCGAGATAATCGGCAATGTCCTGCCGCGTCATCGGCAAATCGACACAGTCCGACTCATCGGCTACGCCGCGATTGTGAATTTCCTGCAGGAGGTAACAGACCCGTTCATGTGCTTTCTTCTGGCCGAGCGCAAACACCTGGTCGAGAGCATGCGAAAACACGGAGCCGCCAACGCGATTCACGTTGGACTTCAGCGCCAGGGAAAGTTCCATGAGACGGTTGAATTCGGTCATCGGGAACTCACGGATCGCCGCCTCGGTCAGGCTTTGCACCGAGTACTCGAAGTGATTTTCGCGCGTCAGACCAATAAAATCACCCGGATAGGAAAACCCCAGTATCTGGCGCCGGCCGGCCGCCGAGGAGCGCTCGATCATGATCACGCCCTCCTCCAGCACGTAGACACCACGAGCTTCAGAATACTGGTCGAACAGGTAGGAGTGCGGAGAAAGTGTGCGCACTATTGACGCCGCTTCGAGTTGCGTGACGATAGTGTCTTCGACCCCGTCGATGAGTCGGTTATAGAATCTCGCAAACGCCATTTATCCGGTCTCTGACCCTACTGTAGCCGCGCGACCCCGGGGTCGCACGGGCCAATTATAACTGTTTGTAACTCTGGGTAATTCTTTTGCTCATGCGGCATCGTCTGAAGCTATCATTGGTAAATGGGAGAAGAACGCGGCAGCCGGGACACACGTCCATTCCGATTGTGGTGGGGCCTCGCCGGCATCGCCGCGCTCGGTTCGCTGATGCTGCTCGCCGGACCGTACGGCGCCGGCATCGTGTTCGCACCTGACCAGGGCATCGCCTGGTATTTCTGGAAGCGGCCCGATCCGGACGCGTGGAGTCGCGCCTCTGCGTGGACACTGTACGCACTTCATCAGCTCAGTTTGTGGGCGCTTATCTACCACGCGCAAAGGAGCCAGCCTTCGTACAGCAAGAGTCTGCATCGCTTCAATGCGCTCGCTCTGGCGACAAATGCCGTATTCGTCATCTTGCATATCGTGCAAACGCGCGTCTGGTACGACGGGCTTGCGCAGGACACGTCGGTATTCTCTTCGCAGGTTTCAGTGGTGTTGCTACTCGTACTCGTACTGATCATGGAGAACCAGCGGCGTGGCCTGTTCTTTGGCTGGTCGGCGCCGATGCCCGAATCAGTTACCTCGGCGGTGCGGCGCTACCACGGTTATTACTTCTCCTGGGCCATCGTCTACACATTCTGGTTTCACCCGATTGAAACGAATCCCGGTCACATGTTCGGCAACATCTACACGCTATTATTGCTGCTGCAGGGCAGCCTGTTTTTCACGAGCATACACACCAATCGAGCCTGGACGACAGCACTCGAGGTGTTGGTGCTGGTTCACGGCGCCATGGTGGCTTACCTGTCGTCACACAGCCTGATTGGTCAGTTTGTTTTCGGGTTCCTCGCCATCTTCTTAATCACACAAATGCATGGACTGAACCTGAGTCGTGCGAAACGTGGACTGATCACGGCGACGATCATCGCTGCCATGCTTACCTGGTACCGTGGTGACTTTGGCACCCTCCTCGCCGAAGTGCCACGCGTTCCGATCGTCGAGTATCTCTTGGTTTATGTCGTAATCGGGCTCGTCTGGGTCCTGTTTATCGCACCTGGTCGACTCGTCCGGCGAACCCGTGCGGGAGGGGCACGCTAGCATGCCATTCTACCTTTTCTGTTTCGCTGCCCTCGCGCACACGTCAATGCTGGCGCTGAGTCTTGCGCGCCCCGCCGGTCTGGCCGAGTGGGTGTTGCGACTGCTATTCGTCGGTCTGATCACGGACAACCTGACGCTCGCATTTAGCAGCGTCGGGTTGGGCAGTGACTGGTACGAGTTGGCCAATGTTGCCCGGTATGCCGCGCACGCTGTCTTCCTGCCTTTGCTCATGCTGGCCGGTGTCGACATCGCGGAGCGTGCTCGTTGCAGCTGGGCGAATCGTCGAGAAACATGGACGATCGCAGTCGTGCTGGCACTGACCGGTATTGCCTACGGCCTCATGACCGAGGTCATCGGCATCAATTTCGTCATCGCGGAATTCGCCGGACACGAGCGCCTGGTCAGCGCAGCTCATCTGCCACCTTTCGCGACGATTACCAGTAACCTGCTGCTCCTCGCAACTGGCGCAGCGATCTGGCATCGGGCCGACTGGCCCTGGCTGTTTTTTGCGACCCTGGTCGTCTTCCTCGTGAACGGTGCGACGGCGGGCAAGTCCTGGGGCATCGTTGCGGGCAACTCGGCTGAAATCATATTCGTGCTCGGCTGGATCGTGACATTGCGGCATTTCCCGGTCGAGGATTGATAATTATCATTTGCGCATCGCCTGCTATCTGTTGAACTGCCCGCGAATGCAGCGAGGATAACGACATGGACACACTTGCCGGCAAGATCAGTCACCAGACGCTCGACAAGATCGTCGACCACTTTGGCCTCGTGGAAGTAACCGGTGACGACGACGGACCGTTCCTGCCGTTGATCGCTGCACCTTTTGGCGGCATTCCCGCCGGTGAATTTCGCTTATGGGATGGCGGCGAACAGCTTCTCAAGGTCGTATACACAGGCATAGCCGTTGATGCGATCGGCCTCGACTCCCACATGATCTTCGCATTCACCAAACCGGATTCACTCGTGCCGACATTCACGCTGGATTCCGTGTACACGAAGTTGCCGCCCGGCATGGACCCGAACTTTCCTGATGGCGGGGACATGTACGCATTCCATCTCGACATGATTCCGAAATGTGACCTGGGTACAAACCACGCGTACATGAAGAAATGTTACTCGCCGCTGACCGAAGTCCAGGCTGACGTACTGGCTGCCGAGGGCATCCATGCCGCGCAGCTCGAACCGATGCAGCGCGCAATCATGTCACCGTGGATGCTGGCGCAGCGCACGACGAGCGCGGCATACGAGGAGACCGTGTTCCCGGCTGCCGGGCGGTACCTGGATCATTGGCTCTCACTGGTCGACAACGGCATCGACGATATTGCATCAACAATCCGGGGCGATGCCGGTGCTACACGCGATGCGCTGAACCGCGAGTTGATTTTCAACCGGGAGATCGATGCAGTTTGGGAAAAGATCGATCAAATGCTCGGCAAGAACGTGTCCGACTATATGATCACGGTTCTGCGCAACCAGGCGGTAGAGAAGAAAGCGGAGCTCTAACTTGCGGCGGCCCAATCCGGAATTCGAATTGAACGGTATACAACCAATCCCCACAAGAACACGACGAGGTTCAGTGCGCCAAAGATGACGAACGGCGCAGACGGCCCGATCGCATCGAAGACCACGCCGCCGCCGGTTGTCGCTACGAGGATACCAACAGCACCCGCCACGCCAAAAAAGCCGATCACCGTGCCGCGATGGTGCGGTTCCGCCTGCTGCCCGACCAGCGCCTGGCTGCTGACGAACGCGCCGATTTCCGCGACTCCCATGACGAACAGCAATCCCTTGACCCATCCTGCGGACGGGTCATCAACCAGGAACATACTCATGTAGACGAGTGCTGCGAGTCCGCTGGCCACAGTCACCGCCGCCGCCTTCGTGATGCGGTCGGCGACAAATCCCATGACGAGCGAACCCGCCAGCGCGCCGAGCAATACAGCGCCGATGGCAGGCCCGATGAGCTGTGCCATTGATTCGCTCAAAGACAGCCCAAGCTGCGTCGCACCGTACTGAATCAGCCACAAATTCAGGAATGCGCCGGTTACCGCTAGGTCACCACGCGAGATAAAGGCGGCGCCGTACGACAGCGCCACACCCCTGTCCTTTGCCGCGTGCATACCATCGACCAGCACCCGCATCAGCGAATCACGCCCGGTAGGCGCGGGTTGCGTGCTGCCGGGGGCCAGCCCCGCGAAGGCGACAATGGCGCCGATGACACCCAGGGCCGCCGCCACCGCGAATGTCGAGTACTGCGCCTGGATTTCCGCCTGGCCAGACGCGACGAATACGCGTGGCAAGAACGCAAAAACCATCGGAATTGCGGCACCGATCGTCGCAACGAAACCCTGCAGTCCGTTGGCCTTTCCGCGCGTGTCGTTAGTGCAGTAATCCGCTACCACGGTGACCATCATGCCGAGCATTGCGGCTGTTCCGACTGCAATGATGGAGCGGTATGCAAACAATTCCAGTATGGAGTCCGATCGCGGGTACAGGTAAAAGCCGAGCGACGTTGCGAGAAAACCGAAAACATAAACGGCTTTGCGTCCTACCTTGTCCGAGACTGCGCCGACAAAACCTAGCAGGGCGATGAGGATGACTTCCTGTGTCGCCGCGAGCATCCCGGTCAGGCTGCCCTGCTCCTCTGCGGGGATCCCCATCAAGTGCAGCAATCCCGGCTGCATCACTGCGATCGAGCCCGCATAGCCGGAGGAGATCAGAACCGCGACGAGGTAGGCGGCGAAGTGACGCCGCCTGATCCCCGGCGCAAAATTCAGCAGTACCATGTTGCGATCTCTAGCGTCGCAACGCGCGCTGCATCTGTTCGCGCCCCATGCGGATATCGACCATTGTATCGACCATGCCTTCACCAAAAACCTGCACGGCAAGCTTGTTCATCGGGTCTCGCGAGTAGCCCATCTCGCGAATGGTAAAGTCGCTCTGCTGCAGTGCTGCGCGGTCCTCTTCCGCGACGGGCTTCGCCGTATCGACCCAGCCGAGCCAGCGATCGACCATCCGGTCTGCATAGGCCTCGAGAATATCGAGGTTGGCATCGTCGAGTTCGCCGGTC
>Ga0224508_10005125_pt1 | contig 10605 bp, 8 predicted proteins | sample SF_Jan12_sed_USG_4_FD_170157 | JGI IMG/M metagenome (GOLD analysis project Ga0224508, IMG submission 170157) | Sediment microbial communities from San Francisco Bay, California, United States - SF_Jan12_sed_USGS_21 | ecosystem: Environmental > Aquatic > Marine > Sediment | place: USA: California... | reverse complement strand
CGGAGCGTTGGCCCCAGACTAATAGGACAAGCAACACCCCGATAAAGAAAATGAAGGGCAGGAAGGACTCAATGTCATCCCAGTCGCTCTTGGTCCGCAGCTTCTTCGGTTTGTAGGTTCCCGCAATCGCCGCCAGAATGGCCTCGGTACCCTTGACGATTCCTGCGCTGTAATCGCCCTTGCGAAAGCGCGGCAGGATCTCGGTCTCGATGATCGTCTTGGAGAGCGCGTCGGTGAGGCTGCCTTCGAGACCGTAGCCGACCTCGATGCGCACCTTGCGCTCGTTCGGCGCGACGATCAGTAAGACGCCGTTGTTGCGGTCCTCCTGGCCAATACCCCAGTGGCGCAGAAGTTGGTAGCCGAACTCCTCGATCGCGTAGCCTTGGAGCGACGGCAGAGTGACGACGACGACCTGGTTGGTGGTCGCGTTCTCGTGCGCTTCCAGCTTGCCCGTCAAGGCGTTTTTGACAGCGGCGGTGAGGATATCCGCTCCGTCGACCACGCGGCCTGTCAGTGTCGGAAACTGCGGCTCGGCGTAGGCGTGGCCTGCCGAGAGGACGAGGGCCAGGATCAACGCCCAGAGGCCGGTCCTCTCAGGTATCCTGATATCGGTCACTGGTTGAACTGCACCTTGGGCACCTCGGCAACGGATTCGGGCGCGCTGAAGGTTTCCTTGGGCTTCATGTCGGAATAGAGCAGGGCGGCCCACCAGCGGCCGGGAATGGTGCGCAGCTCGGTGTTATACTTCCGGACCGCTTCGATGTAGTCGCGCCGGGCCACGGCGATGCGGTTCTCGGTCCCCTCGAGCTGGGATTGAAGAGCCAGGAAATTCTGGTTGGACTTGAGGTCCGGGTAGCGCTCGACGACGACGAGGAGACGCGACAGCGCCTGACTGAGCGCGCCCTGGTTGGCCTCGAATTGCTTGAACGCCTCGGGGTTCTCGAGCAGATCCTTGGGCAGCGTCATTTGCGAGATCTTCGACCGCGCCTCGACCACCGCGGTCAGGGTCTCGCGTTCCTGGGCGGCATAGCCCTTCACGACCTCGACCAGATTGGGGATCAGGTCGGCGCGGCGCTGGTACTGGTTCTCGACTTGCGCCCAGGCCGCCTTGGTTCCCTCGTCGTAGGTCGGGATGTTGTTGACGCCGCAGGCGCCGAGCGGGAAAAGCAGCAGAAAACCCACCAGAACGTGCAGTCTGGGAAGCTGCGACATGGTCTGCCTCGGCAGTTTGGGCGAGGGTGCCACAACTATAACAAAGGGGCATGGTGAAGGAAATACTATGCTTGGACGGGGGCACGGCAGGTCCTTGTCAGCACCACGGAACGAAAACCGGCCGGGCGGGGAGGTCCCGACCCGGCCGGTCGTCGGAGGCCTTTAGGAGCTTGCCTTAGAGAACCGTCGCCTCGCTCAGGCGGCGGCGTTCTCGATTACCTTGGCCTTGCCCTTGGTCTCGATCGCGATGCTGCGCGGCTTCATCGCCTCGGGCACCTCGCGCTCGAGTTCGATCGACAGGATGCCGTTCTCGAGGCGGGCGCCGGTCACCTGGATATGGTCGGCCAGGTCGAAGCGCCGCTCGAAGGCGCGCGTCGCAATGCCGCGGTGCAGGTAGCGGACGCCCTTGTCGGCCTCGGGCTTCGCCTTGCCGGCCTTGATCACCAGGCTGTTCTCCTGGACCGTCACGTCCAGGTCCGCCTCGCCGAAGCCGGCGACGGCCATGGTGATGCGGTAGGTCTCCTCGCCGGTCTTCTCGATGTTGTAGGGCGGATAGCCCAGGGTAGCCTCGTCGACGCGGCTGGCCGTGTCGAGCAGGCTGGTCAGTCGGTCGAAACCGACGGTCGCGCGCATGAGCGGGGAAAGATCGTAGGTACGCATAGCCATATCCTCCTTCAGAGCAACATGGTTAATGTTTCGGGCCCACCACCATGGTCGGACCCTCTATGCCGGCCGCGCCTTTTCGGAACCCTGCTTCGAGGCGTTCCTGGGCGGCCGATTTCGATATAGGGATTCAGCGAGCCGGTTCAAGGGCTTCCCCCGATCCGGTCCGGAAACGGGCTCGGCCGGCCAACCAATTGTTAATACGCCATTTTCTAGTATACCCTGGTTCGCCGGGCTGGAGCCCGGCCAGATCAGATCGAAGGGCGGCACAGTGAGCGATTCAGGCGAAAGTATCGCCTTCCTGGACGGCACCTACGAGGAGGCGCTCGAGCTGACCCGCGAGGCGCGGGACTATTTCGCCGCCCAGGAGCCGTCGGATTCCGGCAAGCTGGCGCCGACGGCACGGCTGGTCACGAGCTGCGAATCCATGCGGCTGACCGCGCGCCTGACCCAGGTGATGGCTTGGCTGCTGGTCCAGAAGGCGGTGCATGCCGGCGAGATGTCCCGGCTGGAGGCGGTCGACGAGCGCTTTCGCCTCGGCGGCCAGAAGGTCTGCGCCAAGGCCGACCCGGTCGCCGGCGACTACCTGCCGCCGCGCCTCGCCGAGCTGCTCGGCGAGAGCCACACGCTCTATACCCGGGTGGCCCGCCTCGACGCCATGCTCGGAGACGGCTGCCTGCTCTAATTCGACCGCCCGGACGGCAAAAGGGCACCTGCCCAGGCAGATGCCCCCTCCTTCGGTCGCCGGGCCGGCCGGCGCAGGCGCTATTCCTTGAGCCCCAGGCCCTGAAAGCGTTTCTTGAACTTGGCGAGCTGCCCGCCGGTATCTATCAGGCGATGCACGCCGGTCCAGGCCGGGTGGGTCTTGGGATCGATGTCGAGGCGCAGAGAGTCGCCCGCCTTGCCGTAGGTCGAGCGCGTCTTGAACTCGCTGCCGTCGGTCAGGATCACCGTGATCTCATGGTAGTCCGGGTGGATGTCTTTCTTCATCGCTCTGCTCCTTGGGGGCGGCCGGCTGTATAGCCGAGCAGAGCCCGCGAGGCAAGTGCCGTCATGCGGCCCTGCACGGGGGCGGGCAGAGCCGTGCGGCGCGCGCAGGGCAATCGGGTGAAAGGCAAGAAAGCCTTCCCCCTCGACGGGGGAAGGTTTGGATGGGGGTGGACAAGGCCCCTCGCACAGCGTCCGGAGGTGTTGATCCGATCGAAGCCGCCTGTCCCCCCTCCTCGATCCTCCCCCGCAAGGGGGGAGGAAGAAGATGCGGGCTTCGCGCGATTGCCCTGCGGGGGGCGGCAGGCGTGTTGTGGCGGCCCTTCCTTTGCGTTAGGCATAGCCGGTCCGCCAGCGCAGCGAAAGAATGCCCTGCCATGGTCCCGAGACCGCACCTTCGGCCGATTTGCTTCGACCTCCGGCCGTCCGCCGCCTGTCGGCGCGTGCGGAGGCTCGGCTGATGCGCCGCGCGGGGGCCGAAGGGCGCGGCGGGGCCGAGCGGCCGACCAGCCGCGACGTCGGCCAGCTCGCCTACCTCTGGCGCTTCGTCCGGCCCTACGGTTGGGTGGTGGCCGGCGCCCTGGCAGCGCTCAGCGTGGCGGCGGCGACGGTGCTGGCCATGGGCTTCGGGCTGCGCAAGCTGGTCGACGAGGGCTTCGCCGGCGGCGACGCGGCGCTGCTCGACCGCGCCGTGCTGGTGCTGCTCGCCGTGGTCCTGCTGCTGGCCGCGGCCAGCTACGCCCGCTTCTACCTGGTCTCATGGATCGGCGAGCGGGTCGTGGCCGACGTCCGCAAGGCCGTCTTCGACCACGTCATCACCCTTTCGCCGGCCTACTACGAGGTGACGAGGACCGGCGAGATCTTGTCGCGCCTCACGACCGACACCACGCTACTGCAGATGGTGGTCGGCTCTTCCGCCTCGATCGCGCTCAGGAACCTGCTGATGCTGCTCGGCGGCTCGGTCCTGCTGGTCGTCACCAGCCCGAAGCTGACCGGCCTGGTGTTCCTCGTGGTGCCGGTCGTGATCTTGCCGATCCTGATCTACGGCCGGCGCGTGCGGCGGCTCAGCCGCGCCAGCCAGGACCGGGTCGCCGACCTCGGCGCCTACGTCGACGAGACCCTGGTCGCGATCCGCACGGTCCAGGCCTTCGGCCACGAGGCGATCGACCGGACGCGCTTCGCCGGCCGCGCCGAGGACGCGTTTACGACCGCGGTCGAGCGGGTCCGGGCCCGGGCCATGCTGACCGCGCTGGTGATCCTGCTGGTCTTCGGCGCGATCAGCCTGGTCTTGTGGATCGGCGGCCTGGACGTGCTCGAAGGCCGGATCAGCGCCGGCGAGCTCTCGGCCTTCGTGTTCTACGCGGTCGTGGTAGCCGGCGCGGTCGGCGCGATCAGCGAGGTGATCGGCGACCTGCAGCGCGCCGCCGGCGCCACCGAGCGGTTGATCGAACTGCTCGCCTCCGAGCCCGAGATCGCCGCCCCGCCCGAGCCTCTGCCCCTGCCCGAACCGCCGAGGGGCGGCCTGGCCTTCGAAGACGTCGTCTTCCACTACCCGGCGCGGCCCGACCGCTCGGCGCTCGAAGGCTTCGAACTCGCGGTTGCGCCGGGCGAGACGCTCGCCCTGGTCGGCCCGTCCGGCGCCGGCAAGACCACGGTGTTCCAGCTTCTGCTGCGCTTCTACGACCCGCAGGCGGGCGCCATCGCGCTCGACGGCGTCGACCTGCGCCGGGCCGACCCCGCCGCGGCCCGCGCGCGCATCGGCCTGGTGCCGCAGGAACCGGTGATCTTCTCGGCCGATGCCTGGGAAAACATCCGTTACGGCCGGCCGGACGCCACGGACGAGGAGGTGCGCGACGCGGCCGAGGCGGCCTCGGCCTTGGAGTTCCTCGAGCAGCTGCCCGAGGGTCTCGGCACCTTCCTGGGCGAGCGCGGGGTTCGCCTTTCGGGCGGCCAGCGCCAGCGCCTGGCGATCGCCCGGGCGATCCTGCGCAACCCGGCGATCCTGCTGCTCGACGAGGCGACCAGCGCGCTGGACGCCGAGAGCGAGCGCGCGGTGCAGGAGGCGCTCGACCGCCTGATGCAGGGCCGCACCACCCTTGTCATCGCCCACCGCCTGGCCACCGTGCTCAAGGCCGACCGCATCGCGGTCCTGGACCACGGCCGCATCGTCGCCAGCGGCAGCCACGCGGAGCTCAGCCGCGCCGGCGGCCTCTACGCCCGCCTCGCGGCGTTGCAGTTCGACCAGGCGCGGGATTTGGCGGCGGAGGGCGAGGCGGCGGCGCACAATACCGTGGCAGGGTGAGCAAAAGACGCAGAGACACAGAGGAACCAACTACAGGACCGCCAAGGCACGAAGACACAAAAACAGGCTTTCGCGCGCAGAGCGCGCAAATCAATGGGTCTTCTTGGCCGTCTTCGTGTCTTCGTGGTTACCCTTGTTGGTTCACTGTTCCTCTGTGCCTGTGGTGATCTTCCTTCTAACCTCTCTCGGGAGGGCCGGCGGACGCCCGTCTGTCCGGCCTCGCGTCACGGGTTCGTGCAGTTGGCGTAGTAGGTGACCGTGGCGGGCCAGTCGGAGAAGATGCCCAGGATGCCCACGTCCTGCGCCAGCACGTCGAGGGTGACCATGATGTCGCCGTCGTTGCTGAGTCCGCCGAGCGTCGTCTGGTAGTAGAAGGCGCTGCCGCGGCCCTCCAGCACTTCCTCGACGATGCGCCCGGAGCGCTCGAGCGTCCAGGTGATGATGTCGAGGCCCGCCTGCCTGGCGGCATGCGCATAGTCCGAGGGCACGATCTTGTCGTCCCCGTCGAGCGCCAGCAGCATCGGCATGGGCGGCGCGACGATGTTGACGCCCTGATCGGCCAGCCCCCGCAGGAAGGGTCCCGGATCGGGATGCGGAATCGGGCTGCTGTCGAGGAACACGGCCTGCTTGCCGAAGTCCGGCTCGTTGTTGATCCAGTAGAGCACGTCGTCGGGGTTGAAGGACTGGGCCCAGACGTTCTGTGGCTTTATGCCGGCTTCCTTGTACTCGTCGATCATCGCCTGGGCGTAGGCCTCCTGGCTGCCGAAGACGGCGGCGATGTCGGCCGCGTTGCCGCTTTTGAGCTCGGGCGTGAACTTCCGGTCCAGGCTGTCGAACAGCTCGATGCTCTCGGCGTGGCTCAGCACGGTGGCGCAGGTGGCGTAAAGGTCGGTCCGCCAGTTGGCTGTGCCGCCGAGAAACGCCTCGACCGTCGTCGCGTTGCGGTCGCTGGCGTCCATCTTGCCGCAGAGCGTCTTGAACTCGGCCAGCGTGATGTCGCTGGCGCAGCAGCGGGCCGAGGCCGTGGTGCCGGCGGCCGGGTCGGCGGGCACGAAGGGCTGGCTGCACTTGGCCGCCAGCGCGGGCCTCGCGAGGATGTCGGTGGTGGTGTGCAGGTCGCATTGGGCGTGGCGGCAGACCAGCTCGCCGTCGCTGGTGAAGGTCACGTCGCATTCGAGGATGCCGGCGCCCATGCGCGCGGCCGCCTCGTAGGACTCCTTGGTGTGCTCGGGGAACTGCAGGGCCGCGCCGCGGTGGCCAATCGAGAAGTCGGTCTTTTTGAATTGGCGGGTGGCGCACTGCTGAAGCTTCGTCTTGAGCGCGCCCTCGTCCATCTGGTCGACGAGATAGAACGGGCGCGGGCCGAGCTGGACGCTCTGGCTGTCCGCCAGCGCCCTGGGCGCGGGGAGCGCGGCTAGGAGAACCGCAATCGCAAGTGTGGTGGTGATGAGTCGCATGGAAACGTCCCCCCTCGGTTTGACCGGGATGTCCCGGATGATTCCTCTCCGCCGGAAACGCTAGCACGATCAGCGATCGAGCGCGACGCTGGTCGTGATCGGGGGGCCGCGCCCGCACGTCTTCGGCATTAACCCGTTGCGAAGGCACGCCGCGCTATGCTGCCGGGGCGGCGCCTGCCGGGTGCGACGGGCGCGGTCTCTAGGATTACGCTGCCGAGGAGCCCATGCCGACCGTGATCAGCCATCCCGTCGTGGCCCTGGGGCTGTTCCCCTGGCTCCGCCGCGAGCTCGGGCGTCCGGCGGTGCTCGTCATCGGGATGCTGCTTACCGTGCTGCCGGACCTCGACATCGTCGGGTTCAAGCTCGGTATCCCTTACGGCCACCTGCTGGGCCACCGGGGGCTCAGCCATTCGCTGGTCTTCGCCCTGGTCGTGGGCGGACTGGCCGCCCTGGCGGTCGCCCGCGCCTATCGCTTGAGGCCGGCCGTGCTCTGGCTCTACTTCTTTCTCTGCCTGGCCTCCCACGGGCTGCTCGACGCGCTCACCGGCGGCGGCCTCGGCATCGCGTTCTTCTCGCCCTTCTCCAACGAGCGCTACTTCTTCGATGTCCGGCCGCTCCGGGTCTCGGCCATCGGGCTTTCGGACTTCCTCGCCAGTCGCTGGAGCGCCGTGCTGGCCAGCGAGCTCAAATGGGTCTGGCTGCCGGCGCTCGCCCTGGGCGCGGCCGGCGCTGTCGCGGGCCGGCTCGCCCGGCGCGTCGCCGACCGCGCGCAAGGCGTCGCGCCCGAAGGGATCAGCGACCGGCAGTGAGGCGGCCCGCTTGTCCAAGGCCTTCAGTCGCACTCGGGAGGCCGGCGGCGGCCACTGAAACGCGGCCGGCCTCCGCGAACCTGTCGCAAATAGGCAAACCTTGCGCGGCCTCGGGCGATTTCGGGCCGGCCCGGAACCCATATCGTTGTCTGTTCGCACGCGGTGCGGGCGATCGGCCCGGAGCAGTCCGTCTGCAAGGGGCCGGTCCAAGGAACGAAAACCCGGGGGTCCGCGACCATCGCTGTTTCGATACCGGCCCTCCGGACAGAAAGCGGGAGGCTAGACGCGTGAGCGAAGCAACAGCCATCGAATACGAAGTCGGCCAGGACAACATCCGGATCCTCGGCCTCGACATCCACAACCCGGTGTTCCTGATCTCCGCCGTGGTCATCGTCGGGTTCGTCATCTTCGTCCTGATGTTCCAGGAGGGGGCCGCGGAGATGTTCGGCGCCTTGCGGCCCTGGCTCACCTCGACCTTCGACTGGGTCTTCATGATCGCCGGCAACATCTTCGTGCTGTTCTGCCTGTTCCTGGTCCTCTCGCCCTACGGCAAGATCCGGATCGGCGGGCCCGACGCCAAACCCGACTACTCCTACGCCGGCTGGTTCGCCATGCTGTTCGCTGCCGGCATGGGCATCGGCCTGATGTTCTTCGGCGTGCTGGAGCCGGTCTACCACTTCCAGAACCCGCCGCTGGGCGTGACCGGCCAGGACGCCGAGGCGGCGCGCTCGCTCGGCATGGCGGCGACCATCTTTCACTGGGGCCTGCATCCCTGGGCGATCTATGCGGTGGTCGCGCTCTCGCTCGCCTTCTTCTGCTACAACCGCGGCCTGCCGCTCACGATACGCTCGGCCTTCTATCCGATCTTCGGCAAGGCCGTGTGGGGCTGGTTCGGCCACGTCATCGACACCCTGGCCGTCTTCGCGACGCTCTTCGGCCTGGCGACCTCGCTCGGTTTCGGCGCGGAGCAGGCCAGCGCCGGACTGAACTACCTGTTCGATGTCCCCGCGACCGACGTCACCAAGGTCGTCCTGATCCTCGCCATAACGGCGGTCGCCCTGGGCTCCGTCCTGATGGGGCTGGACAAGGGCGTGAAGCGGCTGAGCGAGATCAACATGATCCTCGCCTTCCTGCTGCTTTTCTTCGTGGTCGCCATGGGCCCGACCCTGGAAATCGTCCAGGGGGTTTTCGAAGGCGCCGCGGCCTATGTCGTGAACGTCGTGCCCTTGAGCAATTGGATTGGGCGCGAGGACACCGACTTCCTGCACGGCTGGACGACCTTCTACTGGGCCTGGTGGATCTCCTGGTCGCCCTTCGTGGGCATGTTCATCGCCCGCGTGTCCCGGGGCCGGAGCGTCCGCGAGTTCATCGTCTGCGTGCTGATCATTCCGACGCTCGTCTCGATCCTGTGGATGAACGCCTTCGGCGGCACCGCGATCACCCAGTTCGTCAACGACGGCTACACGGGCGTGACCGAGACCATCACGGCCTGGACCCCGGAGCTGTCGCTCTTCAAGATGCTGGAGCCCCTGCCGATGTCCGGCGTGCTGTCCTTCGTCGGCATTACCCTGGTGATCGTGTTCTTCGTGACCTCGTCGGACTCCGGCTCCCTGGTGATCGATACGATTACCGCGGGCGGCAAGGTCGACGCCCCGGTGGCGCAGCGCATTTTCTGGTGCACCTTCGAGGGCCTCGTCGCCATCGCGTTGCTGCTGGGCGGCGGACTGGGCTCGCTGCAGGCCGCGGCGATCGCCACCGGCTTCCCCTTCGCCATCGTGCTGGTGCTCATGTGTTTCAGTACGTTCAAGGGATTGCGGGAGGAGAAGAAGGCCTAGTCCCCGGCCGGAACCGCATTGTCAGCGCCGGGTGGCGGGGCGGGAACGGCCCGGTCACGGGTCGGTCCTGCCTGGGTCGTTGAGGCCCCGCGAGCCGCCTCACCCTCTGAGCTTCCTCATCCCGAGCCTGTCGAGGGACGAAGGGGCGAGCGAAGCCAAGGGAGCGGAGGCGACCGCCCGGCGTCTGATACCAGCGAGCCGATGAAGACATTTATCGGCTCGCTTCGCTGCGACCGCGCGCCCGCAGCGAAGCAAGGACAGCCAAGCAGACGGATGTCTGCGCCCGGCGCCTCAGGGGCAGCAGGCGAGTCCAATCATGGGCTCGCCGGTATGAGGGGCGACGAAAGACTCGCGCCCGCACCCTGCGGCGCCGGGGCGACGGTCCCGGCGCTTGAAAAAAAAGGTGTGTGTCCCCGAATTCCGTGTCCCCGAATTTCGCTTACAGCGCCTTGCGCAGGAGGGCCGTGCCGGCGGCGAGCGCGCGCAGCTTGCCGGCGGCCACCTCGCGCGGCAGGGGCGCCATGCCGCAGTTGGTGCAGGGGTAGACCCGCGCCGGGTCGACGAACTCCATGGCGGCCTTGAGCGTGGCGGCGACCTGTTCGGGGCTCTCGACCTCGAGGCTGGCGACGTCGATGGCGCCGACCATGACCTCCTTGTCCGCGAGCAGGCCGAGCAGGGCCAGCGGCACCTTGGAGTTGGCACACTCGAGCGAGACCTGATCGATCCGGCTCCTGTTGAGCGCCGGGAAGATCTCCTCGTACTGGCGCCACTCGTCGCCCAGGGTCTTCTTCCACTCGATGTTCTCGGTGATGCCGTAGCCGTAGCAGATGTGCACCGCCGTCTTGCAGCCGAGGCCGGCGGCCGCCGCCTCGAGCGCCGCCACGCCCCAGTCGTTGACGTCGGCCATGAAAGCGTTGAAGGCCGGCTCGTCGAACTGGATCAGGTCGACGCCGAGGGCCTCCAGCTCGCGCGCCTCCTCGTTCAGCAGTTGGGCGAAGGCCATGGCCATGTCGGCGCGCCGGCCGTAGTGGGCGTCGGCGATGGTATCGCAGATGGTCATCGGCCCCGGCAGGGTGAACTTGAGCCGCCTGTTCGTGTGCGCCCGGGTGAAGCGCGCCTCCTCGCCGTGCACCGACTGCGCGCGCCGCACCGGGCCGGTCACCGTCGGCACCTCGACGACGTAGCGGTTGTCGCGGATGCCCATCTTGGTCTTCTTCGTCCAGTCGATGCCCTCGATCCGCTCGAGGAAGCCGTGCACGAAGTGGGTGCGGAACTGCTCGCCGTTGGCGACGATGTCGATGCCGCAGTCCTCCTGCTCCTTGAGCCAGACCAGGGCGGAG
>Ga0224508_10005124_pt1 | contig 10605 bp, 8 predicted proteins | sample SF_Jan12_sed_USG_4_FD_170157 | JGI IMG/M metagenome (GOLD analysis project Ga0224508, IMG submission 170157) | Sediment microbial communities from San Francisco Bay, California, United States - SF_Jan12_sed_USGS_21 | ecosystem: Environmental > Aquatic > Marine > Sediment | place: USA: California... | reverse complement strand
GCATGTGCCCCCCGGGGCGGCGGGATTTCGCCAGGGTTCGAAGATCTATTTTGTACGAAGATTCGGCAGGCTAGTCAACCTTGCGCGGGTCGATCGAGAGCAATTCAATCTCGAAAACCAGCATGCCCTCGGGTCGGTTCTCTTGGCCCGCATAGGCCAGGTCCTCGGGGATCCAGACAAGCCTTTTTTCTCCGGGAACCATCTTGAATAGCGCTTCGTTCCAACCGATCGGCATGGTCTGACTCAGTTCGAATCGGCCGGGGCGGGCGTGACTGTAAGACGAATCGAACATCTTGCCGTCCCGGGTCCAGCCGGAATAGAGCACCTCGACGGTGTCTCCCGGACCGGGATTCCGATCACCTTTACCGGGCGTCAACACGCGCCAGGCCAGCCCGGTCAGCGAGCGTTCGGCGTCGCTCGGGATCGCCGACACTTCAACCGGCGCTACCGGTGGGGACATGTAGGAGACGAGTTCAAGATCGAACACCACGGTGCCGTCGTGCACGCGTTCTCCGTCGAGCTCGGTCAACTCCGGGGGCATCCAGACCAGACGGCGCTCGCCGGGCACCATCGTGTGAAACATTTCCCGAAACCCGTCGATCACGAGATTCATCGTGAACGCCTGGGGCTCCCCGCGATGAACCGTGCTGTCGAGGAGTTCACCATCCGTCGTCCAACTGCTGTAATTCACCAACATCGTCGCTTCTTCGCCGGGAGAAACTCGTTCGGAATCTCCCTCGGCGAGGACGACCCAGACGAGGCCGGAGTCGGAGCGCGCGCCATTCTCGGGCGGCAATCTCAGTCGTGCGGGCGGTTCTGGACCGCGGGTGATCCCGACGAGAGTCAGATCGAACACGAGCATCCCGGCCGGTTTGCCCACCCGCCCGTTGTAGGCCAATTCCTCGGGCAACCAGAACCGCGCCTGCTCACCGATCGACAACAGTTGAACGGCTTCCTCGAAACCGGGAATCACTCCGCTTACACGAAACGTTCTCGACTGTTCATGAATCTCGGTCGTGTCGAACATCTCGCCGTCGGTCGTCCAACCGGTGTAGCGAATCTCGACCATGTCGTGGATCCCCGGCCGGTCGATTTTGTTTGCGGGGTCCCCGAGTAGCCGCCAGGCAAGACCGCTCGCGATCTTGGTCGCGCTCGCCGGAGGCGCGGCGACATCGTCGGGGGCGGGGATGACTCTTTTCTCCTTGAGGATCGGGACGGATCTTCCGGGTTTGATCTGCGCCACGCTCGGCGCCGCCGAAACCACGAGGAAGGCCACGGCGAACCCGCTCGCAACGATGGATCTGATCCGGAACATCCCACTAATGTGCCGTGGGGGTCCGGTTTTCGCAACCACCCTTCGCGGATTTCGGCTACGCATCAGCCGAGATGCGTGCGGGAACTGTCTCCGTAGTCCTTAAGAAGCCTGAAAAGCTTGATCAGACCGACCGGCGCTTGGCCCGTCGACCGGTTTGCCCTGCCGATCTCGAACGCCAGCCGCCACTGCCGGAACAGCGTCTTCCAGGCGGCAATCAGGGAGTGCCGGGGGTCGTAGATGTGGGTCGCCTCGGAGGTCACACCGTTGAGTTCGATGATCTTGAATCCCTCGCCCGCGCGAAAGGCGTCGATGTCGGATGTGCGCAAGTCGTAACGCCCAAAGAAGAAGCCCTCGAAGCCTTCGCTGATACCGTGAATTCGTCGTTCGAGCGCGTCGGTAATGTGGCGCGCTCCATCGAGGAAGATCGCGCCGCGACAGTGTGTCCCGAGTTCCGTGAGCTGCACCCTCTCCCCGGCTGCAGGGATCTCCTCTACATCCTCCGCCAGCGACTTGAGGTACTGGTCGGCCACGGCGACGGCGCGGGGGTTGCTGAGGATCAGGCGCTCGAGTGTCGAGACGCCATCGCCGGTGACGGACGGCAGTTTCTTTTCGGTGATCGAAAAGATGCGGCCATGCTCTTCACCCGGATGGCGAACGTAGAAGACACCGAATTCGTCTCCCCGGATGTACTCCTGCACCATGGCGTCGCATGCCGTGGTCTCTAGGTACGACCGCGTCTGCGCGTCCGACCGCACAATCGCAACGCCCGAGCCGCGTTGCCCCGCATCCGGCTTGAGAACCAACGGGTAGTCGAGCCCGTTCGCGCGGCGAAACTCGTCGACTCCGGCGAGGCGTTTTTCGAGTGTCTCGGTTGCCGGGAGCGGCGCATGCCGTGCGACGTAGTTAGACGAACCTGCCAGACCACGAAGAATTGAGAGTTTCGACTCTGAGATGAAACCGGACGCCTCGATCGCGGGATTAGCCGCGGTAAAGAGCAACGGACTCCGAAAACGCAGGCCGAGCCACAGGATGTAGAGCATGACCGGCGGGTAAATCAGCCAGATCGGCCAGAACTCCCATTGCGTCCAGCGACGCCAGGCTCCCACCAAACGGCGCCGGCCGCGCCACGAAAACATCGGCACGATCAATTTCGTCATGATCAGGATCCACACACCGAGCGCCAGTAGCGTGGCAAACCAGTGGGCTTCCAGGAACGCGAAGTAGCCCACGGCGCGTTCGCCGATTGCCGCCGAGATCCCGACCAGCAACGGAGTCCAGACCGCGACGGCCAAGGCGAAATAGCCGGCGAACTTTAGCGTGCTCGTTCGCAGGACGCCGGCGGCGAAGTAGGTCGGCAAACGCAGTCCCGGGACGAAGCGACTGAGCGCGATCACTACGGGGCCGCGGCGATTGAACCAACGCGAGGATCGATCCACCTGCTGCGGTCGGATCAACCATTTGAACGGAAAGCGCTCCAGAGCGGGTCGCCCGAGCCACCGACCGGCGGCGAAGAGCAAAAGGTCGCCGACGAAGATCCCCAGGAAGCAGGCGATCAATCCGGGAACGAAAGGCAGCCGGCCCTGGCCGGCCAACAGTCCGACGACGATGCAGGTCAGGTCCTCGCTGACCAACGTGGCCGTGACGATGGCGACAAGGATCAAGACCAACGCGATGCCTTCAGGGGGTGGGATGTCGGATGGATCGAACCGTGCGGCCGCGCGATGGATACGATCCGGCTCGGCTTCGTTCCGGGTGGGCGCCTCGCCGGTGTCGACGCGTTCGAGAAACCCGCCCAATCGTCCGGCGATCTCGGCGCCGTCCTGGAAAATCATGAAATGATCGTCGGCAAGCAACTGGAGTTCGGCCTGCGCCACGATGCGTGCGTGCTCGATCGCCGCTGCGGCGGGAACGAGCGGATCCGCGTCGCCATGGAGGATCAACATCGGCGGTTCGAAACGCTCGAGGATGCCGCGTAGCGGACGTTGGTCGGTGTCGTAGAAGTTCCGCGCGTACGGGCTGCCGAAGAATAGGCCGTCGAACAACCCGAAGTGTGGCAAACCGTCCTCGACGAAACGGATTGCCGCGAGTTGAACGCCGTGAACCAGATGGTTGACGCGGTAATCGCCGAACAGTTCGAGCTCCTGCACACCGATCGACGAGAGCAGTGTCAGAGACGCGACACGCTCGGGTGCCGCGCGGTAGATTTCCAGACCGACGCCGCCACCCATACTGAAGCCGATGATGTGCACTCGTTCGATGGACAAACGATCGATCAGATCGATGCAGTATTCAGCGTGCGCGCGAATCGAGTAGTCCGTCACGCGTCTGGACGAGTCGCCAAACCCCGGCAGGTCCGGGGCGAGTAACCGGTAGCGATCGATCAGGTGGGGCACAACCGCTCTGAAGTCGTTACGGCTGCCGGGGCTTCCGTGGAGCAACAGTACGGCCGGGGCATCCGGTGGCCCGTCGGCGCTGTAGACCACGCGAACCGATTCGCCACGCTTTCCGGCGGGTATGTCGATCGAGCGATCCGGCGGCTGCACCGAGCCGGGTGGTGGCTGGAAGGAGCGAACGAGGTGGGATGCCGCCAGCAGGACCAACCATGTGGCCAATGCGACCGTGAGACGACGCTTCATCCGCCCTGTTGGCCGGCCTCTTTCCAATGTTCCAGCGTGGACGGGGCGATCCCGAAGTCGGCGTGTTCGGAGGGAAGCTCGTAACCGAGCCGCCCGAGCAGGGCGACGATCAACGCGTAATGATGCACGGTATGACTGACGAGGAATTGGAGTTCGCGATGCAGCGTCGACCCGCACCATTCGGGAATTTCCGGGACAGGGTGCTCCGAGCGTACCTTTAGCGGACGCTCCAGGGAGTTTGGATCGATCGCGGCAAGGCGTTTGGCCAACTGTTCCAGGCGGTCCGCGGCGGCCATACGATCGGTTTCGAACTCGTGGTCGCGACTGCGCGCCGCATAGTCCACGAGATCACCGTTTTCGAGACCGTGGAGCAAACACTCGTAGAAATCGATGCAGTGTCGAAACTGGCTTCCGACACCGCCGCGAAATCTCCCACCGGTAGAGCGCGTGAACAGATCGTCGTCCATCTTGCGGACGAGTTCAGCGCCTTGACCCAAGTAGCCGATACTATCGTCGGCGGGGTGCCGCTTGAGACTCATCGAAGAACTCCTTCAACGTACCGCTTCGAACCGCTGCTCGATCTCCCGATGCAGACGCATCGCAAGTAACTTACGGTCGTCTTCCCGAATCGGTTCCTTCCCAAAAGTCAGGCTCGCATCGAAGCCGGGCATTGCCAGAAGTTGCAGGAAATGGGCCCCGAACTTCATATCACCCCACCAGCAGATCGCCCGGTCCGCGGGGAGACACTCTTGGCGAGTCCGGTACGACAGGGCGGCGTAGTGCACCGGTCGTTTGCTCCGCGCGGCCGGGGCCAATAACGAGGGTCGAAACCGCGCAACTCTGTCTCCCCTTCCGGTGGTTCCCTCCGGGAAGAAAACCACGCCGCGACCGCTCTCCAGGACGTCCTCCATGCGCCGCACCACCTCGGGCAGGTCTCGTTTGGCCTCACGGTCGATAAACAAAGTCCCGACCGATCGGACGAGAGGACCGATCAACGGCCAGCCTTCAACGTCCGCCTTGGAGATAAAAACACAGCGGACCTGAGAGCCTATCAGAATCACGTCGACATAGCTCAAGTGATTGGAAACTAAGACGAAAGGCGCTTCAGGCGGTTCGCCGGTCACCACGACATCGATGCCGATGATCCTGGAAATGAAGCGCGACGAACGGCGGAAAACCCGTGCCTTCCAATCGTCCGAGGCGCGCGGCCGGCCGGCCAACCGTCCCCAGAGTCCGACAGCGACGGCCCCCAACGCGGCCGCGAGGTAGGTCAACGTGCAAACGACGGTCAAGGCCAACGTCTTCAAGATGATTCGAACCCAGTTCATCGCTCGGGTGTTGCTCCGAAGAACAGCGCGTGGGTCATCCGGTCCAGTTCATCCGTGTCGAGCAAGACAAGGTAATCGATCGTCTTGAAAGAGCGGTCCATCGCAGGCGGGCCACAGACTTTTGCGCCGTAGCGCATGTATGTGCGGAAGAGTTTTGGCAATTTGACCGGTTTCTCCGGCGGCCCGGGGTCGTACCCGGATTCATAACAGCGCCAGCCGGTTTGCGGCTGGACGACATGTTGCGGGTGGCAATGACCGTTTTCTTCGAGATAGTCCATCACCCGCTTGCCCTCGGCGGGATCCTGGCTGGTCAACGAGCAGCACCCGAACAGAAACCTTTTTTCGTTTCTCAACATGTAAGCGGCCAGCCCACGCCAGAGCAAGAACAACACCTTTTGGTTGCGGTATTCCAGCGCCACAACGGCGCGTCCGATCTCGATGGAGCGCGCACGTACGTCAGCGGGCAAGCCCCCGAGATCGAACTCGTTGGCCGAATAGAAACCGCCATACGCTTCGGCCATCTCGTGGGTTTGGATCCGGTATGTGCCGGCGATCCGGTCGTTCTCGACATCGCGAATCATGAGGTGATGGCAAACGGGATCGTAGTCGTCCCTGTCGAGACCGGTTTCGAAGGACTCCGACAATCCTTCTCCGAGTTCGAGGTTGAAGACCTCGAAGCGTAGTCGTTGCACGGCCTCGAGATCTTTCCCGGTTGAGGCAAAACGGACTTGGTACTTACCGGCCCCTTTTATCGAGTCGGGAATCCCTCGAGGGAACACGGGGTAGGCTGTCGGTTGACTCATGGAAGGCATTTTAGCGCGGAACCGGTGACCCGGCTCCAGTGCTTGTTCCGGCTTGAGCGGCCTGGGACAATGGCGGCGACATGCCCCGCGCGGAAACAGTCGCGCCCGTTTCAGGGAACGAGCGTTTGGACTCGGTGGATGTCGTGCGAGGTGCCGCGATCCTCGGCATCCTGCTCGTCAACATGGACCTGTTTTTTTTCCCACTCTACATGGATTACCTGGGCGTGACCTGGTTCGACGACCCGGTCAACAACGGCGTCGAGCGGGCTCTCCTCGGATTCGCAAAGGGCAAGTTCTACACGATCTTTTCAATCCTGTTCGGTTTCGGGCTGGCAATTCAGTTCGAAAGGTTCCGGGCCGGCGGCCTCCGGTTCTCCGACTTCTGGTTGCGGCGCATGCTCGTGCTGCTCGCGTTCGGACTGCTGCACGGGCTGCTGATCTGGTTCGGCGACATCCTGGTGTGGTACGCGATCGGCGGAATTGCCCTGCTGCCGTTCCGTCACGCCAAACCCAGGACGCTGAAGATCTGGGTCGTCGTCCTGTTGATCGTTCCGCTAGCCCTGACCATCGTGTTGACCCTGATGATCCAACTCGCGGGAACGGTTCCGATGACGGCGGATCATCTTTCGCAGGGTTTCGACGAGCAGATCCAGGCGTTCGAGAAGGCTCTCGCTGAAGCACGGGATCGTTACCCGCAGGCGGGTGTGGTCGAGACGCTGGGCCTGAATGTCCGGCAGTGGTTCCAGGTCGTGTCGTGGCTCCCGCTTCTGTTGCCGAACGTCGTCGGCATGTTCGTTCTCGGTCTGCTGTTCGCGCGTTACCGTCTGTTTCACGATGCGGTCACCTACCTCCCGAGGATCCGAGCGGCCCTGGTGTGGCTGATCCCCCTGGCGCTGGCCACCAACGGCGCCTGCGTCTTACTCGATGGGCGTTTCAACCCGGCGATCCCCGGCGGTCTATCGTTGCTCAACATGATCTCCATGTCGGTCGGCCAGCTTGCCGGTTGCCTGACTTACATTTTCTTGTTGCTGGTCGCTTTCCACTCGGCACGAATGCGTCGATTCATCGCGCCGCTCGGTGCGGTCGGCCGCATGGCGTTGACGAATTACCTGACGCATTCGTTCGTGTTCACCACGCTGGCCAACGGGTACGGCGCGGGCCTTTACGGCAGGGTCTCCCCGTTCACGGGATTGGTCATGACCGTCGCCGTATTTGGCATCCAGATCGTCGTCTCGAACGCTTGGCTCCGTCGCTTCCGCTTCGGACCGTTCGAGTGGCTCTGGCGCAGTCTCACTTATGGGAAACTGCAACGATTTCGAGTCGCGAATTGACTCGAGCGGAGGGTTTGGATTCGATGCATGGTTACGATATCGTTACCAATCGGCCTTTTTGACCGAGAAAAGGAAGAGATAATGAAGAGAATAATTTGCCCGCCGCGTGACGGCGACCTAGGTTTTGACTGGAAAACGACGGTTTCACGCCGCGAGGCAGCGGAGAGTCTTTCTAGCATGAACAGAAAGTCGCGACAGTCAGGTTTTTCTCTGATCGAGTTGATGATTGTTCTAGTCATCGCCGCCGTCCTCATGGCGATCGCAATCCCCTTGATGCGCGAAGCTTTGGTGCGCGCAATGATCGGCGCCGCCGCGGCGGAAGCCAGGACGATCCACCATGCGTTGAAATCCTACAGCGTCGACTTTTCCGGCTACCCGGACGCCAGCGGGTTCGACGTCACGTCGATGGAACCGCTCGTCACGCTGGGTTACTACGACGGCCGTCTGTTACCCCGTGTGATGGGTTCGAGGCTCGACGGCTACGACGCGCCTTCGGCCGGCGGCGAGTACTGGATCGAATTCACCTTGCGTCACGAGCCGAGCGTTCGTTTCCTGGTCTGCGACTCGGATGACGCGCCGCTGGCGGGCGGAACCTACTACGACAATATTTTGGTGTACCGAAATGGCGTCCTCAAGCAGCTCTGAAGGAGGTCCCGCGTAATGGACGACCGACAGGACAATTATCGCGATGACGACGCCCCGCTACCGAGCGAGGGGTTGACGGTCGAGACGTTGGATCAGATTGAGCCTTTCGAAACGACGACAAGTGACGAGCCCAGCGAACAGACGAGAAAACGGCGTGAGCAGCTTGCGCTGTACCTGGATCAGCTCGAAGATGCGCGGCGCTCGGGCGGAAATCTCCGGGATGCTTTCAACGGGATCGAACTCGACGGCTGGGAGCTATCCCAGCTCGAGGCGGGCCTGAGCGACGAGGTGAATCGCTGGCAGTCGCTGATCGCCGAAGGCGTTGCCTTCCGCAACAAGTACGAAACGGATCTCGGTTGGGCGCCCAAGGATGAATCGCCGAGCTACGGCGAAATCGCCGATTTTCGTCGCCTCCTGATCACGGACACCGCACTCGGGTTAGCGTTGCTCGAGGAAACTCAGCAAGCGGTGAATCAGTTGATCCTGAGCGGAGAAGTCGATGAGGCGAAACATCTGACGACTTTCCGCAACAAGATCGGACAGAGCGTCAAAGAGTTGAAGACTCGCGTCGGCGACGATGCCTACTCCAAGGCTGAAGGGATGGGCGAAGAATTCGTCACGCCATCGGAGTTGGCGGCGTGGGCCGCGGCGAAATCGGGGTCGCATTTCAAACCGAACAGTGGCAGGCGTAGGGGCAGACGCCAAAGCAACTGGCCACTAGGCGCGGGAAAGCCGGTCGAATTCAAGAAGGACGACGAGGAGAAAAACAGCCGCGTCAAGCCTCTCTTGATCGTTCTCGCTGTTTTGGTCGTGATCTGGTTCGCATTCGTCCTTCCGAGGCAGGGGGTCGGGACCCTCCCGAAGTTGACGGTGAGTGAAGTCTCGCCGAGGGCGGAGATCCGTCAGGTCGTGGCAAAGCCACCGAGTCTGTTCGTCGAACTGGACTCCCAGGGATGGTCGGCCCTCTCCAAGCCCGAGCGCTTGGCCCTGGTGGAGGATGTCGGAAAAACCGCCATGGCGGCCGGGTACAGCGGCGCGCAGTTCAAACTCGAGAACGGCAGGACCGCGGCCCAGTGGTTCAGGGATCGCGGGAGTGAACTCGTCGAGTAACACTTCGGCGTTTTTCGTTATAGGATGCGGTTTTTCCGGCAAACGGGAGACCGATGTCCGATTACGACGCTCTTAAACAACACCTACGCAAACTTGCCGCGCTTCACTCCTCGTTGAACCTTCTGGGTTGGGACCAGGAGACGATGATGCCGCCCAAGGCCGCTCCCGCGCGCGCCGAGCAGCTGTCGCTGCTGAGCCGGCTGGCTCACGAACGGGCGACCGCGGACGAACTCGGCGATTGGTTGAGCGCTTGCGAGGAGGATCCGGCCCTAGCGGGCGATCGCACAATCGCGGCGAACCTGCGCGAGATCCGACTGGACTATGAGCGAGCGCGCAAACTTCCGGCATCGCTGGTGGCGGAGTTCAGCGAAAGCACCTCCCACGCGCTGGAAGCCTGGAAGGCGGCACGATCCGCCAGCGACTTCGAAGCCTTTCGGCCGTGGCTGGAAACAATCCTCGATCTGTGCCGCCGCAAGGCCGACTGTTTCGGATTCCCCGCAGGCGGCGAGGCCTACGACGCGTTGCTCGACGAGTTCGAACCCGGGATGACGGCGACGGCGGTGGAAGCGATCTTCGCGCCGCTCCGCGATGCGTTGGTGCCGTTGATCGACCGCATCGGAACCGGCCAGGCTCCGGATGACGGTCCGAATCAAGTTGAGGTCCCGATCGAGGTACAGCAAGCGTTCAATACGAAGGTCCTGCAACGTATCGGTTTCGATATGGAGGCCGGGCGGCTGGACGTTTCGACGCATCCATTTTCCTCGGGCGTCTCGACCGGCGACACGCGGATCACCTCTCGCTATACGATCACCGGATTTGCCGAGGCGCTCAGTTCTACGATGCATGAAGCCGGGCACGGGATGTACGAGCAGGGGCTGCCGAAGCGGGAACACTGGGGTCAGCCTCTGGGCGAACCGTTGGGTCTCGGCATCCACGAGAGCCAATCAAGGCTGTGGGAAAACCAGGTCGGCCGGTCGCGCGAGTTCTGGCTGTGGCTGCAAGGTCAGTTGGCGGGCACGATCGGCAACGCCTTCGCCGCATATGATGCGGAAGCGCTTTACCGCGCCGCCAACATCGTTCGGCCGAACCTGATTCGCGTCGAATCCGACGAGGCGACCTACAACCTGCACATCATGCTTCGGTTCGATCTCGAGCGGGCGATGTTGCGTGGTGATCTTGCCCCGGCGGATCTTCCCGGTGCCTGGAACGAACGTATCAAGCGTGATCTCGGACTCGACGTTCCGGACGCGGCGCGCGGTTGCCTGCAGGACATACACTGGTCCATGGGATCGATCGGGTACTTCCCGACCTACACCCTGGGCACGCTGTACTCCGCGCAATTCTGGAATGCTCTCCTGGTCGACCTCCCGGATCTGCCGAGGTCGATCGCGCGTGGCGAATTCGGCGACCTTCTGGCCTGGCTGCGCGAGAAAATTC
>Ga0224508_10005123_pt1 | contig 10606 bp, 5 predicted proteins | sample SF_Jan12_sed_USG_4_FD_170157 | JGI IMG/M metagenome (GOLD analysis project Ga0224508, IMG submission 170157) | Sediment microbial communities from San Francisco Bay, California, United States - SF_Jan12_sed_USGS_21 | ecosystem: Environmental > Aquatic > Marine > Sediment | place: USA: California... | reverse complement strand
TACCACTTTCTTCACCACACCATTACGGTGTTCGACGTTGACCAACACTTGCCACAATTCGCTGCCGGCGAACTCGGACAAATCGATGGTACTAATGGTGCCATTCTCTATGGGCAGCTTGCGTTTCTGGCCCACGGCCTTCCACACTGCCGGATTATCGCCGGCACCGATCTGCACCCAGGCGCGCTTAAAGGCACCCGCGCCAATGGAACCCTTAACATGTATTTGATCTTTTTCGTCCGTCTGCACAAATTCGAGGCCGCTAATCTCTGCCATGATGAAGAAGTCTGGATCCACGCTCAACGCCGCTCGCGCGTCGACCATGCCGTGGCCCGCGTACTTATCTTTGCCCGGAGACTCAACGTCCTCTGCTGTTTCGATCAACAGCCGTTCTACGTCGGCGGCGGAAAGCTGCGGGTGTTTCGCCATGAGCAGTGACGCCACACCGGTGACGATGGGCGTCGAGAAAGATGTGCCACTGACATGAATGTAGCGCTTGTCTTCGCCGACATAGTTAGTACCGATTTCGTATTCCTCGCCGCTGGCGGGGCGATAATTTACATCGGTGAAACGGGCTCGCAAGCTCAACACATCCACACCCGGTGCTACTAAATCGACGCTGTCACCGAAGTTCGAAAACCCGCCGACGCGATCGTCGGTATGGGTTGCACCAACGGTGAGTACGTTTTCGTTGCCGCCCGGGCCAAAGTCGTCGAGTTCCACGCCCTCATTACCGGAGGCGGCGATGATTAATACGCCCTTACTATGGGCGTAGGCGATAGCAGCTTTTTCTATTTCGGTTTCGTGTGGCCCACCGACGCTAATATTAATAATCTTCGCACCATTGTCGGCCGCGTACTTAATGGCCTCTGCAAGGAACGAAGCCCGTGTGGTACCGAAATTGTTCACGCCCTTAAGCACCATGATCTTAGCGTGAGGATTTATACCGGCGATACCGGCGTTGTTATTTTGGGCAGCGGCGATAATACCGGCGACCACGGTGCCGTGGCCGTCATAGTCCCAAGGCTGATTGTTACGACCCATGAAATTCCAGCCGATGATGTCGTCGACATAGCCGTTGTTGTCGTCATCGATATTGTTATCGGGAATCTCTCTAGGATTGCGCCAGATATTGCCAGCGTCCATGTCGAGATGGTGCCAATCCAGGCCCGTATCGATCACCGCCACCACCACATCGGCTGCAGAGTCCGGCACCTGATTCCAGGCGGAGTCTTCGTGATCCGTAAAGCCGACTCGCTTAATGGCCCATTGATCGTCCAAACGGGCGCCCCAGGAGTTACCGTCGTGCCGGCCGGTTCTGGTGTAGCTGGGATCGGTGGGCACCAGCACAATACGGCACCAATTGGTTTCGATCACCAGCACACCGATGACTCTGAGCTCTTCTACAATCTGAGGCCGCCGGTTTGGTTCGAACTTCAGCGTGGTGAACGCCTGGCTCCCAAACTGCTGTTGTTGCCGGGCGGACCCAACGAACGATAGCCCCTGATCGCGGTCGTACTCGGACGTACTTCTAACGGCTATCTTGAGGAATTCCAACGCAGATTGGTTGATGCCGGGGATATTGTCAGGTGTCTCAAAATTGACGCTATCCCAGTTTTTGGCGCGAATTACGCCGGTCCCGTCACCCCATATATCAAAGTCGTAGGAACCGAGGAGGTCGAACCCCTCTAGGCTCGAACCGTTGTCGTTGCTGACGTTGCGATCCGGTCGCGGGTCGAGCGACCCAGTGACGGGGTCCGAGCTCGAACCGTATTCATTGCTAACATTGCGATCCGGCCAAATGTCGGCACCGATGGCGCTGGCATCTGGAAAAAGTTTGACTTGAGCCTCGCTCCTTTGCATATAAGCGTCGTAACTCCAGCTATCGGTAAGGTCGCCGCGCAGGCCCACCTGCACCTGGTACGTGCTAAAACTGCTGTCGTTAAATCGTGGCCCTACGTCTAAAAGACGTCTACGAATTAATTGCGATGGTTGGGAAAAAAAAGCGTCGTCCATGGCCCGAAAATCAGATGGATTGACCACCCCATCGCCATTTAGATCCGAAGCGCCGGGTTCCGGGTTGGAGAAAAATCGTTGCTTAAATAGCCCGAGATCGAGCGGATTGACCACGGGGTTTGGTTTCCCGACGGCGCGCGGAGTGCCGTAGCCCGCCAGATTGCAATCAAAGGGCTGTGTGGCGTAACGAATCGGCGGTACGCAGCTCGTCCCCAAACAAGCACCACCCCGATTAGCGGGTGAGACTTGGAACCCTGAGTAGTCAATATCGCCGTTATAAGCGCCTTGAGCTAAAGAGGTTAGCAACACCCAGCTGGCTGTGAATAGCGTGAGATAAATCTTCGCGAGCAGTGGCATTAACGGGCTCCCAGACCCTTGGTTTTTACCGTGGATACCTCAGCGACGAAACCAGAATCCTTTGTTTTTTATACCTATAATTATAACCTAGATAGCGAGCCACCCTATGGGCAGCGAGGCATAAAAAATGACCAGAAAAAACAGCCAGCTATGGATACTAGTTCTACTCCTTGTTCTGGTAGGACTCAATAGCCACGCCCGCGACACTTCGCTCCAAGAGGTACCGATCTCCGTTTCGGCACTCACCGGCGACAGCCTGGCCCAGAATGGTATTTCAAACGTCGATGAATTGATGGACAACCTACCCAGCATCACAAACAACTACACCGGCACCAATACCACCGCCAGCGTGTCCACCGAGTCTTTGCGGGGTCTTGGCACGGATAGAACCTTAGTGTTGCTCAACGGTCGGCGCCAACCGCTGAGCACAGTGGGTTCAATGTCCACGGCCAATATTGAGAGCGTCGAAATCCTGACAGACGGCGCGGCAGCAATCTATGGCAGCGAAGCGATTAGTGGCGTCATCAACATTCGCACCGGTTCCAACCAGAGCTTCAACTCCGGCCAAACACCCAACCCTGCGGATGACGCACTATCATTTGTTAGCCAGTTTTCTGTCTCCACGCAAAGAATGGACTGGTGCAATGCCACCCAGGGTGGGCAATTCCCGCTTTATGGCCAGTTTACCGATCTCGATATGGGCGTGGCGGCCAACTGGAACAACGACGGCAATCCGACGTATTTCTTTGGCTCTATGAGCAGTGGGTTTCCATCGCCCACGCCGCAATTGCAACAGCAGTACACGCAATTTCTGCAAAACCAGTCATCGGAATCTAGTGGCAGCGGCTTCGTTGATCTCTTCGCCCAGCAATCAAGCCGGGCTGCCGACGGAACTTTGACGGAAGTACCGGTACCGAAGTTGGGCATCGACTTGCGCTTCAGCGACCAAAACTATGTCAGCAGCCCTTTTGACCTCACCCGGGACACAGAATCGGGTGCCAGCGAAGCCGCCCCAAGGACTTTTACGAACGACGAAGGTGTGGCGAGCTACGAGGTCGATGACTTCGTTAAGGCTTTTTTGACCTGGGGTGGCGGGTCGACGGAAAGTAGCGGCGCGGCTCCCGCCGCCGGAACTTCCGCGACCCCCATGCCAATCTACGACGGGATCTCCGTTAATCTAGGTCTCCGCAACGTATTTGACGAACCGCTCACTCAGGACCAACTGGATTACGCGGCTAGGGTATCCGAGGAAGGTACTGCCCAGGCAGACGCGGACTGGGATATGTCCCTAAGCTATAACCCAGGGGGTTCCTGGAGAATCGGCGCTAAGTTCAAGCACGAACAAGTCGACAGCATCTATCAAAAATTCAAGGACCGGGCCGCATATGGGACGGCTTTCCGTGCGCCTTCCATTACCGAACTGTATGGAGACCTGGGCCCATCATTCGAAGCGCGGGCGGGTCGAGGTTTGACCATTGGCCCCAACTTTTACCAGGACTTTACCTTCAATGAGTCCAACAACTACGATCTCAATTTCTTCAACAGCGTCTCCGGCCAGCTCGGCTGGAGCAATAATTCCTGCGGTAACACCGCAGTGTCTGCGGAGGTCTTGGGTTACGTGGCGGCGGTCACCTCTCCGATCAAATCGGTCAAGGACCAGTGGGCGTTCAAACGCGTCGGCGCACCGACGGGTAATACGACCCAACTGAAGCCCATCGTCGTTGCCCTGATCGATACTGGCATCGATTGGAATCATTTGGACTTCTCGCCTGAAAATCTGTGGCGCAATACCGACGAAATACCCGGTAACTTTAAGGACGACGATAACAACGGCTTCGTCGATGACGAATTCGGTTGGGATTTCATCGCCCACAGCAACCGGCCCTGGGATCATGACGGTCACGGCACGTTTGTGGCCGGCGTTATTGCGGCTACCCACGGCAACAAAGTCGGTATCGACGGGGTGAACCCTAACGCCAAACTCATGATCCTCAAGGCATTGAATAGTTTTGGCCGCACTCGTGCCATCACACTCGCGAGAGCGATTGTCTACGCCGCCGATAACGGTGCCAATGTCATTAACTTAAGCGTCAGCCCGGGCTTTCCTGACGTGGTGCAAGACGCCGTGGACTACGCGGGATCTAAAGGCGTGTTGGTTATCTCGGCAGCGGGTAATACAGCGGAAAATTTGGACGCCATGCAGCCGGGCGGGTTACAGCGCGTGATGACGGTTGCGGCGACCGACGGCGATGACAAGCGTGCCATATTCTCAAACGTAGGCTCCAACATCAGTGTGGCCGCACCCGGAGTCGACGTGGTCAGCCTTCGCGCCCGAAGAACGGACTTCATGTACAACAATGCGGAGACGAAATATACCCCAGGCGATGCCTTCATCGGCGACGACAATCGCTACTACCGTTCCGCAGGAACCTCCTTCGCAACGGCCATCACTAGCGCCGTGGCGTCCTATGTTTGGTCTCAGCGCCCCACGTTAAGCCATGTTGAGTTGCAACAGATTCTGGAACAGTCTGCCAGAGATGTAGAAACGCCGGGCCGCGACCGCGCCACCGGCTACGGCATCGTGGATGCGAAAGCGGCCCTCACGACGGATCCCGCGTTCTTCATTCACGCCGCAATCCCGGGTGTGCGCCGTATCGATCGCGACGGCCTCGCCATGTTGCAGGTCATCGGCACGGCCGACGCGGACGACTTTACCAATGCGCGCCTGGAAATCGGTGCCGGGGAATCACCGGATACCTGGACGCCCGTGACGGGCGAGCTGCTGCAGCCGGTGAAGCTTGGCGAGCTGGGCAAGATACCCGCGGATCAATTGGCGGGGGAAAAGACCTGGACGATTCGCGTCATTGTCTCCCACCAAAACGGTAAACAACGAGAAGGACGCTACATCGTCGACTTAACTTGATGCTTGGATTCAGCTAGTCCAAATCTCAGCAAGAATTAATGAATTAATGGGGACATTCCCCAATTTCACATTTAATGGGGAATGTCCCCATTTTTAGGCAGACCAAATTTGGGCTAGCAATTCGGCGACTTGATTACCCTGGGCTTCGTCCCGCGACATGTAGCGGAAAAAATCTTGATAACCGAACAACGGAATATCCGTTTCCAAGCGACGACCGGTTTTTATTGCCACGCTAGCTCCGCGTTTATCACCCAGAGCAGCTTTCGCAACCGCCAACGTAATCCACGGAGGCTGCCAACCATCGTAATGATCGATGGACTGCTCACACTGCCGTAGACAATCTTCGAACTGCTCAAGTTGCAAGTGTGCCCAGGCTGCCATGGCCAAGTACCAATGCACCGATGGATCCCGCGGCGAGCGCCGCAGCACGTCGGCCACAGATTCGATCGCTTCCTCGGCCCGTCCACACGCAGTAAGCGCATACCCTAGGGTGCCGATGCTGAAAGCACCGTTAGGATCTAACTCGATGGAACGCCGCAACAGACGCACGGCAGTCTCCGGCTCATACAGACAAGTGTGTGCGTGGCCAATTTGACCGAGCACGATAGGATCGTCGGGGGATAAATCCAAAGATTGGCGTACCTCCTGCCAAGCCTCGCGATGCTCTTGACTCGGATCACTGCTCCAGCCGTTAGTGACTTTCATAGCCAGGCAATTGGCGAGAAACGCATGAGCACGAGGATCGTCTGGCGCGACGGCGATGGCCCGCCGGTATAGCTGCTCGGCCTCCAGATTAGACTTCTTGTTGAACGTCGCCCAGGAAATCGCCATGCCACGGTGAACCACCCCCAAGCATCCAGGGCCTCCGGATCGGTGGAGCGTGCGCGGCGGCCTTCGGCTCGACGTAACTCAGACCCTAGAGACGCCACAATACCCGCCGAAATTTCGTCCTGTACATCAAACAAGTCTTCAACCGGGCGATCGTAACGCTCGGACCACTCTTGGGTTCCCGTATCCGCGTCTACTAACTGGGCTGCGACCCGTAACCGTTGACCGGCGCGACGCACGCTACCCTCCACCAAGTAACGTACCCCGAGCTGGGCGGCGATCTGCTGACTAGTGACCGTTTGGCCTTTATAAGCAAAGGACGAATTGCGGGCGATGACGAACAACCAACCATTACGGGACAAATCCGTGATGATGTCTTCGGTTAATCCATCTGCGAGCATAACCGTGTCGTCATCACCGCTCGCGTTCACGAACGGTAGGACCACCAATGAAGGCTTGTCGGGACGCGGCGGATGCTTGGGGGCAGAGTCGATCGCCGAGGGCTCTTCCTCATCTGCCAACTCGGCGACGAAGCGGTAACCCCGTCGTTGGATGGTTTTGATCACAGCCTGGTGGTCGGAATCGTCGCCCACCGCTTTGCGGGCCTTCATCACACACCGGGTAAGGGAGGTTTCAGCCACCACCATCCGGGGCCAGAGCAATTCCAACAACTCATCTTTACTCATGGCTCGATGCCGGTTTTCAGCCAAACATAACAACAGATCGAAGGCCTTAGGTTCCAAGGCGACGGCTTGGCCATCTCGGCGGAGTTCACGGGTAGCCCCATCTAGCTGAAAACCTAGGAAACGAAACGAGTCTTGGGCCATGGGCGGCTATCCTACCGTACCCTGAGGCCCGGCGGCAGGCACCCGCAAGGGCCCGGAAATAAAGGCATCACACAATCGTCACCAGATGGTCATAGGCTCGTCAAGCGAGGTTTCTAACGTCCCGGCATGATTTGACCATGGCCAAGGCACAACGCCACGGCAAATGAAACGACCTACGGAGAGACATCATGTTGCAGAAAAGACTAGAAAACACCTCGATATTGTTGGCCTCGGTGCTCATGACGGCAGCCTATTTGAGCTGCATTTTGGACCTGGCCGGCCCCCTGGTATGAGCCGCCTGAAACGGGGCGGTGTGCCGAGTTCGAGCCACCGCCCCATGGTCAGGCCTCAACCCAGCCCGGGTTGCGGATGAGCGGCGCTCGCCAAGACTTGGCCTCGGCGGGACCTAGTATTTCGTCGACGATACTCAGCCCTCCCCAGGGTTCGCCGTTATTATTGGTTTAACTAGGTTTATCCCACCTTTCCTATCATCGATCAATCGCGAAACGCCGACCGAAGCTCAACGAAGGGATCCCGAAACTCAGGGAAAGCTTCACGGAATCGATTGGTGCGACGGGGCCCATAAAATAACAACGCTTTGCCAGTACCACCGTTCCAGGGATCAAACTCCGGGGCGGCGTATTTTGTAAAAAAGGCCTCTAACCGAGCATCTAACTGCGCAACGATCTGAGCGTATTGTAGATCCGCGATGAGGTTCGCCGTTTCTCCGGGGTCCTTCTGCATATCGTAGAGCTCGCTGGGTTCATCAAAGATTCGCTTGGTGTACTTCCAGCGTCGCGTCTGGATGACGCGGGTCGTAATGTATTCAAAGAACACCTCATCATCCCAGTCCATTGCCGAGCCCTTCAACATGGGAGCAAAACTCTCGCCGGGGGAATTAGCAATATCGAGGTGGCCGAGCCCCAAGTAATCGAGAATGGTTGGAAAGATATCGAATTGGTTAATCATCTGAGCAATTCGCTGCCCGCTACGAATGCCGGATGGATGACGAAAGATCAGCGGGATTTGCATATTGGCGTTATAGGCCGGTGGCGGTTCCCCCCAGGAACTATTGCCCCACATCCCAAGTTGTCCATAAGCGGAACCCTGATCCGATAAAAAAATAATCAACGTTTCATCTAGCAACCCTGTTTCGCCCAGGGCCTCAAGCACACGGCCAATGCCATGATCCACGTGGGTGGTTTCGGCCGCGATATTAATCATGGCTTGACGATTGTTGAGGGCGTCAATAGCTGCCCAAGGGTAACTACCCCCCGCAATCTCTGGGTCATCACCGCGACCCGCTACTTTTGCCCACTGACGCATGTAGGGGTGTACTGGATATTGCGGAACCGGTGGCGGGTTGTCTTGGTACATCGCGGCGAAACGCGATACCGGCGGTTGATTCACGGTGGGCGGTAGAATGTAGGGGCCGTTGTAAGACAACCAGAGGAAGAACGGCTTATCGGTTTGGTCACGCGCCTGGAGAAAATCGACGGCGCGGCGAGTCCAAAAGTCCGTGAGATGTTCGTCCACCTCGGCTAATTCAAGTTGCTTGCCGTTATCGTAGATCGTGACATCGGTAAAACTGCTGGTGTGGCCACCACGGAACGTGGTCCAAAAATCGAAGCCCAGAGTCGGCACCTCATGAACCCCCAAATGGTATTTGCCGACCAACGCCGTCTCGTAACCGGCATCGCCTAAGGTTTGCGGCAAATTGCGAAATTCCGCGATGGCAGAGTATCCCTTGACGGAATACCGGCCGGGCAGACCATTGTGCACACCGTTGGCCGAAGGAATAAGTCCGGTTAACAATACGGCCCGGGAAGGAGAACAAACCCCGCTAGTCGCATAAGCACGCTCAAATAATGTGCCCTCGGCGGCAAGCCGATCAATATTGGGTGTTTGAATCACCGGATGGCCATAAGCACCTAGCAATGACGCACTCTGATTGTCCGTCATCACCAGCAATACATTGGGGCGCGATTGCTCCTGGGCAGAAGCTGCCGTCAACAATAGCCCTAAGGTAACCATGGCTATCAAACGGGCAAGATTGAGCATCATCTCAGTCGTCCTTCGGCACGCTAAATGGAGCCATCACCCCCCGGAAACACAGGCGCGGAGGAATTCCCTAGGTGTGTACCAATAACTCTGCTAGTATCCGCGCCTGCGAGCAATCTCACCAGTCATTTGCCGCTGCCAATTCTGGCCTACCTAGCTTATCTATCTGCCCGAGACTGGAGCCTTCCTATAGGCCGCCGGGCAATCAATTATCAGGAATATTATGTCATTCTCTTCATTCGGCCTGTCCGAAGAAATCACGCGCGCCGTCATTGAGTGCGGCTATACGCAACCCACACCCATCCAAACTCAGGCTATCCCGGCAGTATTGTCAGGCCGAGATCTGTTGGCCGGAGCTCAAACCGGCACCGGCAAGACCGCAGGCTTCGTGCTACCGATTTTGCACCGCCTAGCACCGAGCTCCGTTAAGGGGCGTTCCAAGGGTCGGCCTCCCATCCGAGCCCTGATCCTTACCCCTACCCGCGAACTCGCAGCCCAAGTAGAAACTAGCGTCCGGGACTACGGCCGCCATCTACGCTTGAGCTCTCTGGCCATGTTCGGTGGTGTGAGCATTCGCCCGCAGATTACGCGTCTACGCCGCGGCGTCGACATACTGGTCGCGACCCCCGGCCGGCTGTTGGACCATGTTCAACAAAACACCCTCGACTTATCCAAAGTGGAAGTCCTCGTGCTTGACGAGGCCGATCGTATGCTGGATATGGGGTTCATCCGAGACGTCAAAAAAATCTTGGCGCTGCTACCTAAACAACGTCAAAACTTATTGTTCTCGGCAACTTTCTCCAAGGAAATAAAAACACTTGCCGATAATCTGCTGAACAAACCCGCCATCCTCGAGGCCCCCCAGGACAAAGTCACTGCGGACAAAATTGCCCAGAAGATCTACGCCGTCGATCGGCACAAGAAACGTGCTTTGCTGACCAAGTTGATCAAACAGGATAATTGGTACCAAGTCCTCGTGTTCACCCGTACTAAGCGCGGAGCCGACAGACTTGCGGAACAACTCGGCAAGAGCGGTATCCGCACCGAGGCGATTCACGGCAACAAGCGTCAAACTGCCCGCACCCGAGCCCTGGCAGACTTCAAGGCCGGCAAGGTACAAGTCCTGGTGGCAACAGACATCGCAGCGAGAGGCATCGATATCAACGCCCTCCCTCATGTGGTCAACTACGAGTTGCCCCACGTGCCGGAAGACTATGTGCACCGCATCGGTCGAACCGGCCGAGCGGGAGCGAACGGTGAAGCGGTCTCGCTAGTGTGTGTCGATGAACTGAAGTTGCTCGCCGGTATTGAAAAACTCATCAACCGTCGGTTGCCTCAGGAAGTGGTTGACGGCTTTCAACCGGATCCCAACGCTAAGCCGCAGCCGATAGAAACCGGGCGAGGGTCAGCGAGTCGAACTAAGCGAAACGCTGGCAAAGCGTGGCCGTCGGGTGGTAAAAACCGCAGTAGCGGCAGCGGACGGCCGCGGCATAAAGCTGGGCGTCAACGTTCAAGAGGCGCCGCTTAGTAAATAACGTGTAGTTCAAAATGACGTGAGAAAATACGATGTCATTGTCTTGGGTGGCGGCGCGGC
>Ga0224508_10005121_pt1 | contig 10609 bp, 6 predicted proteins | sample SF_Jan12_sed_USG_4_FD_170157 | JGI IMG/M metagenome (GOLD analysis project Ga0224508, IMG submission 170157) | Sediment microbial communities from San Francisco Bay, California, United States - SF_Jan12_sed_USGS_21 | ecosystem: Environmental > Aquatic > Marine > Sediment | place: USA: California... | reverse complement strand
TACCGGTAAACGGCATCCAGTGGTAAGACATTGTGTCGATATCAAGTTTCATCTGCATTACCTCTATCATGTAAACGAATTAAACGGCTACGGACACCGCATTTAAAGCATTTTCTTAAATTCACATATTGTAGAATCACGGCATAGCACCAGCTTTTAACGGTCGAGTGGGCCAGTCTATGCGCGATACCTTATTCCGTCTAAACGACAGTGGTAAATCGAATCTACAACACCAGATTCGTGAGATGGTGGTGTCCGGCATACTGGACGGCCATATCCCACCGGGTAGCCCGCTGCCGTCAGGCCGTAAACTGTCTCAGCAACTGAAAGTCGCGCGTAACACGGTGGTGCTGGCCTATCAGCAACTGGTGGATGAAGGTTATCTGGAATCACGTGAACGCAGTGGTTATTACGTACGCGACGACATTCTCTCCGGCCGTGTAAAACCTCGCGAGGCGCAAGTTAAACCCCTTACGATTAAAACTGATTGGTCAACGCGTATCCAACATAGTGTCCTGAACCAGCGTAATATCAACAAACCTGCGGACTGGCGCAGCTACCCTTATCCCTTTATCTATGGTCAGTTCGACCCGGCACTGTTCCCAATTGCCGATTGGCGCGATTGCAGTCGTAATGCAGTTAGCGTTTCCTCTATTTATGATTGGGCCGGTGATCGAATAGATCGCGATGATCCGCTGTTAGTGGAGCAAATCCATACGCGCCTGCTGCCACGCCGTGGTGTGTGGGCGGATGAAGATCAAATTCTGATTACCCTGGGGGCGCAAAATGCCCTGTATTTGATTGCTGAATTATTAATCGGCGGGCAAACGAGAGTCGCTATGGAGGAGCCGGGTTATCCCGATGCACGCAATCTATTTTTATCAAAAACCAAGCACGTTTATCCTATTGAAGTCGATACTTCAGGTGTTACTTTAAATAAAGATGTGAATGACTGTGACTACATATATGTCACGCCAAGTCATCATTTCCCCACCACGGTAACTATGCAACTGGAGCGCCGACGGGCTTTGCTACAACGAGCGACGCAATCAGACCTGGTCATTATCGAAGACGACTATGAAAATGAAACCAACTTTGTTGGTGATCCCACCGCCGCACTGAAAAGTCTCGATCAAAGCGATCATGTTATTTACCTCGGTAGTCTATCCAAAACTATCGCACCTGGGATTCGTCTGGGTTATTTGGTGGCGCCCCCCGAGATCATTCGCGAAGCCCGGGCATTACGGCGGCTGATACTGCGCCACCCGCCGGCCAATAATCAACATATCGTTGCGCAGTTTATCAAGCGCGGCCATCACGACTCCCTTGTGCGCCGCTTGAGCCACGCCTACAAAGAGCGTTGGCAAGTCATGGGCCGAGCTTTGTCCACCCATCTGCCTGACGCCGCGCGTATACCCAGTTTTGGCGGTACGTCATTCTGGGTAGAAGGCCCCGCAATACTTGATTGCCGTGAGCTGCAACAATGCGCGAAAGAACAAGGCATTTTGATTGAACCAGGCGATGTGTTTTTCATGCGTGAACCCATACCGAGAAATTGTTTTCGGTTGGGGTTTTCCTCCATTGCAGTTGACCGGATCGAGCCTGGCATCGCCAAACTCGCAACAATCATCAATCAAATCAGCTAGCCATTCTGGTACAGGGGAATAACGCTGACTGGCCCTACCCGGAAAGCTTGTTGGTCACTATCTTATGCGTCGATCCAAACCTTGACGACGAGGTTTTGTAGTCTGTATTTTGTTTCAATCAATGTGAGATTTGAGCTATGTTAATTGGGGTTCCAAAGGAAATTAAAGATAACGAAAATCGTGTCGGTTTGGCACCGTCCAGCGTACGTGAAGCCGTCGCCCATGGTCATGACGTTATAGTCGAGACTAACGCGGGCATCGGTATTGCAGCCAGCGATGCCGAGTACGAAAAAGCCGGTGCGAAAATTATTACCACCGCCGAAGAGGTTTTTCAGTCGGCGGAAATGATTGTCAAGGTTAAAGAACCGCAAGCAAATGAACGCGCCATGCTACGCGAAGACCAGGTGTTGTTTACTTATTTGCATCTTGCCCCCGACCCCGAGCAGACCAAAGACCTAGTGGACAGCGGCTCGGTATGCATCGCTTATGAAACCGTGACATCGCCGTTGGGCGGATTGCCTTTACTGGCGCCCATGTCCAAAGTTGCAGGGCGTATGGCTATTCAGGCCGGCGCTTACTGTCTGGAAAAACCCCACGGCGGATTGGGTATGTTGTTAGGCGGCGTGCCTGGTGTCGACCCGGCCAAAGTGGTCGTCATAGGCGCTGGCGTTGTCGGTACCCATGCCACACATATTGCCGTCGGTATGGGCGCAGATGTTTGGGTGATTGACCGTAACCCGGATGCCATAGAAAGGCATTGGCAACAATTTGGTCGTTCCACAAATACGGTGTTCTCTACCCGCGATGCCATTGAACATCACGTTATGGATGCGGACTTAGTCATTGGTGGTGTACTGATTCCAGGCGCAGCTGCACCAAAACTCGTCACTGCCGAAATGGTGAAAAACATGAAACCCGGTGCAGTGATTGTCGACGTCGCCATCGATCAGGGCGGTTGCTGCGAAACTTCCCGGGCAACGACTCATGCCGACCCGACTTATGTCGTCGATGATGTTGTGCACTATTGCGTCGCCAATATGCCCGGCGGCGTACCACGCACATCAACCTTTGCCTTGAATAATGTCACCCTGCCCCATGTATTAAATCTCGCAAACAAAGGCTATAAACAAGCATTGATTGACGACACACACTTACGTAATGGATTGAATGTACACAAAGGAAAGGTCACGCAAAAAGAAGTGGCCGAAGATCTCAACTATGACTTTGTTGAACCGATGACAGCGATGGCAGCGTAATTGGTTTAAAACCGTCTTTGTGTCATTTCGAGCAAAGTGAGAAATTTTCTATAAAAATCCGCTTGTTGTGAGACCCGTGCCTCGCATCGAATAATTTGGTAGGGCGGAACACGTTCCACAGAATGAATATTTCATTGCTCCCAGATTGCGTTGCACTGCATCCGGGCTACTCCTACTAACCACCCCGATCTCGTTCGGCGCAGTACTCTTCAGTTATTGCGTCTTCCACGAACACATATGACGCTGTCGGTCTCATCGGCCAGATTTTCGAAGAACGCCACCAACGCCTAGCTGGCGGAACTAGCATTGGTACATAAAATAACGGCCTGGTGCCACGCCTTCAGGAAGCGACAATGTATGTGCCAACGAGGATGATATTTTCTGATCTGATACGATCACACTGTTTTTGCCCATTAGTGATAGCAAGGCATCGCTTATATCGCTCATTAGCCGTGCGTTCTTGGACGCATCCCCTGTGCCACAATCTACATGGGCAAGCGCCGCGGGCTGGGCAATCCGCTGGTTCGCCACTAACAATGTTTCGCAAATGTCCCCTAGAATGAGGTGTTTTGAATCCGGTATACAATGCGGGTGGCCAGCAACACGCTTATCAAAAACGAATATCGCACGATTTGGAAATAATTCACGTAGGTGGTCATACGTACGTCCATTTCCAAGTCCAATTTCGAGTATGGGACCACGCAAAGGTTCGATAAGTCGAGCGGCTTGCTCTAAACATGCTTTTTGCGCTTGTAAGCGCCGAATAAAACTATCCAACCGGCTCATGTGCCCCACTCATACATCAAAGATTATATAAATTCAAAAATAGTTGCTGCCAATCGTAATTATTTGATCGCCCCCGAATTACATCGCTCTGTCGCCTCGATAATACTGGCATCAGCAAAGCCTAGGCAATTTACGTTAGTAGCATTAGGATACGGTGAGTTTGCGAACCGCATCATTCGCGCAGCGCTAACCTCAAAATTAATCTCGTAAACAAGAGATAATACTATTTCTAAGTCAAACGAGGCGTTTCGTTCCTTTATGCATCCAATACATGAAAACACTGGCCATTGTGAGCGGAACGAAGAATCCAGATTCTGTATAGGTCAAAATGGCAAAGATGTTGCTATTTCTAGATAGATACAAGGATGTGGTAAGTAAGCGAAGCGAATTTATAACGATACAGAAGTCATAATATGAGATTCGTTCTTCAATGCATCCTGCAATGAAATAACTTGTTTCAGGCCACTACATTAAACAAGCCGAGCATTGCCCGGCTTTTAAGATATATCTATTTAGTGCTTATGCACCCGGCTGTGGTTTCATATCACTTGCACTAATACCTGCAACCTGAACCGGTGCTTTCATAGCATCGCGGCGGAAGGGTTCGCCGAGCTCCTGATTCAACACAACTTCGATGAACGTGGTTTGGTTGTTGTTCATCTGTTCGTCGATGGCCACCGTGAGTGCGTGGGTTAAACTTTCCATGGATTCTGCTTTTACGCCTTTTACACCACATCCTTGTGCCACTTGCGCATATTCAACGCCGACATTTAACTCGGTGCCGACAAAGTTGTCGTCGTACCATAATGTCGAGTTACGTTTCTCTGCGCCCCACTGATAGTTGCGGAAAATAACCATGGTAATCGGCATCCAATCGTTACGGCCACATGCCGTCATCTCATTCATGGAAATACCAAACGCGCCATCACCAGCGAATCCAACAACAGGCACATCCGGGCAACCGATCTTGGCGCCAAGTATCGCAGGAAAGCCATAACCACACGGACCAAACAAACCAGGTGCAAGATACTTGCGGCCTTGTTCAAAACTCGGATAGGCGTTGCCGATGGCGCAGTTGTTGCCGATATCGGACGAGACGATCGCTTCTTTCGGCAATGCAGCCATGATTGCGCGCCAGGCATGCCTCGGCGACATACGCTCGGGTTCACGATCACGCGCACGCTGATTCCAGGTCGTACCGGGATCGTCGTCTTCATGATCCATACGTGCGAGTTCCTTCTCCCAGTTCTCTTTAGTCTGTGCGATCAAATCAACACGCGTTTGTCTGTCCACATCACCCGCGGTACTGGAAAGTTGTGCAAGAATTTGTTCTGCTACTTTTTTTGCATCGCCCTGAATAGCCACGTCAACGTTTTTTGTTAGACCAATACGGTCAGCGTTGATTTCGACCTGAATGATTTTGGCGTCTTTCGGCCAGTAGTCGATACCGTAACCCGGCAGGGTTGAAAACGGATTCAATCGTGTTCCCAACGCTAACACCACGTCGGCTTTAGAGACCAATTCCATCGCTGCTTTGGAGCCGTTATAACCCAGAGGGCCGGCAGCTAACGGATGCGAGCCGGGGAACGCGTCATTGTGTTGATAATTGCAACACACCGGCGCATCGAGCTTTTCCGCCAGGTTCTTTGACGCCTTGATGGCATTACCCAAAACAACACCTGCGCCATTCAAGATGACGGGGAATTTTGCATCTGACAGTAATTTTGCAGCGTCGGTAATTGCGGCTTCTCCACCCGGCGAACGCTCCAGACGAATGATTTGTGGTAATTCGATATCAATAACATGTGTCCAGTAATCGCGCGGCACGTTTATTTGGGCGGGCGCGGAACCACGCCATGCGTTCTCGATGACGCGATTTAATACTTCTGCCATACGACTCGGGTCGCGTACTTCTTCCTGGTAGCAAACCATGTCAGAGAACAGTGCCATTTGTTTGATTTCCTGAAAACCACCCTGCTCGATGGTTTTGTTCGCCGCCTGTGGTGTTACCAACAACATCGGCGTGTGATTCCAGTATGCTGTTTTGATCGGGGTGACAAAGTTTGTGATACCGGGTCCGTTTTGTGCAATGGCCATACACATTTTGCCACTGGCTCGCGTGTAACCGTCCGCGGTCATACCCGCATTGCATTCGTGCGCGCAATCCCAAAACTTGATGCCGGCCGCCGGGAACAGATCCGAGATCGGCATCATAGCCGAACCGATGATTCCAAAGGCATGTTCGATGCCATGCATTTGCAGCACTTTGATAAATGCTTCCTCAGTTGTCATTTTCATAATTTAGTCTCCTGATGAGAATTCGGTAGTAAAGGGTTTGCAGCAACAAGCACCATAAAAAAGCCCGCAGGCCAAGCCTACGGGACAAATAATAATATTAAGCCAATTAATCGATGAAGTGTATGGGTTTCATACCTATAAATAAGCATCCAGTTGCGTCAAACTGATAGAGCCAGATTGTTGCGACTATCGGTATTCGTTTTCAATATTTGAGTAATCTGGAAAATTCTAACGAATAATTCGCCCGGCATCATTGGCTTAGCATCAAACGTTTTCTAGGACGCCACCGATTTTTGAACGATTGAGCTGTCGACTGCATAAACAAACTCACGCCGACAAAAGATAATCTCTATAACGTTTTGCTAGTGCATTCGCAGCGCAGCACGCTAACATTGCCGCTACTGCCAGTCTGTCATTCCAACCTATTTTATTCGCGGAATTACATTCCTCGCCTCACGCCAGTTTTGTAACATCAATGGGAAATAATTTTGCCGCACAACGCTAAAGCCAACGAACGACTCGAACACAAGAACACAACTTGTTACATGTGCGCCTGCCGTTGTGGCATTCGAGTGACTTTACGCGACGGTGAGGTGCGTTATATTGAAGGCAATCCCGATCACCCATTGAACAAAGGCGTGATTTGCGCAAAAGGCGCGTCAGGCATTATGAAACAAGTATCGCCAGCGCGACTAACCAAACCTCTGCGGCGTAAAGCTGGCTCCAACCGGGGTGACGGCGATTTCGAAGCGATCAGTTGGGAAGAAGCGTTTCAAATCATGGAAGAACGTCTTTCTCATATCCGTGCGACCGACCCGAAAAAATTTGCCTTGTTTACTGGTCGCGATCAAATGCAGGCGTTAACGGGTTTATTCGCTAAACAATTCGGCACACCCAACTACGCTGCTCACGGAGGATTTTGTTCAGTCAATATGGCAGCCGGTATGATCTACACCATCGGTGGGTCGTTCTGGGAGTTTGGCGGACCGGACCTTGATCGCGCAAAACTGTTCGTCATGATCGGCACTGCGGAAGATCATCATTCCAACCCACTCAAGATCGCCATATCCAAATTTAAACGCAGCGGCGGAAAATTTATTTCCATTAATCCTGTGCGCACCGGTTACTCAGCCATCGCCGATGAATGGATTCCGATAAAACCCGGTACTGACGGTGCATTGTTGCTGGCGTTGAATCACGAAATTATCAAACAGGGATTGTTTGATCGCGATTTTCTGGTGCGTTATACCAATGCTGCACAGTTGGTTAACGACGATGCATCCAGTGGTGACTTCGGGTTATTTATTCGTACTGACGAACCGGTAGAAGAAGGCTGCGTCGAGCCGATGAATAAATTGTGGTGGGACAGTATTACTAATCACGAAATTGCTACCCATGACGACGATGCCGATCCCGGATTGCTGGGCAGTTATAAACTCGAAGACGGCACACCGGTCAAAACCGGGTTCCAATTGTTGATGGATCGACTGGACGACTACACCCCTGACTGGGCGGAGGGCATTACTGGCGTCCCCGCGGCAAACATTCGCAAGTTGGCCCATGAGATGGGCATCACCGCGCGTGATCAAAAAATAGAGCTACCCATCGCATGGACGGATGCCTGGGGCAACGAACACGAAACCGTAACCGGTAATCCGGTTGCGTTTCATGCCATGCGTGGTCTAGCCGCTCATTCCAACGGTTTTCATACCATTCGCGCGCTATCAATTTTGATGACGTTACTCGGCACTATTGACCGACCGGGCGGTTTTAGACATAAGGCCCCGTTTCCTCGGCCAATACCGCCGTGCGCCAAACCACCAAAAGGGCCTGAAGCTGTGCAGCCAAACACACCGTTGGGCAGTATGCCGTTGGGCTTTCCAGGCGAGCCTGAAGATTTGTTTGTCGATGAACAAGGTGAACCGGTGCGCATCGATAAGGCGTTCTCCTGGGAGTATCCACTATCTGTACACGGTTTGATGCACAACGTCATCACCAACGCCTGGCGTGGCGATCCCTACCCTATCGACACCCTGATGATCTTCATGGCCAACATGTCGTGGAATTCGACCATGAATACCATGCAAGTACGCGATATGCTGAACGACAAGCACGAAGACGGACCCGCAGCAGGTGAATATAAAATTCCGTTCATTATCGTAGCGGATGCGTTTCAATCGGAGATGACGGCCTTCGCCGATCTTGTTTTGCCGGACACAACTTATCTCGAGCGCCACGATGTCATGTCCATGCTGGACCGCCCAATCTCAGAATTCGATGGCCCGATGGATTCGGTACGTATCCCGGTGTTATCACCTAAAGGGGAGTGCAAGCCGTTTCAAGAGGTACTCATTGAAATGGGTAGCCGTCTCAAACTACCTGCCTTTACCAATCAAAAAGGCGAACGCAAATATCGCGACTACCCGGATTTCATTATTAACTACGAAACCGAACCGGGTTCCGGTATCGGGTTTTTGTCCGGCTGGCGCGGCAAGAGCGGCGAGAAATTCATGTCGGGCGAACCTAATCCCAATCAATGGCAGATGTACGCAAAGAACAATTGCGTGTTCCACTACGAGTTGCCCAAGTCGTATCAATACATGCGTAACTTTAACAAGGGATATCTGGAATGGGCGCAGCGTCATCGGCTGGTGCGCTATTCTGACCCTATCCTGATTCATCTGTATTCGGAGGTATTGCAAAAATTTCGTCTTGCAGCTCAGGGTAAACGCACCGGTCGCCAACCCCCGGATAAATATCGTAAACGCGTTGAAACCTATTTCGACCCGCTGCCGTTTTTCTATCTTCCATTGGAAGCACAGGAAACCAACAAGCACGAATATCCACTCAATGCCGTGACACAGCGTCCAATGGCCATGTATCACTCGTGGGATTCGCAAAACGCATGGCTGCGGCAAATACACAGTCATAATTATTTATACATCAACCCTCTCGCCGCCAAGTCCTACGGTATCGGCGACGGTGACTGGATTTGGGTCGAATCCATGTGGGGCAAGGTGCGTTGTCAATGCCGCTTTTCCCAGGCGCTGGAACCCGGCACGCTATGGACATGGAACGCTATCGGCAAAGCACCCGGCGCCTGGCATTTAAATCCGGATGCCAATGAATCGCAACGCGGGTTTTTGTTGAACCACTTGATCTCAGATGAATTACCCCACAGCAGTGATACTCCAGACGGCGAACAACGTGTATCGAACTCCGATCCGGTAACCGGACAAGCGGCCTGGTATGACGTGCGCGTACGCATTTATAAAGACACGGATCAATCCAATCAAACCACATCGCCGCTGCCACGTGCGTTAAAACCGTTTCCCGGTCAAACTAAAAAAACAAAACAGAAGCTTAGTTATTTTGCCGGACGCAAGACGGACAACATGCTATGACCCAACTTGCACTGGTCATCGACTTAAACGTGTGTGTAGGCTGTCACGCCTGTGTCACCAGTTGCAAGGAATGGAATACATCAGGCATCTCCGGCACGTTGTCTGATGTCATGCCTTATGGCAAAGACCCCAGCGGTGCGTTCTTTAACCGCGTACAAACGTTTGAAGTTGGCGAATACCCGAACACCCAGACCGTACACTTTCCAAAATCTTGTTTGCATTGCGAAGACCCGCCCTGCGTTCCGGTTTGTCCTACCGGCGCCAGTTACAAACGCGAAGAAGACGGCATCGTACTGGTGGACTACGATAAATGCATAGGCTGTAAATACTGTTCCTGGGCCTGCCCTTACGGTGTGCGTGAAGTCGACCCCGAACGCAAAGTCATGACCAAGTGTACATTGTGTGTCGACCGTATTTACGATGATAGCTTACCGGAATCTGAACAAAAGCCCGCATGTGTGATGGCATGTCCGACTAATGCACGGTTGTTCGGCGATGTGCACGATCCGGACTCGGAAGTTTCAGAAGCGATTCGCGATAACGGCGGTTATCAATTGCAACCGGAATGGGGTACCAAACCGGCTAACCATTATTTGCCACGTCGTAAAACCGAAATCACGATTCACGAAGATGAACTCAAACGCTCGGATAATCCGTTGAGCAAGGAAATGAATAGACCAGTCGGCCCGGTCGAGGAACAAACACTAGATGACGTCACTAGCTGGTAGCAGAAACTTTTAATGCACCCCGCCTTCTCTGTTATTTTTCTCACGACCTTGATCGGTGCCGGTCAGGGTTTGTTCTTGGCGTTGTATGTCAGCGAAGTATTCGGCCTGGTCACGCCACCGGCAAAATCCTTTTATGTTTTTGGAAGCTTGTTTGCGTTGGCTTTGTTGCTCGGTGGTTTATTTGCGTCGTTTTTTCACTTAGGGCGACCGGAACGAGCCTGGCGTTCGGCGGCGATGTGGAAAACTTCATGGCTATCACGCGAAGTAATCGCCCTACCCTTAACCATGTTGCTAATGTTTATTTACACACTGGCACACTATTTTGACTATACAATGGCAAATGACAGTAATCTAAGCCTCATCATTGGCGGCTTTGGCGCTGTATCCGTTTTCGCGTTGTTCATTTGTACTGGAATGGTTTATGCCTGTATCAAATTTCTGCAAGAGTGGGCCAGTCCCTGGACGGTGATTAACTACACCTTGTTGGGCTG
>Ga0224508_10005120_pt1 | contig 10612 bp, 10 predicted proteins | sample SF_Jan12_sed_USG_4_FD_170157 | JGI IMG/M metagenome (GOLD analysis project Ga0224508, IMG submission 170157) | Sediment microbial communities from San Francisco Bay, California, United States - SF_Jan12_sed_USGS_21 | ecosystem: Environmental > Aquatic > Marine > Sediment | place: USA... | reverse complement strand
ACGAGGATCTGTCGAAGCCGGCGGCCCAGGCCGCATATCGGGCGGCGTATGCATCCGGGTACGGCCCGCCGGCCGTGATCACCGCCTGTTACGACGACCATGCCGAGGCGTATCGACGCACCTACTACCGCTGTCACGCCGAGAACGACGACCCGATCGGTCGGGTCCGGCGAGCTGTCACCGCGGGCTCGGCCGACGCCGTGATCGTGCGCACCGCCGACCACGGCGAGCTGCTCGGCGCCCACGGCGGCCTGCACCAGAAGTGGTTCAACCTCTACGACGAATGCACCCGGGTTCCGTTCCAGATCGTCCGAGTCCGCGATGGTCGACCGGTCGGGGATCCGGGCACCGAGATCGACGCCGTCGCCACGAGCCACGTCGATGTCCTGCCGACGCTGCTGGGGTTCGCCGGGATCGACGCCGCCGTCGCCGCAGCCGAACTGACGGCGACCCACTCGGAGGTCCACCTGCTCCCTGGTCACGACCTGCGCGACATCGTCGCCGGCGGCTCCGATGCCAGGGCGGAACGAACGGTGTATCTCATGTCACGCGACAACATCCTCGAGGGCGACACCGGCCTCTCGGCGGTGGCCCGCATCAACGGCATGACCGAGGCGCCGGACGACTTCCGGATCATGGTCCCTGCCGATGTGGGCTCGAGCTTCGAGGCCATCGTCACCACCCTCGACGGCACGCTGTGGAAGCTGGCCAGGAACCACGACGATCCTGCGACCTGGACCGACCCGGGACGGCGCCACCTCGCGTCGACAGGCGCCGACGGCCACCGTCACCGCACCGAGCCGATCGCCGACCAGTGGGAGCTGTACGACCTCTCGGGTGACCCGGTCGAGGCCGACAACCGGTGGGACGATCCGGAGGTTGCCACGACCCAGGCCGAGCTCGTCAGCCGGCTCGATGCCGAACGGGCCCGCTGCAACCCGGCGCGCAACACGCCGTGGCCCTACGCGAGCCGGCGCGGCGCCGACGAGGTCGCCTGACGGCGCTACCCGGCCTGGCCCAGCGCGATGCCGACCTCGCGGCCGCCGGCCACGACGAGGACGAACGCGGTCGCGACAAGGAACAGGCCGAGGGTCACTCCCCAACCACCACCGACGACGAAGGCCACCACCGCGAGCACGCCGGCAACCAGAGCCGAGCTCAAGAGCACCGCGGCTCGGGTTCGGGCCGACTCGATCCGCTCGGCCTTGACGGTTCGACCGACGGGGCTCATGCCGACGGCTCGGGCAGGATTCGGGCGACGCGGTAGATGCCGTCCGAGACGGCGAGGGCCAGGTCGGCGAAGCGGGCACCGAGGCCCGGAGCGAGCGCGAACATCCCGCTGCGGGTCGACGGGGCAACCGTGACCCTCGGTGTCGTCGCCATCGGCTCACGCTAACCCGACCGCGCTGCCCCTGTACCGTCTGTGAAGTGACTCCGTCTTCCGAGCCGATGCACGACCTGACCTCGCTCGTGGCGGAATGGCCCGACCCGAGCGAAGCAGCCATCGGCGTCACCACACCTTCGGCCACGATCGGTCGAGGGGGCGACACCAGTCGGGTGAGCAGGATCGCCTCGGTCTCGAAGGTGTTCGTCGGGCTCACCGCGCTGGTCGCGATCGAGGAGGGCACGCTCGATCTCGACGAACCGGCCGGACGACCCGGAGCAACGGTCCGGCATCTGCTCGCGCATGCAGCCGGCTACGACTTCGACACCGACCGGATCATCGCCGACGTCGGCAGCCGTCGCATCTACTCGAACACGGGCATCGAGGTGTTCGCCGACCATCTCGTCGACCGGTCGGGGATGTCGTTCGCCGAGTACCAGCACGAGGCCGTGATCGCCCCGCTGGCGATGGTGTCGACCGACCTGCGGGGCTCCCCGGCGTACGACATGTACAGCTGCGTCGACGACCTGTTGCTGTTGGGTCGCGAGCTGCTCGTCCCGACATTGATCTCGCCGGCCACACTGGCCGAAGCGACGAGGCCGCAGTTCGGCGGCCTCGGCGGCGTGATTCCCGGGCTCGGTCGTTTCCACTCGAACCCGTGGGGACTTGGCATGGAGATCCGCGGCACCAAACAGCCGCACTGGACCGGAACGACGAACTCGCCCGAGACGTTCGGCCACTTCGGCGGGTCGGGCACGTTCTTCTGGGTCGACCCCGTCGCGCAGCTCGCCTGCATGGCCATCAGCGGCACCGAGTACGGGGCATGGGCCCTCGACGTCTGGCTGACCGCCAGCGACACCGTGCTCGCGATGGTCGGGCGCGACTAGCTTCGGCTCTCGGCCGAAAGGGACACGATGACCGACCAACTGGCACGACTCGACGCGACCGCGCAGGCGGCGCTCGTCCGCGACGGCGACGTGTCGCCGCTCGAGCTCGTCGACGCCGCCATCGCCCGCATCGAGTCCACGAACGATCGGGTCAACGCCGTCATCCATTCCATGTTCGACAAGGCGCGAGCCGCGGCGACAGCCGACGATCTGCCCGATGGGCCCTTCCGTGGCGTGCCGTTTCTCCTGAAGGACCTCTGGCCGGCCTCGGCCGGCGACCCGTACCACCTCGGCAACAAGGCGCTGAAGGAGGCCGAGTACGTTCATCCCGTCGACTCGAACCTCACGACGGCCTACCGGCGCGCCGGGTTCGTCATCTGCGGGCGCACCAACACACCCGAGCTCGGGCTGGTGGCGACGACCGAGCCCCAGGCGCACGGCCCGAGCCGCAATCCGTGGAACACCGACCACGGCACGGGCGGCTCCAGCGGCGGGTCGGCCGCAGCCGTCGCCGCCGGCATGGTGCCAGCCGCGAACGCGAGCGACGGCGGCGGCTCCATACGAATCCCGGCCGCGATGTGCGGTCTGGTCGGGCTCAAGCCGAGCCGTGGTCGCCTGTCGATGGGCCCGATGCAGGACGAATGGGGCCTGTCGACCCAACATGTGGTGTGCCACACGGTGCGCGACTGTGCCGGCATCCTCGACGCGACGGCCGAGTCGTTCCCCGGTGACGGCGTGATCGCCCCCCGGCCCGGCACACCGTGGAGCGGTCAGGTCGGGGCACCGGTCGAACCGTTGCGCATCGGCCTGCTCCCCCGCTCACCTCGAGGTGAGACCCACCCGGAGTGCGAACGGGCCTCCCGCGACACCGCATCGCTGCTCGAGTCGCTGGGCCACCATGTCGAAGAGGCCCATCCCGACGCGCTCGACCGGGCCGATGAGCTCGCCGGCCACTTCCTCCCGCTGTGGGTCGCCGGTGCCGCGAACTCATTGCGTGTGCTCGGTCGGATGATCGGTCGCGAGCTCGGTCCCGACGATGTCGAGCCCAGCACGTGGATGATGGCGGAGCAGGGGCGATCCTTCTCGGCGCCCGACATCATCGCCGCGCAGGCGTCGATGCACACGATGCGCCGCGAGCTCGCCGCCTGGTGGGCCGACGGCTTCGACATCCTGTTGTCGCCCACAACGGCGATGCCACCGCCGGTCATCGGCGAGCTGGCATCGACGGCGGAGGACCCCGCCCAGGCGCTGCTCGGATCGATGCCGTATGCGACCTTCACGTCGACGTTCAATGCCAGCGGCCAGCCTGCAATCTCGCTGCCGACCACTCGAACGACCGACGGACTCCCCATCGGCGTGCAGCTCGTCGGCGACTACGCCCGCGAGGACCTCCTCCTGCGTCTGGCCGCACAGATCGAAGTCGAGGTGCGCTGGGCCGACGAACGGGCGCCCCTGCACCCCTGAGCGATCAGCTGCTCGCCGCGGGCGGCCGGTAGAAGATGGCCAGCTGGCCGACCCCTGCGGCGACACCACCGACAGCGGCGATCACCATGCCGGTCCAGTTGTCGAGGTCGTCGGCGATGCCGATGGAGTCGTCGAGGGACCATTCGCCCGGACCGATCGTCGCAATCAACACGACGCCGATGGCGATGATGAAGACGTACTCCCACCCCTCGTTCAGGATCATGAAGCCGTTCTTCAGGTGCACCGTGTAGGCGGCGACGACCATCAGCGCCACCCCGCCGGCCGCGGCGAACGACGTCAACAGACCTGCTGCCAACAACAGACCCGATCCCATCTCGGTGAGCGCTGCCATCCAGGCATTCAATGTTCCCGGGCGCATGCCCATGCCGTCGAACCAGCGGGCGGTGCCGGAGATGCCACCGCCGCCGAACACCTTGTTGTACCCGTGGTAGAAGAGCATCAACCCGAAGGAGAGCCGGGCCACGAGGAGTGCGAGGTTCACGGCTTCAGGGTCCATTGGTCCTCCGGGTCGACGTGTTGCCAGGCTACGCGACTCGGCTCGTGTAGCCGGAATGGTGATCGAACCCACCGGCCGCGGTGATGTGCGGAGCCGACTTGTGTCACGGTGTCGGCCCGATCGATGCTCGTCGCGAGCCGTTCAAGGAGTACTTCATGACCGAAGCCGTGATCGTCGACGTCGTCCGTACCGCGGGCGGACGCCGCAACGGGAAGCTGTCGGGATGGCATCCGGTCGAGCTGGCCGCCGAGACGCTGAAGTCGCTCCAGGAGAGAAACGACCTCGACCCCGCCCTCGTCGAGGACGTGATCATGGGCTGCGTGATACAGGCGGGCGCCCAGGCGGCGAACGTCGGTCGTAACGCGCTGCTCGCAGCCGGCTGGCCCGAATCGGTTCCCGGCACGACGATCGATCGGCAGTGCGGTTCATCGCAGCAGGCGGCGCACTTCGCAGCACAAGGTGTGATCGCCGGCGCGTACGACGTGGTGGTCGCGGCGGGCGTCGAGGTCATGAGCCTCGTGCCGATGGGAGCGAGCATGGGCGACGGCACCTTCGGCATGCCGTTCGGCGCGACGATGGCAAAGCGGTACGAACCCGAGGGTGGCCTGGTGCCTCAGGGCATATCGGCCGAGCTGATCGCGGACAAGTGGCAGCTCAGCCGCGCCGACCTCGACGCCTTCGCCGCCGAGAGCCAGCACCGCGCCGCCCGGGCAACGGCGGAGGGTCGGTTCGAGAACGAGATCGTGCCGGTGCGCCAGCTCGTACGCGATCGGGAAACCGGCAAGATCATCGAGAGCAACGACCTGGTGACCGCCGACGAGGGCATCCGCCCCGACACCACACCCGAGACACTGGCGAAGCTGAAGCCCGCGTTCACGGAGGACGGCAAGGTCACGGCCGGCAACTCGTCGCAGATCACCGACGGTGCGTCGGCTGCGTTGATCATGAGCTCGGAACGGGCGGGCCAGCTCGGGCTCACGCCACGCGCCCGGTTCCACTCGTTCGCTCTGGCCGGCGACAATCCGAGGATGATGCTCACCGCCCCGATCCCGGCGACGAGGAAGGCCCTCGAACGCGGCGATCTCTCGATGGCCGACATCGACCTCACCGAGATCAACGAAGCCTTCGCATCGGTGGTGCTGGCGTGGGAGAAGGAGCTCGAACCCGACATGGCGAAGGTGAACGTGAACGGTGGTGCGATCGCGCTGGGTCACCCGCTCGGGTGTTCGGGCACGAAGTTGTTGGCCACGCTCGTGAACGAGCTCGAGCGCACCGACGGCCGTTGGGGGCTCCAGACGATGTGCGAGGGCGGCGGCATGGCCAACGCCACCATCATCGAACGCCTCTCCTGACCCGACGAGGCGGCGCGGACTGGTCGCGTCGGTCGGGGCCCTACGCTGGGAGTGTGCTGTTGGCGCTGAGAATCGTGATCGCGATCGGGGCCGGATTGATCATCATCCGCGTGGGCATGTTCATGCTGGGCAATCTGGCCCGGCCCATCCCCGAGCCGCCCCCGGCGGGCGAGCTCCGGCGAGTACGGATGATGTACCGATGCTCGTTGTGTGGCACCGAGGTGCAGATGCGAGTAGCGCCCGACGAGGACCCGCCACCGCCCCGGCACTGCCAGGAGGACATGGATCTCCAGGCGCCGATCGAGTAGGCGGACGGCCCCGAGTCGCCCTCCCGGATCGCAGTCGTGACGGCCTGATTCTCCACACCCTGTGCAAAACCGCGGGTGGTGGCCATCCATGCCTGGTCTACGCGCGGTGCAGAGTTATCCACAGCAGGTGGAAAACCCTGTGTGAAATTACACGTCTGTGATACCGGTGCGTGACCCAGCCGCGATCAGTGGAACTGCGTGGCCGTGATGATTCCGCTGAGGATGAAGCCGAGTCCGAGCAACAGGTACCAGTTGCTGGTGTCGCCCGGCACGAACCCGACGTAGTTGGCGAGGATGATGACCACCCCGATACCCAACAGTCCGAACATGAGCACCGGTACCCAGCCCGGACTGACCTTCTGTTGCGAGTACACACCAGGCGGTGTGTACCGAGTGCTTTCTGGCGTGGTTCCCTTGGCGGTGACGCGACCACCTTGCACGCGGCGTTTCGGAGGCTTCCCCATGTCGCAGATGATAGGGCGAAAGCGATGCCACCGGTCAGCCGCCCTCGCTACCCTCGACGCCGATGGGCTCCCGCATCCTCGTGATCGACAACTACGACTCGTTCGTCTACAACCTCGTGCAGTACCTGGGCGAGCTCGGCGCTGATCCCGTCGTGCACCGCAACGACACGATCACCGTCGACCAGGCCGCCGACCTCGACCCCGACGGAATCCTCATCAGCCCCGGTCCGGGCACACCCGACGACGCGGGAGTCTCGAACGACATCATCCGGCATTTCACCGGTGTCCGGCCGATCCTCGGAGTGTGTCTCGGGCATCAGTGCATCGGCGCGGTGTTCGGTGCCACGGTCGGACGGGCGCCGGTGGTGATGCACGGCAAGACGTCGTTCATCGACCACGGGGGCGACGGCGTGTTCGTGGGTCTGCCCTCCCCACTCGAGGCGACCCGCTACCACTCGCTCGTCGTCGAAGCCGACTCGATCCCCGACGAGCTCGAGGTCACCGCGCGCACCGACGATGGTCTCGTGATGGGGCTGCGCCATCGCCGCCACGATGTCGAGGGCGTGCAGTTCCACCCCGAGTCGATTCTCACCGTCGCGGGCCACGATCTCGTCACGAACTTCCTGCAACGCGTGCGCTGACCGGGCGAGGCCCGTCTACGGCGCGGGTGCCGCCGTGGGTTCGGGGGTCGCCGTCGGCTCCGGGGTCGGCGTTGCCGTCGGCTCCGGGGTGGGGGTCGGCGTTGCCGTCGGCTCGGGTGTCGGCGTCGGCGTCGGCGGTGGCTCGATCCCGATGAACACCGTGACGGTCTGACCGAACTCGACTTCGGTGAACGGCGGCGGATCCTGCTCGACGACTCGACCGACCGCCGCCGGGTCGACCGTCTCGAGGTCGGAGGAGGCGACGCCGAGCCCGAGCGACTCGAGCCGCGAGGCGGCCTCATCGGGGCTCAGACCGATCAGGTTCGGAACCTCGACCACCGGGAACCCGTCGGAGATGAACAACGTGATGGTCGCACCGTCCTCGAGCAGTTCGTTCGCCGGTGGGTCGGTGCGGGTGACGAGCCCCTCTGCGATGGTCTCCGACGATTCCATCTCCTGGGTGCCGACCCGGAACCCGGCGTCGTTGAGCGCCTGCACGGCCTCGCCGGGGGTGAACCCGATCACGTCGGGGACGGCGGACTCGCCCGGACCCAGCGACACGTCGAGGGTCACCGTCTCGCCCGGTATCAGCTCGGTTCCGGCCGCCGGATCCTGAGCCAGCACCGTCCCCTCGGGTTCGTCGGTGTCCTCGACCTCCCGGATCTGGACGACGAATCCCTGCTGTTCGAGCATCGCCCTGGCGTCTTCGAGCGACAGGCCGACAACCGACGCGACCGGACGCGGCTCCTCGCCCTCACTGACCGTGATGGTGACGGTGTCGCCCTCCTCGACCTCGGTCCCCGCCGACGGGTCCTGTGCGAAGACGATGCCCTCGGCCACGTCGGGATTGCTCGCGGTCTCGATCTCGACCAGCAATCCGACGGATTCGAGGCTTCTGGTGGCATCGTCGGCGGTGAGATCGACGACGCGTGGGACGGCAACGGTGGTCACCGGGACCTCGTCGTCGCCGGTGTCGAAGATGTTGACCGCCAGGATGATGCCGGCGATCAACAGGATGAGCAGGCCGAGCCCGCCCAGGATGCCGTACACCACTCGTCGGCCGTGACGATCGTCGTAGTAGTCGGCCGCGGGCTGGGCGGTGGTCGGAGGACCGACAGGGACCTGCGTGCGGGGGACGGCGGTGGTGGCATCGGCCGCCGGCTGGCCCGGGACGGCAACAGGCACCACGGGCGGCGCCGTCGCGAGCTGGGCTCCTTCCCGGTAGCGACGGAGATCGGCGCGGAGATCCTCGGCCGTGCTGTAGCGCAGCTCGGGATCCTTGGCGAGGCACTTCATGATGATCGCCTCGAGCGCGGGCGGCACCGAGACGCCCAGCGGACCCATGGGAGGAGGGGCCTCCTGCACGTGCTGGTATGCGATCGCGACCGGTGTCTCACCCACGAACGGTGGACGACCAGCGATCGCCTCGTACAGCACTACGCCGAGCGAGTAGATGTCGCTGCGGGGGTCGACTGTCTTGCCCTGGGCCTGCTCGGGCGAGAAGTAGGTGGCCGTTCCCATCACCGTGCCGGTCTGGGTGAGGTTCTCCTGCACCCCCTCGGCGACCGCAGTGGCGATCCCGAAGTCGGCGACCTTGACCTGTCCGCCGCTCGAGATGAGCAGGTTGCCGCCCTTGAGGTCGCGGTGCACGATCCCGTCGCGATGGGCAACCGACAGCGCGGCCGATGCGTCGATGCCGATGTCGGCGACGCGATCGGGGTGCAGTCGCCCCTCGGCCCGCAGGATGTCGGCCAGGCTGCGGCCGTCGACGTACTCCATCACGATGTAGTACGTGCTGCCCTCCTGGCCCCAGTCGTACACCGCGACGATGTTGGGGTGGCTGAGATTTGCAGCCGCCTGGGCCTCTCGGCGGAACCGCTCGACGAAGGACGGATCGGCTGCGAACTGGGCGAACATGACCTTCACGGCGACCGGCCGGTCGAGAACCTGATCTCGGGCGAGCACGACATCGGACATGCCACCGCGCGCGAGTCGTCGATGCAGTTCGTAGCGATCGCCGAAGACGGTGGGGCCCTGTTCGGACATTGTGCGATTCTACGGGTCGGTGTGCCGCGCCTGGTGACACCCTGGTCGGCTCGGTCGATTCGAGTCAGTCGTCGGCGGGCAGATCGTCGACATTGGCCGGGGCCGATGGAAGAGGTTGCAGCGCGGCGGCCAGGACCTGTTGCGCGATGGGCGCCGCGACCGTGCCACCGGTCTGTTGCCCGCGCCCCGGCTCGGCTTCGACGATCACGGCCACGGCCACGGTGGGTGCGTCGCCGGGCGGGCCGGCGAATCCGATGATCCAGGCGTGGGTGTCGTCGGAGGCGGCGATCGTCTGGGCGGTGCCGGTCTTGCCGCCGACCTCGAAGCCGGGGACCTGGAGCCCGGTGGCCGTGCCGGATGCGGCGACATCCAGCATCAGTCGACGCATGGTGGCAGCATCGCTGGGCCGCAGCGCTACCCGCCATGCCGACTCGTCGTACTGCTCGACGAGCTCGCCCGACCGATTCCTGACCTCCTGCATGACGTGGGGGGTCATCACCACCCCGTTGTTGGCCACCGCGGCCGCAACGAGGGCCATCTGCAGCGGCGTCGCGGCCACGTCGTTCTGCCCGATCGATGCCTGGGCCAGGCCCGGGGTGTTCTCGACGATGGGGACGGGCGGGTCACCATCGGTCTCGCCGACGACAGCGCCGAAATCCGTGGGGAAGGTCGACGCCTCGGCTGCCGGGAGGTCGATCGGGGGTCGGGCATTGAACCCGAACGCGTCGGCTTGGCCGATGAGGGGCTCGGGACCGAGGATCTCCGCGCCGAGCTCGGCGAAGAAGGTGTTGCACGACACCCGCAGCGCATTGGCGAGGTCACCACCACAGGTCGAGCCACCGAAGTTGCCGATGGTCGATGTCGTCAGCGGCGCGGTGTAGCCCGACGACGGAGGCAACACGGGATCGCTCGGTGTGACGATGTCGCTGCCGAGCCCCGCCGAAGCGGTGACGACCTTGAAGGTCGACCCGGGCGGGAAGGACCGTCGGTATGTCTTCGGGAGGTCGGGTGATGCCGGGTCCTCGGCTCGCAGCCGTTGCCACGCTGCGTCGGCCGCGGCCAGATCGACGGTGCTCAACGTGTTCGGGTCATACGACGGGAACGACCACATGGCGATGATCGATCCGTCCCGCGGGTCGACAACGACCACCGAACCCTTGCGCTCGCCGAGTGCGTCGCGTGCGACTCGCTGAACGTCGTCGCGGATCGTGAGCGTCAGGTTCCCCGTGGTGTCCTCGCCGGTCAGCAGTGCGCCGAGGTCACCGTATTTCTGCTGGTCGGTCTGGCCGGCCAGCAGGTCGTTGTAGGTGTCCTCGACCCCGGTCGCGCCGAGGTTGAAGGCGAAATGGCCCGTGACGTGCCCGTACAGATCGCCCTCGGGGTATTGCCGCTCGCGCTCGAGGTCGTCGTCGACCTCGAGCGAGCGAGCGACGACGACACCGTCCGCCGTGGCGATGATGCCCCGCTCCCGACCGAAGTCGCGGATGATCGCCCGCGTGTTGTTCGGGTTCTCCTCGAGTCGGTCGGCCCCGTAGACCTGGAGCCAGTT
>Ga0224508_10005119_pt1 | contig 10613 bp, 11 predicted proteins | sample SF_Jan12_sed_USG_4_FD_170157 | JGI IMG/M metagenome (GOLD analysis project Ga0224508, IMG submission 170157) | Sediment microbial communities from San Francisco Bay, California, United States - SF_Jan12_sed_USGS_21 | ecosystem: Environmental > Aquatic > Marine > Sediment | place: USA... | reverse complement strand
CGGATTTTTCAGCCACCAGTTCTCCGGTGGCAGCGAACAACAACGGTGTGGCGGCACTAATGACCGTCAGAATAATGGGAACGATAACTTCTAAATTCATGAAAACTGGCTCATGTACCAGGGGCCGTCACAACCCGCGGTTGCCCAAATCGTATACGGTATTTAATCAATACATCCGTCGCCAACAAAAAGAACAACAACATGCCCTGAAACACACCGGCGATACCCTGGGGTAAACCCATTTCGATTTGTACTGTTTCGCCACCGAGGTATGACAACGCCAACACCAATCCGGCAAACAGAATTCCAACCGGATGCAGCCTACCGAGGAAAGCGACGATGATGGCGGTAAAACCATAGCCCGGCGAAATGCTCGGTAATAATTGACCAATGGGACCGGATACTTCGATAATACCGGCGAGACCCGCCAAACCGCCGGCGCCCAACAATACTAACCACACCACGCGATTACGTTTGAATCCGGCGTATTCGGCGGCGGCCGGCGCAAAACCCGCAACCTTTATTTGGAACCCGATCAGATGTCGGGCCAGTAATATCCATCCAATCAAAACGACGAACAAGGCGATTAATGCACCCAAATGCAAACGCGTACCGGATAATAAAATCGGCAAGGTCGCCACATCGGCAAACAAAACGGACTCGGGAAAATTAAAGCCGCCGGGGTCGCGCCATGGGCCGTGCACTAATACACTAAGAAATAAGGTCGCGACATAAGTCAGCATCAAACTGGTCAGGATCTCATTAGCGTTGAAACGGGTTTTGAGTAACGCCGGTATCGCGGCCCACGCCATACCACCCGCGATGCCCATTAACATCATGGCAGGCAACATCAATGCGTTCTCGCTATCGGAAAAATACACCGGCAAAAAACTGCCCGCAATAGCGCCGAGGGTGAGTTGACCCTCCGCACCGATATTCCAAACGTTCGCTCTAAAACCGATAGCCAACCCCACTGCGATCATTATCAACGGTGTCGCCTTGACAAAAAGTTCAGCAATTCCGTAACCCGAATTTAAGGGAGAAAGAAAAAATGTAGTGATTGCTTTTACCGGTGGATGACCAAGCAACGCGAACATCACCATGCCTGCAATAACCGTTAAAAACAGTGCGATAAACGGTGTGAGATACACCATCGCCTGCGAAGCCTGGCCACGTGGTTCGAGTCTAGGCAGCATCGGCCGTTTGTCCATGTTTTGCTTGCGAACCACCCATTAACAATCCCAAAGATTCGGCTGTGACTTCAGACACCGGCATGGCATCAGATAAATGCCCATGGAATATGACAGCGATGCGATCACTGATGGTTAATAGCTCATCCAGATCTTGTGACAACGCCAACACAGCAGTCCCCTGTTCCGCCAAACTTAACAAGGCTTGATGAATAGCCGCCGCCGAACCGGCGTCGACACCCCAAGTCGGCTGCGCTGCAATCATGACTTCAGGTTCCTGCAAAATTTCCCGTCCGACTATGAATTTTTGCAAATTACCGCCGGACAAACTGGACGCCACGGAATCCAAACCGCCTTGTTTAACGTTAAATTTTTCGCAAATGATCTCAGCGCAATCCCGCGCCTTGGAATAACGAATAAAACTTCGATTCAACAACGCCTGACGGCTATAACCACTCAATATGGTGTTATCGACCAAAGACATATCCGGTACTGCGCCATGACCAAGGCGTTCTTCCGGCACGAATGTTAAACCGTGGCCACGGCGAACTTTTATGCCGCTCTTTCCACAGGGGACACCATGCAATGAAATCGCTTCGTTTGTAGATGCTAGCACCTCGCCCGATAAAACCTGCAACAGTTCGGCCTGACCGTTACCCGCTACCCCGGCAATCCCCAAAACCTCCCCGGCGCGAAGTTCGAAACTGATGTCCTTGAGTTCAACCGCAAAATCATCTTCCGCGGGGCGGTTGAGGTGTTTCACTTGTAATTTCACCGCACCGGCTTTCTTATCCGAAGCGACCGGCACCTTTAAAGTCGAGCCGATCATCATCTCCGCTAAGCTGCGCGCACTTTCCTCGCGGGGATTACATTCCGCCACGACTTTGCCACCTCGCAGTATGGTCGCGTGTTCACACAACACTTTAATTTCATCCAGTTTATGACTGATATATAAGATAGAACAGCTTACTTCAGCCAATCGGCGCAAGGTTTCGAACAAGCCATCTACCTCTTGCGGCGTTAGCACCGAGGTGGGCTCATCCATCACTAAAAGCTTTGGATTCTGCAACAGGCAACGAACAATCTCGATGCGTTGCCGCTCGCCAACGGACAAGGAATGCACGCCACGGGTTGGATCGAGTTCCAGACCATACGCTTTTGAAACTTCCGTAATACGCGTGTCAAGATCTCCCCGGCTTTGTGACGCTTCCAGGCCCAAGGCAATGTTTTCGCGCACGGTCATCGCCTCGAACAACGAAAAATGCTGAAACACCATCCCGATTCCCAAATTTCGCGCCGCGTTCGGGTTGGCAATTACAATTCGTTCACCGTTCCAGTGCAACTCGCCACTGTCCGCATGCAACAGACCGTACATGGTTTTCACTAACGTACTTTTCCCCGCCCCGTTTTCACCCAGGAGCGCATGAATTTCACCTGGATATATCGACAAGTCGACATTGTCATTCGCCAGTACCCCGGGAAAAGCTTTGCTGATGCCTTTGAGTTCCAACAACGGAGTGCCGGTCATGACCTCTTCGCGATGCGCCTGCTTATTCGTCGCGGTCACCTGTTCGTTCATGCGCTTGCCGCCATGGTCAAAGTATCTTGGTTAACCAAACGACGTTCACGTTCCAGCAGAAGCTGCGCCGCTACCGATGCGGCAATGGTTGTTGGGTGTTTGTCCGTGATTCCCGCAATACCAATGGGACAGATTAATTTTTCCAGTCGATCTCGGGCAATACCATCTTTCAAAAGTCGTTGCTCGAATCGACGGCGTTTCGTTACCGACCCGATTAAGCCTAAATAAATGTTGTTCGGCTCACTAAGAATCGACTTGCACAGTTCGTAGTCAAGTTGGTGACTATGAGTCATCACCAGGCAAAAAGAATTCGCGGGTAATTGTTCAGCAAAGAGAACCGGATCGTCGGCACGTTGGATTTGAACATTGTCGGGAATCAACTCAGGAATTTGCTCCGCACGTTGGTCAATCCATTGTATGCGAAATGGCAAAGGAGCTAACGCCTGCACCACCGCTTTGCCTACATGCCCGGCGCCAAAGAGAAGCAAATCGGTACTCGTATCATGCAAATGTTGAACCAGGAAACAATCGTCGGCGCTAATAACGCGTGAGGCAGGCGACTGGATCGTATTCGGTGACTCATTACACTTTGAAAACGCGTACTTCGGAACCTCGAAATTCACAGGTAGTTTTGGTCGACTTCGCGCATCAAATACATAACGCATTTTACGGTTCAAGTTCGTCACGACCGTGCATTCACCATTATCGTCAAGAATAGACAAAGCAGGATCAAGCCACGCTGCATTGTCCTTGTCTATCATCTCGAACAACAATTTGACCGCACCACCGCAACACTGATTTAACGCGGGACCAAGACCGAATAATTCTTCGTGCCACTTCGAAGCTGATGCGTCTGACAACAATTCCCGGGCTTGAGCAGCAGCACGGTACTCCAGATTTCCACCGCCGATTGAACCGTCGCTCTCTTCTTCCGTTATCACCATCGAGGTTCCCAGTTCACGTGGCGACGATCCGATAATCTCGACAATGGTTACCAGCATGCAGCGTTCATCCGCGGCAATGTAATTCCGAATCAGTGGTAAAATCTCTTTCATGCACCCATACTATAGCGTAGATAATTTAAAACGTTTTATTTTTGCCGGAATAATTCGACCTTTAAGGCGCTGCCAGTTCGACCATTAGCCATATCCAAAACATGTGTCGTCAAACGACCTATCTTTACTACCTCTCGTTTTATGATGCCACTTTTTGATTACCCTAACACACTATTTCTGGTTTGAAATTCCCTTATTGATGGCTTACAACACGCGCGACGCACAAATATATATTTATAAACCACTCTGAATCTGACTAGAGTTACAATTAGCCCAAAATCTCACCTATGGGGCATTGTGGGCAATTCAACCATAACCAAGATCATCGATGAAAGCGAGATCGAGAAACGAGTAGCAAAACTCGCTACGGATATTTCCAACGAATACCGAAACGCGGGCGAGTTAGTCTTAGTCGGCGTATTGAAAGGCGCGTTTATCTTGTTGTCTGATTTATCCCGGCGACTAACCATTCCACACACTATCGATTTCATCGCCCTTTCCAGCTATGACCAGAAAGATGAATCAAGCGGACAAGTCAGATTGGTAATGGATATGCGTGAGGCGATTGAAGGCAAGCACGTTATCGTTGTCGAAGATATTATCGATACCGGCCGAACGCTACACTATCTACTCGAATTGTTAAATTCACGTCATCCTGCATCTCTCAGGACTTGTGTTTTGGTTCGCAAAGAACGCGACCAAACGCACTCTATCGAAATCGATTACCTTGGCTTCGACATTCCCGACAAATGGGTGGTTGGATACGGTCTCGACTACGATGAGAAGCATCGTACCCTGCCCTTCATTGGTCAATTAAATTAATTCTACTAGCCCAATAGATCAGATTGATTTCATAATTGAGATCAATCTGATTGTGCATACTCATATGCCTGGAATCTGAATTGTAAGTTCAGTTACCTTCTTTGAAAATCGATCCAGATAAAAAACCTTATTAAACGATGAATGAAATGAAGCGCGCACTAGTTCATCACTAAAATCAGCGCCGATTGTTGATACACACCCATTGTCGTGATTTTCAAGGATATCTGACGAATATACCAATAACCATAAATCTCTAGCATAATCTCGATAACTCTGAATCTTTTTCTCTTTGCTGCTTATTGCACCTTCAACTGAATTCGGAACAACATCTAGTATTGGTGCCTCCATGCACTCCCAGTCCATCTGGTCATGGGAAACAGTAACATGGTCAAAATAGTCTTCTATCTGCTCAGGTAATTCCTCATTCGATATTTCTTTAGTTGAACTGTCTATCATTGTATTCACCTATTCCGAAAGAAATTCAACAACGACGTTGATGATTTTCAATTTTTCTTTAGCGTTATGGATACTTCTAGTCCCTTTCGCAACATTTTCAAACCATAGTCCCGAAGGGAAAAAATATACATTGATAGGAGAATAAATTTTTTCATATTCTTTTTGAGCATCATCAATAATTCGTCCAAGTTCTACTCTAGCTTGACGACTCTCAAACATTCTATGGTATTCCACAAGTTCCACAGCGAGTGATTTATCGCGCTTTATAAAATCGGGGGCACTATTGGAATCGAACTGTTAAAATCAATTGGTTGAATCCTCCTACATCCACAAAACAGATCGAATACCTTGCGTTCTTCCGCTTTTTGACTTTCAGTGGTCACGATTTAAGAAATGTATCGATGTTTAAATATTAATTATGTACTAAGCAAACAGTAAACAATAGTCGATCGATATTGCGCGATAAATATGATGCTGTTATGACGCGTCGGTGAAAATCATGTATTCCTCCTGATACTCTTCCCTTGAAATTAACACACATCATCCTGTAGGGTATTCCTGAAGGACAACGCACTTGACGGGAGGGCGTTATGCGATTGATACGCGATTGGTTCTCAGTAATATTTGGGGGCTTATTTTTGGTTTTATCACCTAGTTTAGTTTCTTTCGCTCGTGCGAGTGATTGGTCGATTGTTTGATTAAGCGACGCAGGTTTTGATTCAGGCGTCGGAGAAGAACTCGACGCTGCGGTCAGTCGAGGTGACTTACCTAACTTACATGCCGTAGTCGTTACCCGGCAAGGTAAACTTGCCCTCGAACGTTATTATGAAGGGCCGGACGAGCGTTGGGGCGATCCTATTGGCAACATTAAATTTGGACCTGACGTTAAACATGATCTACGTTCGGTATCCAAGAGTATTGTCAGCCTACTTTATGGTATAGCTCTGAATCAAAACAAAGTTCCGGCACTCGATGAGTCCATTGTCGATTATTTTCCCTACGAAGATTTAAAAAACGACCCCGAGCGCGGACGCATGACCGTGGCTCACGCACTAACCATGTCACTCGGCATCGAGTGGGACGAATCATTGCCTTATACCGATCCGCGTAATAGCGAGATTGCGATGGAAAGGTCGCCCGATCGTTATCGATTCATACTCGAACGTCCTTTTGTTACGGAACCCGGTACGGTTTGGAAATACAAAGGGGGTGCAACTGCGTTACTAGCACATCTCATCTCCAAAGGGACCGAGACACCACTGATTGATTTCGCACGAGTGAATTTATTCGATCCGCTGGGTATTAACGATTTTGAATGGGTCAGTGGCATGAATCGTGAACCATCCGCTGCATCCGGTCTGCGGCTGCGGCCGCGTGACCTCGCCAAAATTGGTCAACTTATGTTGAATAGAGGTCGATGGGGTGAACAACAAATTGTCCCTGCCGAGTGGATCGATGCATCTACCGAACCTCGCCTCCCCGTGGACGATGAAATTGAATACGGCTATCAATGGTGGCTCGGCAAAGGCCGCGACGGCCAACCGTGGGTTGGTGGATTCGGCAATGGTGGACAACGAGTCATTATCATGTCAAGTCGTGAAATGGTCGTCACGGTCATGGCCGGCAGCTACAACTCCTCCGACGCCCGAAAATTAATTGTGTCGATTATTGGTGAGTTTTTGCTGCCTGCTCTTCACGAAAACTAAGTTCATCTCGCGAGGTGGCAACCAGCGCTCGTAATCTCCAAGTATATGTCTAATTGACCTGAAGCAAGTCTTATGTTTCAATAACTAAGCAATAAGAGTTAATAATTAACTCGAAATGGACAATCCAACTTGTTGGTGAATTATTAGAAACGGAGGACGGAGAGATGAACATAATACGACGCCCAGTGTCGTCCCTGGTATTTGTTGCTGTCATGGCGGGAAGCCCGGTACAGGCGGGAGTGATGCCTACGAATGTGGAGGTCGAATCCACGATAGTTACAACAATCGATTTTGTTCAATTCGACTTAGTAAACCAAAATGCGTTTCCATTGTTTGCGGACAACTCAATCTTACAGCCGCCGCACAAGCTAGTGTTGTTTGAAAACCTCAAATGTAGTGATTCGACTGCCGACTCAGCGGAACCTTTAATTTTACTTCCTATTCCTATCCCGGCTTCGATCTGGCTATTCAGTTCAGCGATTATTGGATTGGTTGTCGTCAGACAGAAACGGCAACGTACTAACGCAATGAAATAGTAATAGCGCTTTCGGAAGATACGCTGTCAATCGCCGTTCATCATCTTTCTTGAAACTGCGTTGTGCTTTTCTATTAGTGGCAGGGCATCGATTGAAAGCAATTGACCGCTTTGCACCAACATTTTTCCATTAACTATCAAGTAATCGACATTCTTTACATCGCAAAACAGTAGTGCGGAAACCGGGTCGTGTAACGCACCGGTAAATTCAAGTCGATTGAGATTTATTGCAATAAAGTCCGCGCTCATACCGGGGGCTAGATGACCAATATCGTCGCGGCCCAACACCTTAGCGCCACCTCGCGTTGCAACCTCCAGTGCCTGACGTGCCGTTATCGCTGCGGCATTTGGGGTGATTTGTAAATCATCGACTTCATTAGAACGTACCCGATTCGCCAACATCGCCATACGCGCTTCGCCCAGCATATGATTGCCGTCATTAGAAGCTGAACCATCAACACCTAAACCCGTAGACACACCACTATCGAGAAACGCTCGTAATGGTGCGATACCACTACCGAGACGTAAATTACTACTCGGGCAATGCGCAACACCGGTACCGGTTGCGGCGAAACGATTGACTTCATCATGAATTAGATGGATGCAGTGGGCGTGCCAGGTATCGTCTGCAAGCCATCCTAGATCAGCCAAGTAATCAACCGGGCGTTTGCCGAAATGTTCAAGACAATATTGCTCCTCCTCCACTGTTTCGCAGATATGCGAATGCAAACCTACGCTATGTTCTCGCGCTAGAGTCGCTGTTTCACGCATCAAGTCCATGGTCACGGAAAATGGAGTGCACGGCGCCAGCACAATTCGAGTCATCGCATGGCGATCTGCGTCATGATATTGCTCTATCACTCGTTGGCTATCACGCAGAATATCATCGTCTCTCTCAACGATGTTATCCGGCGGCAAGCCACCATCGCTCTCCCCAAGAGACATTGAGCCACGTGCTGCGTGAAATCGCATACCCGTTTCCTGTGCTGCGCGTACCTGTGAATCCAGCGTGCAATTGTTTGGATACAAATAAAGATGATCGCTGCTGGTTGTGCAACCGGATAACAGTAATTCCGCTATTGCCGTTTTTGTGCTGATGTAAACGCCTTCGTCGGTAAGATTCGACCAGATGGGATACAGTGTTTTTAACCAGGTAAACAAATCCGCTTCTTGTGCGACACACCGCGTCAAGGTTTGGTACATGTGATGATGTGTGTTCACCAAACCCGGCAAAACAATATGTCCGCTCAAGTCCAATACTTCATCCGCGGTAGATGGTAACAAATCAGTAGGCCCAACCTGCTCAATGACATTGTCACGAACAAACAACGCACCATCGGTAATTTCCTGGCGTTGATCGTCCATAGTTACGACTACTGCGGCATTCTTTACCAACAGAGTTACGTCGTTGTTCATCAATTTGCCTTTTATTCTTTAATTATTTTTTATCAGTGCAATTTGTCACAACAAGTCAGTGATAGACGTGTTTAGTTAGCGGCACCGGCGACTACGGATTCGTTTTGTTGTGGTCGATGATGCTCTCGCCAATGTTTGGCGATATCCACCCTGCGGCATACCCATACCTTTTCGTGGCGCTGCACATGATCTAAAAAGCGCGCCAGACTTGCGAGCCGCCCCGGTCGCCCGACCAAACGGCAATGTAGGCCAATGGACATCATTTTAGGAGCGTCCACGCCCTCAGCGTAGAGCGTATCGAAAGTATCGCGCAGATAGGTAAAAAACTGATCACCGCAATTGAAGCCTTGCGATGTCGCAAAACGCATGTCATTAGCATCCAGGGTATAAGGCACCATGAGCTGCGGTTCCTCAAAGCTGTTATCCCAATAGGGCAAATCGTCAGCGTAAGAATCGGCGTTATAGAGAAATCCGCTCTCCTCGGCAACCAAACGATGGGTATTCGGACTCACACGACCAAGATACCAACCCAGTGGCCTGTTACCGGTCACGTGGGTATGAATATCAATAGCTTGTTGCAAATGTTCGCGCTCCACTTGTTCGTTAATGTATTGATAATCGAGCCAACGATAACCATGACTGGCAATTTCCCAATCGGCTTCTTTCATAGCAGCGACAACCGCTGGATTACGTTGCAATGCCATCGCAACGCCAAATACGGTTACTGGTAAGTTGCGTTGCGTAAACAATCGATACAAGCGCCAAAAACCGGCACGACTGCCGTATTCGTAGACGGACTCCATATTCATGTTGCGCACACCTTCGAGTGGTGTCGTGCCGACAATTTCAGATAAAAACACCTCGGATGCATTGTCGCCGTGCAAAACACAATTCTCACTGCCTTCTTCATAATTGATTACAAATTGCACTGCAATACGCGCCTCGTCCGGCCAATTCGGATGGGGTGGTGTGTGGCTATAGCCGACTAGGTCTCTGGGATACTCGTTGAAGGTCTCGTCTTTCATTGCTGAATTCCTTTTGTAAATCTAATCAACATTCGGCGTGTGGCAGACGGGCTTAACTATGCCTGTTGCGTCAAAACTATTTCATCATCTGTAAAATAAAACTCGTCACAATTCTGACCAGGTCCTGCGCGATCCACGATAAGAAACTGTTGGTCTTGCTGCAACGCAATCAGTGGCAAATGCCAAACACCACGGTGGTAGTTAATACCTTGTTTACCGTTGGTGACAAACGCGCGGAGATTTTGCGGGTCAACCATTTCACCCGGTGGCGCAACCACGACTGGCAACGGTATGTCGAGAAACGGTATAAAGGCTTGAGTGCCCAAAGAATGGCGTTCAACGAACTTGATCGGAAACGGCAACTCGGTTGCCTGGTTGCATTGTGCAATACTTATTAACGGACGACCGTCGCTCTCAGTCCCGATGTCGACTTGAGCCAGATCATGGAAACGCTCGATGGTACCTGCGTTGATACTAAAATGTCGCGCGCCTTCGGTCTCGATAATATCACCGAAGGGTGAAAACGCCTCGCGTGTCAGTGGTTGTAGCTTTAGATTAATCTTGGCCATGTTTGATTATTCCTTAACGAACGATGTGACCATGCAGACGCACGCGACTCAAACCTCCGTCCGGAATAATGTTAACTCGAACGTGATTAATCGGTCCGATAGCTTTTAGCTCGCTTTCGTAACGATGGATGGCGTCCATTTCCAGTTTTTGCTCCGGCAACAGTTCCTGCCAAAACATGCTTTGTGTAACCAGTGAATCAACCGTACCGCCTTTGATATAACCGCCTTGAATCGAGGCCCGGTCAGGATAATTGCCTTTG
>Ga0224508_10005118_pt1 | contig 10613 bp, 10 predicted proteins | sample SF_Jan12_sed_USG_4_FD_170157 | JGI IMG/M metagenome (GOLD analysis project Ga0224508, IMG submission 170157) | Sediment microbial communities from San Francisco Bay, California, United States - SF_Jan12_sed_USGS_21 | ecosystem: Environmental > Aquatic > Marine > Sediment | place: USA... | reverse complement strand
TTCATTGCTGCTCCATAATTCCGCCCCGGTCTTGACATCAAAAACACTTAAATATCCTTCCAGACCGTCTTTGAAACCGTATACCAGCAGGGTGCCGGACTCGTACAGCAGGTTTTTGGCCAATACGTTTTTGAAACCCGCTTTCTTGGTGTCGCCGATGATGCGACCGTTATAGGGGTCAATTATTATCACAGCATCGGGCAGCTCAATCTCCGCAAAGAAGGTATTGTCGAGTGGTTTATAGCTGCCTACAGGCAGATTGCCGAGTCCTTTGATCTCCCAGGATTGCTGGCCGGTGTCGCCGTTTATACCATAAAGACCGTCACGGGTATTGATCACTAAATTACCCAGGGGGGTAATCTGCTGCCACAAGATGGCGCTTTTAAACTGGATATTCCAGGTGGGTGCGGGACGCTGAGGGTCACCGTTATGAGCACCTAAATAACAGGTGCTGATGAGTAGCCCTACTATTAAAAAAAATCTGCAATATTTCATGGATTTACCGTTTGGTCCAATCCGAAATAAGCCAATGATACCGTAGAAAACCAGGCAGTTAACGGGCATATGGTACGTCAGCAAGAGGAATGGTTAGAAAACGCACAATCCATTAACTAAGCATCCAACTGATATTAAGTCGATGTAGTAAAATGACGCATCAATTTTGTAAAATAGAGCAGTCGGTCCCTTGAAAGTAACAACTAACAACGGTCCGATTAGGCGCTTACTTGTCTAAACCTTTTTATACCACTCCTTTCTCTCCTTCCCATCTTCCCACTTGGCGGTAGTTTGCAGCTTAACAGCGTCCTCGGTGAATATAAACTTCAAGCGGTCGTATAGTCCGGAGGGCATGCCTCCGTATTCAAAAGTATTGTCGCCACTGTATTCGTACCATCTTCCGAAGACCTCATTTTTCTGCCAAAGCTGTCCATCCTTTTCAAAAAACTCCATCCTCTTGGACGAACCCTCCTTTTGGTACTTACCCACAATCTTACCCAGGGCATCATAAGAGGCTTTCAGGCGATCGCTCATGTTACAGTCAAAGAGCACCTTCTTGGTCTTGCCATCTGTCATTACCTCCAGGGTTCTTTGCTGGGCTTCCGCTGCTGCCGAGGATGAGTCTTTGTCCAAATAAGGGTCACCCGTGAAATAGATCTGGGTGACCAGACTTTGGTAACCGGGTGCAGAAACCATCAGGTGAAAATGGGCAGGACGGATGGTGCCATCACCCACATCGTAAGGCACAGGCATCTGGGTGATGAATTTGTACCGGCCCTGTTCATCGCAATAGGTGGTGCCTCGGTAGCGGTATTCATCAGAGTGGTTATCGTACACTTCTTTAGCGTCGCAGTGCCAAAGTTCCACCTTGGCATCTTTATAAGGGGTACTGCAGTCCTTATGCCGCACCACTCCGGATAATTCTACGATATCTCCGGGCATGCCCTTGATCACCAGGTTGTCTCTTTTAGGGCTGTCAGCCCGGTAAAAAGGCCCTAGAATATCGGAGGTGGTCTGGCAGTCGCCCCGGTAGGAGGTGCCGTCGAAGCGTACAAATCCGGTGGTAGAAATGGCCACTGCCGTAAGGCCGGTTAGTTTGGTGAATTCTCTTCTTCTCATGGTTCGGTGTTTCGAGTATGTTGTATATGCATATAAGTTAGGGCAATTTTTGCAGCTTCACAAACGGCGTTGGTGGCTGAAAAGAAGCACTAATTGTCCTGAAAAAGCACTTCTGAAAGAGCAAGTTGTTTTACACTTTACAAATCGCACCAATTGCCGTAAATTGACCCCCTACCAATTAAAAGTTAACCACATAATCATGGAAGAACAAACAATCGACAGCGGCATGAACCAGGAGATGGGCCTGACCAATGCCGCCCGTGGGCATTTAATGGAAACCGCCAAATGGGCCAAGTTTCTAGCTATCGTAGGATTTATCATGATCGGTATCCTGGTGATCGTAGCGTTTTCTTTAGGGGGGATCATGTCGTCCATTCCGGAGTTTTCCGAGGTGCCGGGAATGGCAGAAATGGGTGGAGCCTTTATCACAGTGATGTATTTGTTTATTGCATTACTATATTTTTTCCCCACGCTATATTTGTATCGCTTTGCTACCAAAACCCAGACAGCATTAGCCGGTTCAAATGCCGAGGGCTTGGGTAGCGGCCTGGAAAACCTAAAATCGACTTTCAAATTTATGGGTATTATAATGGCTATTTTTATAGGTCTGTATGCCCTGATCTTTCTTTTTGCCATTATTGCCGCGCTAACCGGATTAGCGGCTTAACTTAAATCGAATATGAAGAACCTCCTTTGTACGTTCTTGCTTATTTCATGGCCCGCTTTGTGCTGGGCCCAAGAGGACTACATGAACGACATTGCCCAAAAGACCTGCGAATGCCTGGAAAATCTGCCCTCGGACCAGGATGGGAGATCAGAAGATGAAAATCGGTTTCTGTGTGATTGAGGCGGCCAGCGACTACCGGGAGCAGCTACTGGCCGACCATCAGATCGACCTGGATCGAATTGATGCTCTAATTGGAGCCCGAGCGGCTACCCGATGCCCCAGTACCTTATTGGCCTTGGCCGGTGGAGAATCGGAAGCAGAGGTCAAAAGCCGGAGACCTCACTGAAGTAGGTAAGATCGTGCAAATATCCCGGGAGAATTTTGTGAAATTTTCCCTAAAAAATAGCAAGGGTAAAACCGCCAGTTTTTATTGGCTTACCTTTGTTTCCACTGAGGTGGACTTGCAGTCTCAATACCGGGATTTAAAAGGCAAGCAGGTAAAGATCGGTTACCAGAGGCAAGAACTCTTCGACCCGCAATTGCAGGAATACCGCAGCTTCAATGTACTCAACTCACTGGAGTTTGTGGAGTAGGACTGCGGGAATGCTCCCGCATGGTAATCAATTTCATAATCCGGACATCCCTTTTTCATACCAGTAGTCGCTGGCCTGCTGGTCACCCAGAGCCTCATAGACCACCGACAAATTTAAGGCTGCTTTAGCAGCTATCCGGGTATTTTTATGTTTGGTCAGCGGTATTAGCAGCTCGCGAGCCTGCGGCCACTGCTTTTTAGCTATAAGATCGGCCGATTCATTAAGCTCCCTACCATTATAGAATTCTCTGATCACGGTAGCTGGCATGTCGGAGTACAATTGCACATAACTTCGTCCTAAATCCCTGCTTAGGGTGGCCGCTTTGGGGGTAAATTCTTTTAGAGTAGGGTGAACAATGACGAAAGAGGCTTTATGGCGATATCGAACTTCGTCTGGGATATCCAGAAATACTTGATCGATCACCTGGCCACCAGGATCGCGCAGGGTGAGGGCCGCCTCACAAATAATATCATAACTCCAGGTTTCATAATCGAAACCGCCGGCCAATAAGGATTCATAAGGAACCAAGTCGATATTGAAAAGATCGAGGGTAAGCAAGAAATGATCGGAGTGACGCTTTTGAAGTTCTTCGATGGCCGCTGAATCCGTAAAAGCAATGTCTTCCGTATAGCGAAACCATTGGCCACCGGCAATGGTATCCGAAATAATCAACTCAAACTGAGATAATTTATCAAATTCTACGGCAACACCATCTAATAGTTCTCGATAAGAATCCTTTATGACCCTGGCGTCGGCGCTGTCGTCATATTGCACCATGCTGGTGTCATAGCGACTTAAGAATATAATTTTCTGTTTCCCTTCCGGCAACACTATTTCCGCTGGCAGGGTTTTGGAGAACTCAACCAGTTGGGTACAGGAGCCTAGCAGAAGCAGAGTGGGTAACCAATATTTCATAGCACAACTTTGGATCAAAATTAAGATTACAAAAGTCCGGGACAAAGGCAAAGAAAAAAGGTCAGAACAAAGTTAAAGGCAAGTTCAGAATCAAATTCCAACCAGCCCAAATCAAACCGTTCACTGGCCAAACCAAAACATAGTTCAAAGGCCTAAGTGATAAGTATCATTCGGACGAATAATTTAGGTCCTGTTTTTTGCCTCATATTGGCCGTTTATTGGCAGTATATAAATCTAATTGAAGGAACTTGATGCAAACTGTTAGAACTAAAACCGTAGGTGAGATTGTGGCGGGTAATTTTTTAATGGCTGAGATCTTTCAGAACCATGGCATTGATTATTGTTGTGAAGGTCAGAAGACCTTGATTGAAGTATGCCGTGAAAATGCCATTAAACCCAAAATCCTGGAACAGGAATTGTCGAAGGTGGCCAGAGATCGGCAAAGGACCCATCACTTTGACCAGTGGCAACTGGACTACTTGATTGACCATATTATTCACCAGCACCACTATTACGTTTGGGTTAACCTGCCGGTGGTTAAAGAATACGCCCTTAAATCCTTTCGTATGCACAACGAACAATTTCCACAATTAAGCAGGATCCAAAAACTGGTGTTTGAGTTGGCCGATGAGCTGGAACGTCATTTGAGGGAGGAAGAGGATCTATATTTTCCCTACATCAGAAAACTAGTGCAGGCTCACAAAATGGGCCGGGAGCTGGTTGACGAGGATCCCATAATTGGCTGCTCCTTAGAGGAAATTCATGCAGATCATATCTATATGGGCTCCGTATTGAAGAGGATTGCTTCCTTATGCAATGACTTTAAACCGCCCAAGGACAGCGCTGAAACCGTAAGGGTGCTCTATCAAAAACTCAAGGATTTCCAGGAGGACTTTTACCAACATGTACATTTAGAAAATAACATCCTGTTTCCCAAAGCCTTGAAAATAGAGCAAGATACCATGCTGGTCCTGCGTAGGCAAAATGGCTTTGTGGGATCCTAAATAGCAAGGGAAGTACTACTCAGACAGGGTCAATAAAAAACCTACCCCATGATGGTTGGAAATAGCGATCCGCGGATCGTGGTTTAGATACTTGCGCAATCGTGATATAAACACATCCATGCTTCTGCCCAGAAAATAATCATCATCCCCCCACACCTCTTTTAAAATATACTCCCGCTTTAGCAGTTGGCCCTGGTGGTCACAGAGCATTTTTAGAATATCCGCTTCTTTTTGCGTGAGCTTCCTGATTTGATTGGGGTGGTTTAGTTTAAGATTGACATAATGGAAGGTGTATTGGCCCAATTGATACTGTTCTTGACTGAAATCAAGTCGTTTTGAGCGTTTTAGAAACACCTCCATGCGCATAATCAACTCCTGCATATCGAAGGGCTTTACTATATAGTCATCAGCGCCGTTTTGAAAGCCATTCAATTTATCTTCTGGCAGGGACCGGGCGGTTAGAAACAAAATGGGAGTGTGGGTGTCTTGCTGCCTCATCTGATGCGCCAGGCTGAAGCCATCAAGCTTGGGCAGCATCACATCCAATATGCAAATATCGAAGGGTTGATCTTGAAAGGTCTGCCAGGCCTGCTCGCCGTCGGCACAGGCGGTAACCTGATATCCCTGCAGGGATAGGTTGTCCTTAATAACGAATCTTAAATTCTGATCGTCTTCCACCACCAAAACACGGGCATTATTCATTTTGCAAGGTTAGTTTAAAAGTGCTTCCTGAACCAGGAGTGCTTTCCAGTTGTACGGTGCCTCCGTGTGCCTGCACTACTGTTTGTACGTAGTTAAGCCCCAGCCCGAATCCTTTCACGTCATGAACATTACCGGTAGGCACCCGGTAGAACTTATGGAATATCTTCTGCTGTTCCTCGACATTAATGCCTATGCCATTATCCCGGATCTCCAGATCTATGGAACCGTTGTGGTTGCGGGTATGGATGGACACCAGGGGAGTGGCCACACAGTATTTGATGGCGTTATCCAATAGATTGTAGATCACATTGGTGAGGTGCATGGAGTCCCCATGTATTTTACTGTGCTGGGCCTGCAAGTCTGTCTGAACCTTGCCATCTTTTTCCTGAAGGTTGACCTGGATGCTGCGTACAGAGGTTTGAATGATCTGATGCAAGTCCACCGGTTCTTTTTTCATAGCTTCCCGATCAAGGGAAGCTACCGTAAGCACCCGTTCCACTTGATTCTTTAAGCGCTGGTTTTCCGTTTCGATGATATGGGCGTAATTCTGTAAACGTTGGGGATTTTCCTGAGTTTGCGGGTCCTTCAATACCTGAGCAGCTACTGCAATGGTGCTGATGGGGGTCTTAAATTCATGAGTCATGTTGTTAATGAAATCCCGCTGTACCTCCGATAGTCTTTTTTGTTTGAGAATAATGTAGATGGCATATCCTAAAAATACCATCACCACCAGCAATACCAGCGAGGAGAAGATCCAGATACCCATACGGTTGGTGATGATACTGGCTTTTTTAGGAAAATGCACCCCGAAATAGTAACTCTGATCGGCCCAGGTGGGCAAACTGCCCCGCTGATTGTCGTCCGGATGGCGGCTTTTTGATATATAATTGCCGTAGACCATTTTTTCATCTACGCAATCGTATATACCGTATTCGAAATCCGCTTGTAATCCACTTTTTTCAAACTCTGTAATGAGCAAGTATTCCAGAAGGTTGGCGTCTATCTCGGAATTAACCATCACCACGTAGTAATTGGTAGAAAGTTGCTGAATGGGATTGATCCGGGGAACCGGGGCATCATTGATCTCGAATAACTGTCGCGCCACACTGTACAGGGCACTGTTCACTTCGCGATTGAACCGATCCTCCTCGGCATTGAAGGCTTGTCGAAACCAGTATATCTGAGTGATGCCAATGCCGATCATACAAGCCACTGCAATGATCACGAGAATCCTGATGGTACGACCTTTCATGTACTGAAATTAATAAAATCCCGGTTTTCCGGCAGCTAATTAACAACTCATTAACAATTATTAGGAAGTCATTAACAGGGACACCAGCTGAAATTATACATCTTGCGCAGGTTGGTTATCCAACTTTGAAATGAACCATAAATATTAACAGACATGAAAAAGATCGTATTAGCAGCATTTTTTAGTACCTGTACCTTAATGGGCCTGGCACAATCTGAACTGGTAGCCGACAGCAGTACCCCGGAGGCAGCCTTTAGTTGGAAGTCGGGCATGACCTTTGACTTTGGCTTGATTGCGCAAGATCAGCCGGTGAGTCATGAGTTTGTATTCACCAATACCGGTAGTGCGCCCCTGGTAATCGCTAGTGTAAAAGGCTCTTGTGGATGCACCATCACCAGTTACAGTCAAGGACCTATTGAGCCGGGAGCTACCGGTACGGTAACGGCCACCTATAACGCTAAGAAACTGGGAACTTTTACTAAAAGTGTGATGGTAAATGCCGATATCGGTACGCCGGTTACCCTTTATGTAAAGGGTGAAGTGGTAGCGGAGCTAAAGTAATGGTGAGTGTGCTTGGGTAGAACCGGCGATCTCCATAAACCTAACGTACGTACGTCTGTCTCTAAACGTACGTACGTACCTAGGTAAGGACACCACAGTGGCTTGTGGCTTGCTCGTGCTCAGCCCGATCGCTTATACAACACCGTATACCACTCCCGGTGTTGTTTCTCATACACCTTATCAAACCCACAAGAGACCGTCAACGCCTCCACTGTCGCCACCGGATGTACGTAAGTCCTTAATTTGTCCCCAAAAAGCTGACGGAAAAATGATCCTGCCGCCGACACTGCTTTCACCCACCATACGTCCATAGGAATAGTATAGACATATAGGTGTCTGGCCTTGTCTGCCGATTGTAGTACCAGGGTCTCAAAATCTTCATAGCAGCAAATCACTTTGTCCAAGGTAACAATATCGGCTTCCGGTAGCTGCTGTTGACAATCCACGAAGTCACCTATACTGATCTCAATGGAATCTTCTAATCCCCTTTTATCCACTTCCTTTCGAAAAGATTCACTATAGGCCTGAGAGAGCTCCTGGTAATAGGCCTTTCGGATTCCCTGTCCCCACAACTCCCACACCACTGCACCTACGCCGCCTCCAATATCCAGCAGGGAAGCACCCTTCAGGTCCTGATCCTTTAGTGGCTCCAGCAAATACTGGGTAGATTTCAAAGGGCCGTTTCTTAAATAGTCTGTGTATTCCTTCTCTGCCATTTTCCTACTAAAGGTGTTGTTGTAAGTATTTTTGCAACAAGAATCCATAACAATCAGAATAATAGGTGTCTATAATATAATAACACTATTCTAGTTGAAGTAATTTCCCCTCCTTTACCATCAAACCACTTCTCATTGATAAGATGCAAAGTTTGCGTACAATCATGTGGCGGCACCAAGGTCAATATACAAAGGGTCATTACAGTGAGCGGTAATTTCATGATGATCTATCTGGATAGGTAGAAATCCCGGACATCCTGGGTCAGTTTTTCCAATGAAGCCTTATGAATGTACATCATATGACCGGCCTGATAATATTTCATGGTTACATTATCCCTGAGTTGTGGATCCAGAAACATGTGGTTTAAGGTGTAATCGGTAGCGAAATAAGGGGTCGCTAAGTCGTAATAACCGTTACAGATCAAAACTCTGAGATCCTGGTTCCGGTGCATGGCGCCTCTGAGCGTTTCCGACACATTCAAATAACTGTTCTCCACATTGCTGTAACTCCAGGGCCGAACCCGTCCGGTCAGGATCTCGTAGGGCAGGTCGGAGCTGAAATTCAAATTATCCTTGAGATGGCTGTTGATGGCCATGCCGTAGGGGCCTAAAATGGTGGCATCATAGCTCGGGTCGTATTCATATCCTTCACCGGCATCGTCATAATCAATCCCGGTCATGCGCCCGTCCAGCCTTCCTACAGTAAGTCCCTCATCCCGTCGTAGTTCTTTAACAAACCGTCTAATATGGATGCGCAAGTTGGTTTGCTTTATGTAGGATTCGCTTAGCCCTGTAAATCCCGCCAGCTTGCCTGCAATGGTTTCAAACTCGGCAGCAGGAAGGGCATCTCCCTTCATTAAAGCGTTGCTGTATTCACCTATGGCAAATTCCTCCACTTGTTTTAGGTAAGCGGGTAAATCTCCTTCAACATATATCTTTCCATGATAGTGAGCCATAGCCGCATAGGTAGGTAGAAAGAGCATGTAGGGCAGGTCATTGCCGCGTTCGAAACGCGCGGTTTGGAAATTGGTAATGGCCGAAACCATTACCAGCCCGTTCAGATACATGCCATATCGTTGCTGTAAATGTCCGGAAAGGCCGGCTGCCCGGGTAGTGCCGTAACTTTCTCCGGCCAGATATTTGGGCGATGACCAGCGCGCATATCGGGAGGTATATAAATGGATAAATGCACCTACCGATTTAATGTCGTTTTCAAATCCTGTGAATTCCTTTTTATCCACATTCTTGGCGGGACGACTGAATCCGGTTTCCACAGGATCTATAAACACCAGGTCCGTCATCTCCAACCAGGTATAAGGATTGTCTACCAGCTGATAGGGTGGGGAGGTGGCTTCTCCTTTGTCGGTCATCAATACGCGCTTGGGACCCAGGCCTCCCATATGCAACCATACCGAGGAAGATCCCGGCCCTCCGTTAAAAGTGAAGGTTATAGGCCTTTTGCTATTATCCGTGGATCTTTTGGTATAGGCGATAAAGAATATTTTGGCTGTGGATTCTCCTTGTTCGTTGCGCAAAAGCAGATAACCACAGGTAGCTTGATAGTTCAAGGTCTCGCCGTTGAGCAGTCTTACACTGTGATTGGTAACTGATAGGGGTGGATCCTCTTCCACCACTAATGGTTTGTCATTGGACTGGCTGAAAACAGGTATTGCCAGGGATAGCAATACCCAGGTCAATAGGCTTTTGATGGCGGCTTGCATATAAATGTCGATTTATTTTAACAATTAACCATTAAAAGTTAATAATTAGCAACCGTTTTCAAAGTTTACCGTCCCCAATTAAATGGAGGACCTTTTGGAAGCGTAGGGAACACTTTCATCCAAGATCAAAGCTTCCTGAATTACTTCATGCAAAGCGGTTAATGGGATGTCACTACTACGGTAAATTTCCAACCCCGAAACCTGCTTGCGTCCTTTAGGGTCCAGGATGCCCTGTTCGTTGGAGAGTTCATTGCCCCGGATAAAGACCAGTTCTATACCTTGTTGCTTGATGGGATTAAGATAGCAGACCCAGCTCTTGCGGTAGTAGAAAGGGATACGGTAACGGATCTTAGAGGTTAGCTCCGGAATTTGCATCAACAAGTGATCCAGGTAGATCATAAGCGATCTTTGTGGATCATCAAGCCCCTGGATATAAAGATCGACGCTGCTCAAACGCCAAATTGTGTGAGGTGATGGTCGAGATGCTTGTAGGCACTCCACCCACGTTCTTCCAGTGACATGGTTCCAAACATAGCATGACGAATGCCGGTAGCTTGCTGCTTATCCATAGTGTGAAAGGTGTCCAGAGAGGACAGCAACCGTGATTTTTGTTCCTGGAAATCTCTGGGATCCCGCTGTAGATATTGGGGATGCGTTTTCGTACCTTTCCCATAGGGTTTTTCCCCCACCACCATTTTACGGATATATCCTTTAAAGAGCTTGGCCAGGAAGGGCGTATTTTTAAGCTCTTTTCCGTTACTAACCTCTAGGATTTCCGAGCAATGCGCCAGCATCTGTGCTGAATTCATGGAACCCCATTGGGCCGGCATATCTTCGGTCAGTTTTTGCACCCTCTTGGTACATTCCT
>Ga0224508_10005117_pt1 | contig 10614 bp, 9 predicted proteins | sample SF_Jan12_sed_USG_4_FD_170157 | JGI IMG/M metagenome (GOLD analysis project Ga0224508, IMG submission 170157) | Sediment microbial communities from San Francisco Bay, California, United States - SF_Jan12_sed_USGS_21 | ecosystem: Environmental > Aquatic > Marine > Sediment | place: USA: California... | reverse complement strand
GCTGCACGATATTCCATGATCAGCGCGTCCAGCTCCGGATCATCAGTATTGGTGATGTTGTTGGTCTGGGGTTTGTGGGCGTTGTCAGAGTGGTAGTGCTGCCAGTATCGAGGCGTGAGGCCTATTCCCCAGCCCATCCACGCGATCTGGTGCTGCTTCTCCAGGATCTGCTTGAAGGCCGCCGAGGAATCCAGCAACTGGAGATTGAGCTCGATGCCCGCTTTCTTTGCTTCTTCCCGCAGCAGCACGAGTCGAGACGTGTGCTCCTGGGTGCTGTACACCACTCTGAGGGCCAGGCGCTGACCGTCCTTTACCCGGATGCCATCGGGCCCGCGGTTGACGAATCCCGCAGCGTCCAGATATTCACCCGCCTTCTGCAGGTCGAACTCGCGTGGCTCGATGTTGGGGTTGGAATAGTCCCAGTAACCCTCGTGGTGCGTCTTCAACCGCTCGTAGTCGCCGCGAAGAACCGTCGAGAGCAACAGCTCGACATTCATCGCATGGGCGAGCCCGAGTCGGACGTTGCGATCCGCGAGAACAGGGTCGTCCATGTTTAGCCACATGCCCTGAGAGGACTGAGGCGTATCCGTGTAGAACTTGATCCGGCTGATGTAACCGTTATCGAACGGCTCACCCTGGGCTTTCTCGTGCCAGAAGCGCGGCATCAGCACCGGAAACGCGTCTATCTCGCCCCGTAAGAAATACTCCCAGGCCACATTCATGTCCCGGATCACGGTGATCCGAACGGTGTCGGGATTGAACCGGTTCGCCAGGTAGCGCTTTTCATCGCCCCACCAGTCGTCGTTGCGCTCGAACTCGATAAACTGGCCTTTCTCTACCCGGGATATCCGGTAAGCGCCCGTGCCGGGCTCGGCGCGCCAGTTGTAGTCTTGCACCCATTGCTCATCGAGCTTGTGAAAATGCCTCGGTTTGGGACTCAGGCCGTATTCGTACAGCAATTCTTCCTTTGGCTTGGGCGTCGCTCCTTCCACCGAGATCGTATAGTCGTCGTGCTTGACCACATTCACAATCTGGTTCGTGTAGTGGTTGTTGTACCAGGGTGCGACGATGTGCTCGGAGCGCATGAAGTCGATCGTGAACATGTAGTCGTCTGCGGTGACGGGCATGCCGTCGGACCACCTCGCGTCGGGATCCAATCGGTAGTAGACAGTCTTGCCGTCGGGATCAAACGCCCAGTGGGTCGCAAGCTCCGGGATGAAGTCCAGCGTATTCGGGTGAACGCTCACCAACGGCAGGTCCTTGGCCCTCTTGTACGCGGAGAAGGCGTCGTTGGAATCGGGACCGACCGTCCTCAGGGTCAGCGGGAAGCTGATAATAAAGGTGTTGAATGTCCCGCCCCGCTTGGCTTCGGGCGAAGACCATATCGGGTCCTCCTGGTTCGTGACCCATTCGAGGTCCTCGGGCAGCGGAACACTCTCGTAGGTGGGCAGGTTCTCCACGAACCGGGTCTCCTCCGGCACGTCGATCACATCGGGACCAGCCACCTGGCCCTGAGGCGTATCCTCCTGGCCGCAGGACGCAAACAGCAGGGATGCCGCAAGCACGAGTGTTCTGTTCATGGTAGAGCTCCGAGCGCCTAAGTGGGCCTATTTTACTCGTAAAATGTGAACTTCTTGGGGTCGAAAGCCTCGCGAATGGCTTCCCCGACGTAAGCGACCATCAAAAGCACGACCGTCATGGCGGCCACCACGGACGTGACGATCCATGGGGCCTGTAGATTCGCCGTGCCTTGGGCCAGCAACTCGCCCCAGCTCGGGGTGGGCGGCGGCAGGCCGAACCCCAGGTAGTCGAGCGCCGTGAGCGCCGTGACGCCTGCGGCCACGGAGAAGGGGATGAAGGTCACGACGATGGAGATGGAGTTCGGCAGGATGTGGCGGAAGACGATTCGAGTGTTCGATGCGCCGAGCGCGCGAGCGGCCGCCACGTACTCCCGGGCCTTCTCCTTGTAAGTGGAGGTGCGCATGTACCAGGTCATTCCCATCCAGCCGAAGATGACCATGACGGTCACCAGTGTCCAGAAGCTCGGCACGACGACGGATGCAACGATCATGATGACATAGAGAAACGGTACGTTGGACCAGATCTCGATTAGACGCTGGAAGAGCAGGTCGAAGACGCCGCCCCAGAATCCCATGGCACACCCGATGGCGATGCCGACGAGATAGTTGCAGGCGAGAAGAATAATGGAGAATGCCATGGCGAGGCGAAATCCGTAAGTCAGTCTTGCCAGAACGTCCCGGCCGGAGACATCCGTTCCGAGGAAATGCTTGTCTTGGAGACTTGGCGGGTACGGCGGGAACGTTTCGAGCTTGAAGTCGGTCTCGAACGCGCTGTAGGGCACCGGTGGCAACAAGACCCAATTGCCGGGCTGCTGCTCGAAAAGCGTCCGCAGCTCCCGGTAGTTGGTTTCGTACTGATAGTCGAGACCGAAATCGGTTCCCGGCATGAAAGCGGCATAGGTCGGGAAGTAATAATCCCCCTCGTACTTGACGATGAGGGCGCGATTGTTCACCAGGAGCTCGGAGAAGAGACTCATGACCAGGAGTACGACGATAGCAATCAGTGAGTAATAGCCACGCTTGATCGATCTGAACCGCTTCCATTGCTTCGCGGTCTGTGGGTTGAGTCGAATCACTGCACTTGCCTCATTGTCCGAATTTGACCCTTGGGTCAACGAGAGCCACGCAGATGTCGGAGAGTATGTTGCCGACTAGGAACAGTAGCGATGAGATCACCAGTATTCCCATGACGACGGGATAATCTCTCTCCACCAACGATTCGAACCCGAGAAGGCCGAACCCGTCGATGTTGAAGATTCTCTCGATGAGGAATGAGCCCGTGAGAATCAAGGAGATGTTGTTTCCGAACGAGGTCGCGATCGGAATCAGGCTGTTACGCAAAGCGTGGCGGGTCACCGCCTGGCGGAATGTCAGGCCTTTGGCGATCGCGGTGCGCACATAGTCTGCCGCAAGATTGTCCATGAGTGAGTTCTTCATCATGAACGTGGTCACAGCGAAGCTTCCGGCCATATAGGAGAGCAGCGGCAGCACGGCGTGGTAAGCAACGTCCGTCACTTTCTGCCATGGTCCGAGCTGGTCGAAATTGTTGCTGACGAACCCTCCCAGGGGGAACCATTCGAGCTGAGATGCGAAGAACGTCAGCAGTGCGATGCCCACCACGTAACCTGGGATCGCATAGCCGAAGAACACGATGCCTGAGCTGACGTTGTCGAAGTGACTCTTGTGCCGAACGGCCTTGGCCATTCCGAGGGGAATGCAGACGGCATAAGTCAGGATCAACGTTGTCAGTCCATAGAATATCGAGATCGGAAAGCGGCCTTTTATCGTGTCCCAGACGGGCTCGTTGTAGCGAGTGGATGTGCCGAGATCTAGAACGAGCACTTGTCTCAGCCAGTCGAAATAGCTGATGAGGACCGGCTTGTCGAAGCCGTAGTACGCTCGGAGCTGGTCGAGTTGGGCTTCCGAGAGTCCGGTTGCCCCGATCGTTCCCGGCGCGTTCAACGCCGCTCCGCTGTCTCCGCTCGCCAGAAACGCCTCGTTCAATGCACGCTCGATGGGTCCGCCGGGGACCAGGCGGGTGACCGCGAACACGAGCAGCGTGATGCCTATAAACGTGGGGATTATCAGAAAGAAGCGCCTGATGAAGTAGCTCGTCATCTCCATGACCCTAGCCTACCTCAACACGCGTGGCGCTGGAGCCCCCGAGCCGACCTCCCGGCTTCGTGCCACAGTGCGCACGAGCAGGCTGCCCGCAGGCCTCCTCAGATGGTGGTTTAGACAAATTTGGGAGGGATTCTCGGCCGGATCCGGTTAGAATCATCGGTACAAGAACCAGGTCGCTCAGACCCATCGGGAGAGTGTCAGATGCGCAGTCGAAGCTTCGTGCCGTTCAGTACCGTGACGGCCCTGATGGCGGTGACCTTGTGGATGCCGCTCCGTGTCGCGGGTCAGACCCCTCCGCCCTCCGCCCTCATCAACCAGCGGTCACAGGAGACGCTGGAGGCGGCCCGAGAGGCTTCCCCACGCAGCTCTGAAGAGACACTTGCCTATTTCGAAGACGAGGCCGAAGCCGCCCTTGCACGGGCGATCGAGAGAGTGTGGGATCCGACCCTGCCGCACGAGGAGTCCCCACGCACCGCCTGGGGTGATCCGGACCTGTCGGGTTACTGGATGAGCGTGAGCTATACGCCGCTGGAGCGGCCCGACGAGCTGGCGGGCAAAGCATTGTATACGCCGCAGGAAGCGATCGAAGCCTTCCAGACAGCCGTCACCCGGGACGCATCGGTCGATCCGGCCACCGTGCACTATGACTGGACCGAGTTCGGGATGGACAACTGGCAGAGCCCGATCAGGCCTAACCGGCGCACGGCGATGATCGTCGATCCGCCGAACGGAAAGCTGCCTGCCCTCACGCCGGAGGGGCGGGAACGATGGGAGGCGCATGCGCGGCGTCACACCATACAGTCCCGGCATGTGACCGAGCGGTGCATCGTGGGGAGCGAAGGACCGCCGCGGATTCCTTTCACCCAGCAGATTGGCGAGTCGCAGATCGTTCAGACACCGGGCTACGTCATCCTCATCACGCAAAGCAACAATGACGTGCGCATCATCCCCCTGGATGGGCGCCCGGCGGTTCCAGGTAACGTCCGCAGCTGGATGGGATCCTCACGTGGCCACTGGGAGGGCGATACGCTGGTCGTTGAGACGACGAATTTTCACGAGGATCGCAGATGGGTGCGTCCCAGGGCCGTCGAGGGCAACATGCAGCTCGTCGAACGCCTGACCCGAGTCGACGAAGACACAGTCCTCTACGAGGCGACCGTAACCGATCCGACGACGTGGGTGGCACCCTGGACCATGGAGAACCCGTGGCCGAAGATGGAGCCACCGGGGCTTTTCGAGTGGGCGTGTCACGAGAATAACTATGGGATCATCAACGTCGTGAGAGGGGCGAGGATCCGGGCAGCCGAATACGCAGCCGAGTTGGAGAAGTGATTAACGGCGCCCCGCGCCTCCCGACGAACGCTAGAACTCCTCACTCGAAGGATCAATGCCGTCGTCGAGTTCACTCTGCCAGGCATCGATGAACTCGCGCAGTAACGCAGAGACTCGCTCTTCTTCCACCTCCAGTAGCGCTGCGATCTCTCTGGCGGTGAGCCCTTCCGCGCCCAGCGTCTGAACGGTCGCCGAAAGATCGTCAATGACTTCGTCTGATTCCGATGGATCGACCACGATGCGCTCCCAGCTCAGGTCGGGTCATTAAATTCCGGCGGAGGGGGAATCGCAAACTGTCTCAATCCACCGACATCCCGACCTCACCGAGAAAGAGCTCAATACGGATGGCGAACGCTTGCACCAAGCTCGGTATGAATCGCGCGGATTGACATCCGCTATCCATGAGTCAACGGTGATTGTCCGCCTTCAGCCGAAAGGCTGTGGGACCAGAGCCAGGGCCCGTTTCTAAGCGTTATTCTCGGGTGCTTCCCAGGACTGGAGTAGTCTGGTTATTTCGATAGCTCCGCTTGGTTTGCTGGGCGCGGGTGAAGTCTGCCCGTGGCGACGCAATGCAGTGACCACCTCTTTACCGGTGCTTGGGACGCCCAGGAAATCCGCGAGGCCCGCGATAGTAGTCGAACGCCTGGTGATCGTGCGCGGGAGCCGTTCGTCGATCTCCCGGAACAGGGGCTCTCTCAGCCCGCCGTCCGCATTGAGTTTGTCCAGCTGCGAAAGGCGTCCGGACCGCTTGTACGGGATAACCTGGTTGTCCACCGTTTGCTGGGCATCCTTCAGCCAGCCCACCAGTGAGATGGTCCGGCTGAGAGCGTCGCGTTCACTCCTGAGCGTGGCGACGACGTGCTGGAAATCCTGATTGTTGCAGAGCTTCTTGAACCAACAACGCGCCTCCCGTCGTCCCTGGAAGTAGCTTGGTCCTGCGGGATCGCTGTGTTCCCGGCAACGGCGCAGATGCCAGACGCGAAGATCGTGCTCCAACTCGTGTCGTGGGACCGCTTTGTGCACGTGCAATGCGGAGCCGGACACACCGCTGGAGATCTCAAGGGAGGGGAAGCTCATCGGGCGTCACCTGGTCCAGGGCGATGTTCGAGAGGCCAGGGGGAAGCGATCAGCGTATGAATCAAAAGGTCGAGTTTTCGTCTCAGTTTCTTCATGGGACCTCTTCTGGCTGGCGCACTCCGCCTACCAGCACTGGCTGTTGGGATCAGGGGCGGCAATCCGGCCGTTTTGGTCATCGATGCCGAATTGCTGGCAATCGGCATCTTTCGTCTGCGAGGAGCCGAGCGCCGGAATTGCGATGGCCTGAAAACCGATCGTATTGGCGGCGGGCACGCTGATCACGTAATAGCCGGATTCCGTCTGGCCGGTTAAAAAACCGAGCTGTGCCAGGTTGGTGGTGTAGGTGTTGTTCTGGAGATAGAAACGCTCCTGGTTGGCGGCGACTCGCAATAACGCCGTTTTCGCGTCCGTTCTTCTCGCCCGCTCCAGGTATTGCAGGTAGCTTGGAACCGTAATCATGGCGAGGATCGCAACCATGGCCATCACGATCATCAGCTCAACGAGCGTCGTACCATGAACGGTTGCCATGCTATGCGAGCTCATGCCTGGCCTTTTGCCGGTCATTGCGGCAAGGCACGTGGGGTTCGAGCTGGGCTCTCGCCCGCTATCGGGCGAGTGTTCAGGCCTCGGGAGTGCCGGTCTCCTGCCCATGACGCCTCCTGGTCTGGAGCGAACCGCCAATGGAGGGTCAAGGCAGCATTGCCTGGAGACTCGACGAACGGTCGAAGTAGAGGCCTCACACTATCCTAAATGCGCCCGAAAAGCTCAGATATCAGGCGATGCCGCCAACTCTCTGGCGCGAATGGCCTACAGGCTCGTGGATGGAGACGTTTCTGCGCAGAGAGATGGCACAGCTGGGCTCGAGAATGCCTGCCTTTTTCTCTTTACGAGGCAGTCGTTCCGTAACGGCAGGCCGGAATCAGTCGGAGTACCGGGTACGCAACGAGAAAGCGGTGGTTCGCCGACCGTGTTCGTCCGCGGTTATGGCTAGAACCTGGAAGCGAGCGTCTCCTGGTAATCGCGAAGCGCGAGCTCGCTGACGATACGTTCCTCCTCGAGCACATCGATTTGCGCTGAAAGCTCGCCGTAGCGTTGCCCGAGCTCAGCCGCATCGGATACGAGAAGCACGCGCTGTTCCGGGGACGTCTCGTCGCTGACCATCGCCACCCCGATCGCTGTGAGCTCTTTCTTGATGTTCTCCTGGGCCCTGTGATTGCCTGCGATCTGGCCCTCGATTCGGCGCAGCGTCGATTCGAGCTCATACAAATGGCGACCGGAGTTGTAAGCCGCGAGGAAGTCGGGCTCCAACTGCGCCGGGCACACGCCCTGATAGCTCGTCCCGCGATGACCCACGTCGAACCCACGAGCGGGACGGCAATAGACCTCGACGCCGTCGGCGTGTCCCGCGCGGTAACTTTCAAGATCCGAAGATACGCCGTACTTACTGCAGGCTTGCCGGTAATTGCCGATCGTCCCGACAGGGCGTCCCTGTGTCCCATCTTCGAAGCCCACGGTCCTCCAATCGAGCGTCACGCACTCCTGCTCGCTCATCCCTGCGCAGCCAGAGAGTGTGGAGACGGCGATGATCAGACAGAAGGAAGCTCGGGAGGGGGGCATGGCGATCTACTCCGAAACGCAATCCACTCGGAGTATAGGAGGCGTCGCCGGGCCGCTATGGGATGCAGATCACATTCCGTTAACAGGTACCCATCAGCTACGGTCCCGGCACGGCTACCAGCAACATCTAAAGGGTCATGCTCTTCAATTCCGCATAGGCTGCGAGCGCCCTCGCGCGGGCCTGCCCATGATCAACCACCGGCATGGGGTAATCCGACCCGAGCACTACGCCCGCATCGTCCAGCACCGTTACGGGCGCATTCCATGGGTCATGAATATACTTCGTCGGTAAACTCGAGAGCTCGTGCACCCAACGTCGCACGTAATCGCCATCGGCGTCGAACTTCTTACCCTGCAAGACCGGGTTGAATATTCTGAAATAGGGCGCCGCGTCGGCGCCGCTTCCTGCCACCCACTGCCAACCTGCGGAGTTGTTGGCCATGTCCGCATCCACGAGCGTGTCCCAGAACCAGGCGGCTCCGTCCTGCCAGGGGATCAGCAGGTGTTTGACCAGAAAAGACGCGGCCACCATTCGGACCCGGTTGTGCATCCAGCCGGTGCGCCAGAGCTGACGCATGCCCGCATCCACGATGGGGTAGCCCGTCTCACCCTGCTGCCAGCTCTCGAGCCACTCCTGATTCTCCTCCCATGGGAAAGCCTCGAACTCCGGCCGGAAGGCCTTGTTGGGCAGCGTCGGCCAGTGATGCAGGAGGTAGTGGGAGAACTCACGCCAGCCCAGTTGTCGGAGGAAGCCCTCGCCGCTGGAGCGAGCCGATGGGTTTACCGCCAGGACACTGCGGACAGCATGCCAGACTTGCCGGGGGCTGAGTTCGCCGAAGTGCAGGTAGGGCGACAAGCTGGAGGTGCTCGGCTCACCGGGGAAATCGCGTCGTTCTGTATACCCGGCCAGCCGGGTGTCGAGGAAGGCATTGATGCGACGCAGGGCACTGCGCTCGCCCGGTACCCAGACGTCGCTGAAACCCGCCGCCCAGTCGGGGTGTTTGGGTAACAGTTTCCATTGGCTCAGCGTCTCCGATTCCAGAGCGCCGGCGAAAAACTTCGGGTTTCGTGGGGCCGGGAGGGGTACGCCGGGCTCCGGCAACTGCAGGCAAGCTTTCCAGAAGGGCGTAAACACCTGAAACGGTCGTCCCCCTTTCGTGCGAACGGCGTCGGGCTGGATCAGCAGCGCCCCGGGGTGGCAATGGAGCTCCACGCCCCGTGCCTGAAGCTCAGAACGCAGCCTGCCCTCGAGGCTCGCCCCCGCCGGTTCCGGGCTGGCGCTGCAATGTATCTCCACGGCGCCGGCTTCTTGAGTCAGGGCCACCAGCACCTCTCCGATGACGCCCTGCCGGAGAATCAGCTGCCCGCCCAATTCTTCGAGTCCGCCGGCGAGCGACGTGAGGCTGTGATGCAGCCACCATCGGCTGGCGCCACCCGGCGGCCAATCGGCCGAGCCTGTGTCATCGAGGACGAAACACGCGATCAGCGGTCGACCCGACTCAACGGCCTCCGTCAGCGCCCGGTGGTCGGTCAGGCGCAGATCCGACCGAAACCAGACGATCGCTGGAGAGCCGTTACTGCTCATTAATCACACCTCCTGGGTTTCAGCAGTATTCGCCCCGGATGAGCGGCTGGATTCACATCAGGTACGGCAGCTTGCGGTTCGGAGGCAACGTTCTCGAGTTCCTGTAGCGCGAGGAAGGTGGCAGCGGACCGCCTTTATCGGGAGGTTGGGATGCCGTGATTCTGCGAATCTCGTCTCGAGAATAATGCTGCGGAACCTCAGTAATTCCGCTATTGTCGGCCCCGCCATGAATAAGAGCATACCGATAGAAGTCGGTGGGCAGGAGATCGCGCCCGGTGAGCACCTCATAGTGGATCTGCCGGTCGCCGACCTCTACACCCATACTCAGCTGACCATGCCCGTCCATGTCGTCAACGGTCGCCGCGCCGGGCCAACGCTCTTCCTCACGGCCGCTGTGCACGGGGATGAGTTGAATGGGGTGGAGATCATCAAGCGCGTTCTCAGGCTGTCGGCGCTCAAGCGCCTGAAGGGCTGCCTGCTCGCGGCTCCCATCGTCAATGTCTTCGGGTTCATCAACCGCTCTCGATATCTGCCGGATCGCCGCGATCTGAACCGGTCTTTCCCGGGACTGGAGCGGGGCTCTATCGCCGCGCGGCTGGCGCATCTGGTGGCCACGGAGATCGTCGCCAAGGCCAACTACGGGATTGATCTGCACACCGGGGCCGTGGATCGTACCAACCTGCCCCAGATCAGGGCGAACCTGTCTGACCCCGAGGTCCTCAAGCTGGCGCAGGCTTTCGGAACGCCCGTCATTATCGATGCGAATCTCCGGGATGGGTCATTGCGACAATATGCGGCGGAGAATGGGATTCCGATGCTCCTTTATGAGAGCGGCGAGGCGCTGCGATTCGATGAGTTGTCCATCCGAGCCGGCGTCAGGGGGATCGCGAGAGTGCTTCGGCTGCTCGGCATGTTACCAAGACGAGCGCTGAAGCGGCCTCATATCGATCCGGTGCGCGCGAATACCACGACCTGGGTGAGGGCTCCTACCAGCGGTATCGTCCGACCTGAATGTCGCTTGGGCGAGCGCGTGAGGTCCGGACAGCGACTTGCCAAAGTCAGCGATCCCTTTGGGGAACGCGAGATCGAAGTCTTATCTACGGTTTCCGGCCTGGTCATCGGACGCAGCACCTCGCCACTGTCACACGAAGGTGACGCCCTTTTTCATGTCGCTAGATTCGAGGATACTGGGGAAGCGCAGGCGACGGTGGATGAATTTCAGGAGTCGCACGACGTAGATGAGCTATGGGGCTGATTGCTCGTGAATAATGGCGAAGACGGGCAGTTGACGCTGGGCTG
>Ga0224508_10005116_pt1 | contig 10614 bp, 9 predicted proteins | sample SF_Jan12_sed_USG_4_FD_170157 | JGI IMG/M metagenome (GOLD analysis project Ga0224508, IMG submission 170157) | Sediment microbial communities from San Francisco Bay, California, United States - SF_Jan12_sed_USGS_21 | ecosystem: Environmental > Aquatic > Marine > Sediment | place: USA: California... | reverse complement strand
CTGGGACATGCTCACGTATCCAGCGTGCGGCATTCGAAGACGCCAATGGCCCCACACCCACCAAAATGAAACACCTTTCATGCAGGCCAAGCTCGCGCACTCGCGTCATATATTGCTCAAACCTGGGAATATCGAAGCAGTACTGAGTCTGAACAAACTGGGCGCCGGCAGCGACTTTTTTTGCTAAACGCTGCGGGCGAAAATCATAAGGCGGTGCAAACGGATTGGCCGCCGCCCCTAAAAATACCCTCGGTGGACTAGTGATCTGACGGCCACTTAAAAAGCGCCGCTCGTCCCGCATACAACGCAGCGTCTGTAATAGACTCATACAATCTAAGTCAAATACAGGTCTTGCCTCTGGATGGTCGCCCGCTTGCACACCATCGCCGGTAAGACACAATACATTAGCCACACCCATGGCTGCAGCGCCGAGCACATCGCCTTGGATCGCGATGCGATTACGATCGCGACACGACACCTGCATCACCATGCTGTATCCAATACGAGTCAGCAATGCACAAACGCCCACACTGGACATGTGACAATTCGCACCGGACCCGTCCGTCGCATTGATCGCATCCACGTAACCATCGAACACTGCCGCGCGGGAATAGACGTCTTCTGGATCAGCAGAATCCGGCGGTGACAACTCGGCGGTGACCGCAAACTTCTTTGCACGTAGCACCCGCTCCAGTCGTCCTGGCGATACATGACCGGGAAGTACAGACAACGAGTAACCCGGCACTGCAGTATATTCCGATGTCAAAACAATTTCTCGGTTCCGATGTTTGATTTTATGACCTCCAGCATACTCAAGAACGACAACATCCAATCCACGAGCTTACTACGTCCATTGAACTTCCGACCAATATTGCCCCAAATACAAAAATAAACGCAGTAAGCATGTGCTGATACACCTCTGTCGATGAATTCAGAAATATGGTGTTACCGATCGTGAAATAGGTGACAAATGAAATGACAGCAAAGCCCAAACTTTGGACCGTGAAAACTGCTGGATGCAAAGCCAGTAACACTATGACTTGGGAGAGTGCAAAAACAAGATAGCCGTATGCAATATTGGCGCGTATCGTTTCTTTGTCCTGAAAAACAGTACTAACAAATGTTGTCAACAGGCCACCGCCCATGTTGGACACTCCATGTACCAAACCCATCACTACTAAATAGATTCTCGATTTCTTTTTCAACAGATTAGCAACTCTAACTCGAATACCCTCAACATGTCGGATGATAGCAGTCGCAAAAAGTACTATGCCTACGGCAAATTTTATGTCGATGACCAAAATTCCTTTTAGGACGACAGCAAGACCAATGACGATTGACGGTACAGAGTAAACTAGGATCTGTCTTTTAAGAAGTTGAACCCCCGCTCTTCCTGAAAAGAACTGAGTAGTACTAATGGCGATGGACGAAGGTAACAATAATCCAAGCGTTACATCAAATGGATGACCTAGTAATAGAAGAGTTGGAGTCCCAAAAACTAACAGACCAATCCCAAACAACGACTGGATCGTTGCGAATAACACTATCAAGCTTGTTAACAACCAGAATTCGCTCATCGTTTTGGCTGAATCAACAAAGAGAGATAGACCCCATCGTCGACTGCAATAGCGCAAAGCGGAAGGGAAGTGACGCAGACCGGGTCATCAATTTCTATAAAGCTTCGGTTCAAGCTGGCGCGCGCTGTGCGACATTTTCCCTTGCCGCCCGCAACCAGGCAGACCCACCTTGCAGACTATGGTCCAACGGTAGCTGAACTGTGTGGATAGCGACGTCGTCCTGCATTCGCCCGGCACCCTCAACTGCCTCAACCCACACACATCGCATCTGTGGCATCACCTCACAGTTACCGTCTGCCCTGACACCTCCGCAAGGCCCATTGCGCAACCGTTTGGGACAGTTCATCGGGCATGCCATGCCGGTGGAGCTCAAGGTGCATCGCCCGCACATCTTGCAGTCAAATAGGAATCCCTTTACTACCCTTTCCACGGTTGCGACCGGCTTCTCTAACCGAGCGTAACCGATGCAATTCCACAATGAATCCAGGCGGGTTATAAAGGGCTCGAATCGCTGGTAAATGCCTTGCAAGTGGCGGGCGTGTCGCACCGACCAGTGACGCACTGCGTCCACTTTCTATCTCCTACGCGGCACTGGGATCCGAAGTCCCTTTGGCACGAATCAATGTCAGCAGATCTTCGTCGCAGAATGCACTCTCAAGGCGTTCGGCCTCCGCCCTCGCCTCTGCTTGCAAATCGTTGCCACAGTCACGCGGCTCTCGCCGCCAATCTTCCATATAAGCATCGCTGCTGCCTTTGCCAGCACGCATGGCGGCGCGATCGATGGCTTGCTGAAAGCGATCCGATAGCTGCACCTTGGCACTTTCACGACCGCGTTTGGCGATTACCTGAGCGGGAATGTCCCGCCAATAAACCGTGATTAACTTTGCCATACATTTTTCTCGTCCGTTACCCGGGCAAATACTTGTTGCAATTCGTCAAGTCTTGTCGCCACGTGCTCGAATTCAAGCCCTAGGGTTTGTGCGGCCTGCTTCGCAGCAGCCATTAAGTCGGGGTCGTCGGATTGTGAGAGGTAGACTAATTTACGATAGTTACCGAAGTACATCGGTGCCAGCTCGGGATGCCGGTCTAGGCCCAAACCGTGATAGACCAATCGGTCGAAGTGACGGGCGAGAAAATCGGTTAAATAAAAGGTTCCAGGTTCGGCGTCCGCTAAACGTGAGAACAGTTGCGAACCAGCAAAAAACTCATAACAATGTGCACCAGGAATTCGATCGACCCCTTCCTCTTCAAGTACCTTGTCTAGTTGACCGCCCGTGCCACAGTCCGCATAGGCAACAAAGATCGTCGAAAACGTTTTGCGCCCACTTTGAATCTTGTCCCTAACCGCAGCCGGGATTTTATCGGGAGTGTTATGAAGTTCGGCGGGTAGGCATTGGACGGTGAGGTGATCCCACTGATTCGCCCGGATCAGCGCCATAATCTCCTTTGCCAGTGCACCACAGGCGATGACCAGGACTGCCGAACGCTGACCCATGGGACACCTCTTGGTTCAAATAGCGAATTAGGCCTGTGCGGCGCGGCGCTCCTGCACTAAAGTCTGAGCGGTTTCCACTGCGACTGCCGCATCCCTGCAGTATGCGGTGGCACCGATGGCTTTGCCGAAATCCTCGTTCAATGGTGCACCGCCCACCAGTACGATGTAATCGTCGCGTATGCCCTGCTCTTTCATAGTGTCGATGACGACTTTCATATACGGCATAGTCGTAGTTAACAGTGCGGACATCCCTACGATATCTGGTTTATGTTTTTCAATCGCCTCCAAATAATTTTCCACTGGATTGTTAATGCCGAGATTGAAGACCTCAAAACCTGCGCCTTCCATCATCATGGCGACAAGATTCTTGCCGATATCGTGAATGTCACCCTTGACCGTACCGATTACCATGGTGCCTATAGGCGGTGCGCCCGTCTCCGCGAGCAAGGGGCGTAGTATTGCCATCCCACCTTTCATGGCGTTGGCCGCCATCAGTACTTCGGGCACAAACAAGATCCCATCTCGAAAGTCGATACCGACGATGCGCATCCCTTCCACCAGGGCTTCGTCAAGCACCTTCTTTGGCTCCCAGCCCCGGTCTAGCAGGATCCGTGTTCCTTCTTCGATTTCCTCCCTAAGACCATCATAGAGGTCATCGTGGATCTGCTCGACTAATTCGTCGTCAGGCAGCGACGCTAGGTCTATATCTTCTTGGTCTTGGTCGTGAACCTGTTCCGCATCGGCCATTGCTCTATCCTCTTAAGGACTACAAACCGCTTGCTATGCATTAGAAGCTAGCCTCTGAATACACCCATATCACCGGCACACGGGCCAGTAAGGTTAGGGGGGGCTATACCCCCCTGCTGACGTCGCCGCGACATAACATTGTCGGAAAGCGACACTTGAAGCCCCCTCGGAAGTCTATATTGCAGTATAGCTATAAGATCAGCTTAATAGATGTAACAACATGTTTCGCAAGTGGATATACCACCACCAGGCATTGCCTGTCCGGTTGGCGCGCCGCTGACCGCCAACGCTGAAAAACTCGCCGCGGCAAGCTAAGCGGTTACACTCACTGCCTTTCACAGTTTGACCGCAGATTCGCATCTTTATTCCAACAATCACTAACAACAACGAGAGCTAATGTGAGCAACATCATCGACGGCAAGGCATTTGCCGCAGACCTTCGCGCGCAGATTGCAGAGCGCGTGACCCTACTTAAACAAGAGCACCAAATCACCCCCGGTTTGGCGGTTGTCCTGGTGGGGGAAGATCCCGCTAGCCAGGTGTATGTTCGCAACAAGGCGAAGCAGACCCGCGAAGTCGGCATGAACTCGTTTGAGCATCGCCTGCCTGACACCACCTCTCAGGACGAACTGTTAGCACTTATCGAGCAACTCAACAAAGATGATGCTGTGAACGGGATATTGGTGCAGCTACCGCTGCCAAAACAGATAAACGCTGACGCGGTGCTACCGACCATCGATCCTGCTAAGGACGTCGACGGTTTTCATCTCATTAATGTTGGGCTATTGACCACCGGAGGAGAAGGCATGGTGCCTTGTACGCCTTTGGGCTGCCTAATGCTGCTGAAAGATCGATTGGGAGAGCTCTCCGGGCTTCGAGCATTGGTTCTTGGCCGATCCAATATCGTTGGCAAACCGATGGCGTCATTGTTATTGCGCGAGAGTTGTACTGTCACCGTCGCTCATTCGCGCACCCGTGACCTACCCGAGGAATGCCGCCGTGCTGATATTCTGATCGCGGCTGTTGGTCGTCCACAGATGGTCAAAGGCGACTGGATTAAGCCCGGCGCTGCAGTGATAGACGTAGGTATCAATCGGATCGAGGGTGAGGGTGGAAAGACGCGATTAGTCGGTGATGTCGACTTCGATTCAGCTTCACAGGTAGCCGGTGCGATTACGCCGGTTCCGGGTGGGGTAGGCCCCATGACCATCGCGTGCCTGCTGCACAATACGGTGACCGCCACCCGTCGCCAGCACGGAATCGCTCTATATTGACCCGATGAGATTGCTACACACCGCTCTAACCAACCCAGGTTATCTGATGTACGCGAATGGCATCTTGCTCCCAAAGCAGCCTCATACTGCCTCACGAAATCAACGATGGTCATTCAGACCGACTAGACTCCTAAAGGTGTTCCTGCGTCGCTGTATCGGTGACTAAAGGTCCACCTTAAAAAGTACTCTAAGCGCTGATGTTTGTTTAGAACAGCCCTTCGATTTCTCCAGCGGCGTTGATATGGATACTGTTGGCCGCTGGTACGCGTGGCAATCCAGGCATAGTCATAACTTCGCCGCAAATTGCCACCAGGAATTCAGCCCCGGCGGACAGTCGAACCTCACGAACGGGTACGACATGTTTAGAAGGCGCCCCTTTTAAGTCAGGATCTGTGGAAAAACTATACTGCGTCTTTGCCATACATATGGGAAAGTGACCGAAACCTGATTGCTCAAAGCGGGTAAACTGATCTCGCACCTTCTTATCGGCGATGATGTCGTCCGCCCCGTAAAGACTGCGGGCGATGGTTCGAGTTTTGTCCCAAAGCGGCATATCGTCATCGTAGAGTGGGCGAAACTGTGCACTTCCGCTGTTGACCATCTCCACCACTTTTTCCGCCAGAGCTTCGGTGCCGACCCCACCATCAGACCAGTGCGTACACTCGAATACCTCCACACCGAACTCCTTGCAATAGTGGTTAATGGCCGCGAGCTCAGCGTCAGTATCCGCAGTAAACCGGTTGATGGCCACCACGGCCGGAACACCAAACTGGCCGATGTTGCGCAAATGTCTGCCTAAGTTTTCAAGCCCCGCCTCGATCGCCTTGACGTTTTCTTCGCCAAGATCCTTACGCGCTACACCGCCATGCATCTTTAGCGCCCGTGCGGTAGCGACAATCGCAACTGCATGCGGCTTCAGTCCGGCCTTGCGACATTTGATGTTGAAGAACTTCTCTGCACCCAAATCTGCGCCGAAGCCCGCTTCAGTGACCACGATATCGGCAAGCTTTAGCGCCGTCTTGGTTGCAATGACAGAGTTGCATCCGTGGGCGATATTGGCGAAAGGCCCACCGTGGATGAAAGCTGCATTATTTTCCAAGGTCTGCACTAAATTAGGCATGAACGCGTCGCGCAGCAGCACCGTCATCGGCCCTTCTGCTTTCACATCCTGCGCCCGTACCGCATCACGGTCGCGAGTATAACCGACAACGATGTTACCGAGCCGCCGCTGCAGATCAGCCAGATCTTCGGCGAGACAAAAGATGGCCATGACTTCCGACGCTACGGTAATGTCAAACCCAGACTCCCGCGGAATGCCGTTTGCAACCCCACCCAATGCGACTACGATGTCACGCAACGCCCGATCATTCATATCGACTACGCGACGCCATGCTACGCGACGTGGGTCCAAGTTCGCGGAGTTGCCCCAGTGAATCGAATTATCGATCATCGCCGAAAGCAAGTTATGGGCTGAACTGATGGCATGAAAATCTCCGGTAAAATGGAGGTTGATATCCTCCATAGGCACCACTTGTGCGTAGCCCCCACCCGCAGCTCCGCCTTTCATCCCAAAGCACGGACCAAGACTAGGTTCACGTAGACAGATCGCCGCCTTCTGGCCAATGCGATTGAGTCCATCCCCAAGACCCACTGTCGTCGTGGTCTTGCCCTCGCCCGCAGGCGTTGGGGTAATAGCGGTCACCAATACCAATTTTCCGTCCGGCTTATGCTTTAACGAAGCGATGTAATCCAGACTAATCTTCGCTTTGGTGTGTCCATACGGTAGAAGCGCCTCGGATGGAATATCTAGTCGTGCGCCGATTTCACCAATGGGTTGGGTTTTTGCTGCGCGGGCAATGTCAATATCCGACTCAGGCTTGTTCGCCATCATTCATCTCCACGTTCTCAAGGTTTTGAGTGCGGCCCTCCGGACCGCTCTATCGTCCTTATCAAGTACCTTATGTTCAGCAGAAGAACCGACCATCTGAGTCCCCACCCAATGCTTCAACTTGTTTGCGCCGTAGCATCTTACAGCCACCGAAACAACGCGACGCCCATGGCAGGCACCGCTTCACCTTAAACATCAACAGTCAAGAGTATGGCTGCGTTCCCACTCGGTTATTGAAGACGCGTAGCTACGCCATTCCTCCAGTTTCAGTTTGACATAGCTAGAAGTTAACTCTTGCCCAAATCCCTGGCGTAGTACCGAACTCTTATCGAACAATCGCACGGCATCCAGTAAATTTAAGGGTAATCTACGGATACGACGTAGCTTATGACCATCTGTATACATATTGATATCGAGTCTCTCACCTGGATCTCGTTTGTTCTCAACGCCATCCAGACCAGCCACTAACACACCCGACTGCAACAGATACGGATTGGCGGCCCCATCCATCAGACGCAATTCGAACCGACCTGGATCTGGGATACGCACCATGTGTGTGCGGTTGTTTCCAGAGTAACTGATGGCATTGGGCGACCATGTTGCACCGGACAAGGTCACAGTTGCGTCGATTCGCTTGTAGCTGTTAACACTCGGGTTGAATACTGCGGCCAACGCGTCCGCCGAATGGATTATACCGCCAAGAAAACCATAGGCGAGTTTTGACAGTCCCATCTCGTCCGACTTGTTTAGAAATAGATTCTTCTTTCCGGTCTTATCCCACACCGAAACGTGGGCATGACAGCCATTACCAGTGAGAGTGGAGAACGGCTTTGGCATAAACGTCGCGCGCAGTCCATGCTTCTCGGCGATGGACTTGACCATATACTTGAAGAACACATGCCTGTCCGCAGTGACTAGACAGTCGTCGTAATCCCAGTTCATCTCGAACTGTCCGTTGGCATCCTCATGATCATTTTGATACGGACCCCAACCGAGCTCGATCATTCCGTCGCAGATTTCTTTTATGACGTCATAGCGACGCATTAGTGCAGACTGGTCATAACAGGGCTTATCCTGGATGTCGTATTCATCGGAGATCGACCTTCCATCGGGTGATATCAAAAAGTATTCGCATTCCACGCCGCTTTTCATTCGGTATCCCTTTTTGGACATTCTCTCGATCTGTCGTTTAAGGGCCACACGGGGCGACGCCTCGACTTCTTTGCCACCCATCCAAAGATCTGCAGCAAGCCAACCCACTTGTGGCTTCCACGGCAGTCGAATAAGGCTGTCTGGATCCGGCACGGCAAACATGTCGGGATCTGCAGGGGTCATGTCCAACCATGTAGCGAAACCGGCGAACCCAGCGCCATCTCTTTGCATGTCGCCAATAGCACGCGCTGGGACAAGTTTGGCGCGCAACACACCAAACAAGTCAACGAAGCTGATCAGAAAATATTCAATACCATCTTCCTTCGCTATTCTTGCGAGATTCTTAGTCGCCATATGTCCTCCCCTTCTTCGATGTTTAAAGCGTCTTTATGAATTGCTTATTGCACGGGCAAGCCACCCGCGCTCTCGAGTATCCGCTGCCGGCCAGGTATTAATAGTTGCTGCGGCCCGGGATCCAGTCGGTGCCCGCCAGTGGTACTTGAGCCATGGCGGCCGCTTCTACAGTGAGAGCAACAAGATCTTCGGGCTCAAGGTTCAATACATGACTCTTGCCACAGGCCCGCGCCAAGGTCTGCAACTCGAGAACCATTGTCGCCAGATAGTTTCGCAACCACCTAGCGCCCTGCTTAGGCCTAAGTCGCTCTTCTAGATCCGCATCTTGCGTGGTAATCCCAACAGGGCAACGACCCAGGTGACAATGGTGGCAATATCCTGGCTCAGTGCCAATCTTGTGATAGTCCTCAACATAGACTGGTTTGTTACAGCCAAGTGCCACCATGGCGGCGCTGCCGATGGAAACCACGTCGGCGCCTAAGGCCAGCGCCTTGGCCACATCGGCCCCACTGCGAATGCCGCCGGACACTATTAGTTGTACCTTGCGATGCATATCCAGTTCCTGCAACGCTTGCACCGCCAGACGCACCGCGGGCAGAGTTGGAATACCAACGTGTTCGATGAACACATCCTGTGTTGCCGCTGTGCCGCCTTGCATTCCATCCACCACAATGACATCCGCGCCCGCCTTGACCGCGAGGGCCACGTCATAACTGACACGTGTGGCACCGACTTTTGCATAAATCGGTATCTGCCAGTCGGTAATCTCGCGTAGCTCCTGAATCTTGATCTCAAGGTCGTCAGGACCGGTCCAATCCGGATGCCTGCAAGCGCTGCGTTGATCAATCCCCACCGGCAAGTCACGCATCTTTGCAACTCGCTCTGTGATCTTGTGACCTAGCAACATACCGCCGCCGCCTGGTTTTGCGCCCTGGCCCACCACCACTTCCAAGGCGTCTGCACGTCTGATGTCATCGGGATTGAGTCCGTAACGAGACGGCAAAACTTGGTAGACCAAAATCTTGGATGACAGCCGTTCCTCGTCCGTCATACCCCCATCGCCGGTGGTGGTGCTAGTACCCATCTCAGTGGCGGCCCTACCGATAGCCTCCTTGGCGTTTGCACCCAACGCGCCGAAGCTCATGCCCGCGATGGTGATTGGTATTTTTAGTTCGATGGGCTTGTTGGAAAAACGTGTACCCAGAACCACACCGGTGTCGCAACGTTCGCGATATCCCTCCAGCGGGTATCGCGACATGGATGCGCCTAGGAAAACCAAGTCGTCGAAAGTTGGCAAACCGCGTTTTGCACCGAACCCTCGAATTTCGTACACCCCTTGATCTGCGGCGCGGTGAATCTCGGCAAGGACATGCTCCGGAAATGTTGCTGATCTGCGCAACGCGCGCGGATCGACCGATGGTTTCTTTTTGGTGTCAGAGGGCATCAGCGTTATCGATGATAAAGTTATAAAGTTTTCGGGCAGACCCATAGCGGCGAAAATCCTTGACATCCGCATCGATTTCCGCCGTCGCGAGCAAGGCGCGAAGCGCTTGGACATCCTCAGGTTTCATCTCTTTTTCAATGCAATCCGCCCCTAGACTGCTAACCTCACCGCGGATAAATATCCGCGCTTCGTAAATCGAATCCCCCAGATCATCGCCTGCATCCCCACACACTACTAGGTTTCCTTTCTGCGCCATAAAGGCGCTCATGTGTCCAACCGAACCGCCGACCACAATATCTATCCCCTTCATGGAAATGCCGCAACGCGCGCTGGCGTCCCCTTCGATCACCAACATGCCGCCGTGCCCTGACGCCCCGGCATACTGCGATGCGTTACCCTTAACCCGCACCAGACCGGACATCATGTTCTCGGCCACGCCTGGACCCGCGTTGCCGTTTACCACTATGCAGGCCTCTTTGTTCATCCCGGCGCAGTAATAACCAACGTGTCCATCGACAGTGACTTCGGCGGGCTGGGTTAAACCCACGGCCAGCGCGTGCTTACCGCGAGGGTGCGAAACTGTCCAACCCTTGTCGTTATCGCTGGGGTTGATGGCATGGAGCTTTTCGTTGAGCTCTCGAGTTTTTGCTTGATCAAGATCGACGATGTTCATCAGTGCTTCC
>Ga0224508_10005115_pt1 | contig 10614 bp, 10 predicted proteins | sample SF_Jan12_sed_USG_4_FD_170157 | JGI IMG/M metagenome (GOLD analysis project Ga0224508, IMG submission 170157) | Sediment microbial communities from San Francisco Bay, California, United States - SF_Jan12_sed_USGS_21 | ecosystem: Environmental > Aquatic > Marine > Sediment | place: USA... | reverse complement strand
CTAACAAGCGCATGCAGTCGGACAAAGTACCCATGCTGATATTCATTTTTCTCTAAAGCAGACACTGAAAGGCGCGTCACCAGGGGCAATCTTCGGCCATGAACGGACGCTGACACTTTCTAAAACCGCAAATTACTACCCCACATATCTGCGATTGATTTATACAATTAGAATCAAATTTGCCATTCCTTTAATCTATTTAATGACGGGCGAATCTCAATCAATCCACTTGCATGAACGACGACACCACACCAACAGATATAGATAGAAAAGATATTACTGATATTTCAGATGTCACCGATAATAGCCTGATTACCGATTTTACTCAGATTGTAAGTTGCGCTGTTGGGAAGAATCGAATCGAGCGCAGGCGACAAAAAATCCGAGAAGAATTGATACGCGAATATATTTATCCCGAACAACAGACTTCCTCTTCCCTCATATCCCAATTTTTCAATATATTCAGGCACACAAAATTACCGCCAAGATAATAGAGGCCTGTTTACTTAACCAGGTTCTGTTTTCTCGTAAGCTGCCGCTCGTAGAGTACTGGTAGGAGGCAATCTTCGGCCACTTTCGGGCATTCATCATGTACAAAAAACCCCGTACAGTGGCTGGGCTTAATTCTTAAATTTAAAAGTCGGCTATTTCAATTGGATCGTATGGTCCGTCTATTCAGACGCCACAGCCCAATGACACCTAATCCAAGAAACATCATCCAACTCACCGCACCTGCGCCACTGCTGGTCTCATCAACTTTCTCGGCACTTGTACCATTACATCCAACGGTATTCACCGTGTTAGTTCCAGTAATCGAGGTTCCTTCAAATGTCTCACCATTTAGGGTTGCTTCGGTGTCTCCGCAGACAATACCTGTTTCCTGAGTTTTGAAGTGGAACATCATATCCATATAACCATCGTCGTTAACATCTTCGACATGACCATCATGCGCGGGTAAGGCTCCATCTGGGCCAAATGTAACGGTTGAGAAATCGACTTGCATTGCGTCGAAATCAGTCGATCCCAGAACCGCGACTGGGATAACTCCCTTGCTCCTGGGGTTTGATTCGGTGGATTTCGTCATTGTATTTTCTCCTGATGGATTCAACCAATCGATGAATCGTCTGAGTGGATTCCAGTTCACAATCGAAAAAGGGCGCTTGCATCATCGCAAAGTCGCCGCTTAACATAATCAACTAGATGAGCCAGATCCTCCTGGGCTCAAATCACAAAGTGCTTCAAGAGTTTTGATGACGGATAAACTATTCAGGCTCCTCCAACCAATGTTCAAATATATCGACGACAGTGGTGTCTTGTTCCGGGCCGCAATACCCTGGCCAGATTTCGTTTTGTCGGAATAGTACCCGGTAAAGCGTTTGCGCTGGAAGCCCCGCTTGCCCGTAAGCACGCTCTTCCGGGTTGGGAAATTTGCCAGAAACGGATGCAATTAACCCTGACTTCCCACGGATAAACGTCGGTGTGCGCACATGTCTTGTGGGGTACGACAACCGGACTCTTACGGAATCTCCGACATTAAAGCGTCTCATGCCTGACTCTCCTACGGAATGAATCATTCGGTAAGTCTCTGACCATTTTGAGGCGTCGGGTAGCTTGAAAACGGTTGGACAGTTTTTCTATACGATTAGATAATCTTCCGTCGTAAAAACAGACAGAACCGGTCAATCGCTACAATCATCAAAATCAGCACGATCATCGCCATCATGGCTTTTTCGAAATAATAGGTGCTGATGTTGAAAAACAGCGCATAGCCAACTCCACCGGCCCCGACAAAACCGAGAACCACGGCTTGGCGTGTATTATGGTCCCAGTAATAGAGGCAATAGCTGAGATACAGCGGCATAACCTGCGGCCAGGCTCCATACAAGAACACTTTCCACCGGCTTGCCCCGGCCGCCGTCATGGCTTCGAGCGGCCCAGGGTCAACGGCTTCGACAGCTTCCGCCAGAAGTTTTCCGATAACCCCGACACAATAAATAATCAGTGCAATAACACCGGCAAACGGCCCAAGGCCAACGGCAACAACAAACAATAATGCCCAGATAATTTCGGATACGCCGCGGCAAATCGTCAAAAACAGGCGAATCGGCAAATAGATAACTGGATGTGGTGAGACATTCTTGGCAGCCAGAAAAGCCATCGGCAAAGCCAGAATTGACGCAATCACGGTTGAGATAATACCAATTTGCAGTGTCTCGACGACCGGCCAGCCTAACCGCTTCAGATAAGACCATTCTGGCGGGAACATCTGGCCTAACAGGTCTAAAATCGCCGGAATCCCGGTGACGAATTCCTGGATACTCATTTCAGTACCCTTGATCGATTGCCAGTAAATGGTTGCGACGATAAGAATGGCGCCCATACGCAACGGTGTCATTTTGAAACTTCCGGCGCGAAGGGCTTCTTCGTTTAAAGTGGGGCCACTACTCATATCAAATAATTTTCCCTCTGACGAAAGCACTGATACGATCAATAACCACTAGGATCAGAACGATCAGAATCAGACAGGTGACAACTTCAGGATAACGGAAATCGTGAAGGGCATGGGTTAGGGCAAGTCCAATTCCACCAGCACCAACCAGGCCAAGAACAGTCGATGCCCGGTTATTATACTCCCAGTAAAACAGTGTGCTCGACATCATCACCGGCAGGACGTTTGGCATCACTCCAAACCAGACCACCTTAAAGCGGCTGGCACCTGCTGCTTCCATTGCTTCCATCACACCAGGGTCAGCAGACTCAATCGCCTCATAATAAAATTTTCCAAGGCCACCGATACTGTGCAACGTCAGGGCCAGTACACCCGGGAACGGGCCAAGACCTACGGCGGTCACCAGAACCATTGCCCAGATCAGTTCCGGGACGGTGCGAAACGTGCCAACGAGCAGGCGCATAACGACACTAACCATCGGATGGGGCGTGGTATTGACCGCGCAGAGAAATGCCAGTGGTAACGCAAAGAAAATGGGAATGGTTGTGCCCAGCAGCGCCATTTCTAGCGTCTCGATCATCGGCCACATCAGGTCTTCCAGGATCGTGAAGTCGGGGGGCAGCATTCGGCCGCCGAGATCATAGATCATCGGCAGCCCTTCAATCAACTTCGGAAGGTTAAATTCGGTTCCCCAGGCTGACCACAAAGTCATCGCAAGAACCACCAGGCCAATAACCATATACTGACGGCGATTTGTGCGTCGCTCTTCCATGATGGCGTTGAGCACATCTGAGGTTACTGCAGTGTTCATTATGCAGACGCCTTGGAAATATCCGCTGTGAGGTCTTTATCAACCTCATCAACCGTCTTCTTGAAAACCCGCTCAATCACTGCGTCATCCAGTTCAGAAGGTGGTCCGTCAAATGTTACCTGGCCATCGGCAAGCGCAATAATCCGGTCTGAATAGGAGCGCGCAATGTCGAGTTGGTGAAGGCTCATGATCACTGTCAGTCCATCGCGGTCCGCAATATCACGGATCAGGTCCATGATTTGGACGCGCATGATGACATCCAGACTTGCGATCGGTTCATCAGCCAGAATCACTTTCGGTTCCTGAACCAGCATGCGAGCAATAGCAACGCGCTGTTTCTGGCCGCCACTTAACGTATCTGCCCGGCGCAAATAAAGTTCTTTATCCTCAAGTCCTGCGCGGACAAGTGCGCGAACTGCCATTTCATGATCTTTAGCGGTAAAATTATAGGTAAGTGCCCGCCAGGTGCTCAAGGTTCCCAGCCGTCCGCACATAACATTCATCAATACGCTCATGCGATTGACCAGATTAAATTCCTGAAAAATCATTCCGATGTGATGGCGTGCCTTGAGCAGGCCCTTTTTGTTGAGTTGGCCCAGTTCCTGTCCATTGATCCTTACAGCACCAGATGTCGGGCGAACAAGAAAGTTCAGGCAGCGTAATAGTGTTGATTTTCCAACCCCGCTAGGCCCGAGCAAAACAATAAACTCGCCTTTTTTAAAACTCAGTGAAATATCCCTGATAGCAGGCAGTGAATTCCCGTAGGCCTTTGTCAGATTTTCTACTTCGACCATTATGTCCCGGTCGGCCTTATTATTCATCTATGGCCTCAATATGTTTGTTGCATTTGTTCAATAATTATCTGTCTGAATATGGTGAGAGGGTCCGGACCGTAACATCAGCCCGGACCCTTAATTGTCAAACATACCTTAGAAGCGCTGGCTTCATGGGTCTATGAAGTCTTACTGAGCTGCCTTGATCTTTTTCTTCAATTCCGCCATCTCGGCAAGATCTTCGAAATCTTTATGTGATGTTGGAACAAAACCTGTGCTCGGCCAGATTTTATAAGCGTTAGCTGTTTCTTCCGGCAATGACAGGAAAGCTTGCCGAACCTTGTTGATGAAGTCTGCACCATGTTTTGAGTCAATTACCATCGGCGTGTTCGGAACTTTCTGGCATGCGACAATACTGAGTTCAGCATTGATCAGCTTGTCATTCGGCTCATCATATCTTTCCATTTCGAAGATACCACGGTCCTGCCAACGCCAGAAATAGAAGTCGCCAACGGCACCGGCATCAACTTTACCATTCTTCACAGCCAGAAAGGAGGCGTCGTGTTTGCCCGAAAAGATTTTGCGCTTGAAGTCTTTGTCTGGATCAATATTGTTTTTCAACAACATATAGGTCGGCGCAACACCGCCCGAAGTAGATGTCGGAGATACGAAAGAGAATGTTTTACCTTTAAGGTCCGCAAAGGTTTTGATGCCACTGTCGGGCTTTGTGACGATGCAGGATTTGTAGTAAGTCCGCTTATAGGTATCTTTGTTCAGAACCAGCGGCTCTACCTTCATACCGATGTCGAGCATTTTTAAATACTGTCCACCACCAACGTAGACGACTTCCAGATGACCTGCACGCATGCCTTCAATCAGCGCGTTGTAGCTTTCTGAAACTTTAACAGAGACCGGAATGCCCAGTGTTTTACCAACATGTTCGGCAATACCAGAAAATTGCTGAACCATAAGGGTGGGGTCTTCCGCGGGCAGGAGCCCAAAACGGAGCTGCTCGGGGGCGCCAGCCTGCGATGTGGAAACCATGCCGCTAACCAGAATGGCCGCAGAAATTGCGAGTAATGATGTAAAGCGCTTCTTCATTTTTATCCTCCCGGAAATGAAGCCGGGTTACACCCGGCGAATTTTGTCGTGCCCCGGAACAGGGCTTCAGTTGCTCATTTCTTTTTTACTTTCGTCCGCGGAAGGGCGATGAGCTTTCGATCAATTCTATTGGGTTGCTCTGAGGATGGCAATAGATTCGCCGGGTATTGTGGAATTTTGTGAACTTGGATGACCTTGTAAGTCTCATTTAAGATGTTTCCCCATTTTAAAGAGTCTCCTTAATCGATATTTAATCTTGGGTCGATGGGAAGCTGTTTGACGATTGAGAAGGCATCTTCCATCAAACGTGCTGCGCCTAGCAACGGGGCTTCACCTCGAGGCGGTCCCACGACCTGTAATCCAACCGGCAATCCTCTATCCGTGAACCCACAAGGAAGCGACATTGCCGGCAGAGATGTTGCGGTAATCGCGTAGGCGATCATGTACCAGTCAAAATAATTTTCAAACGTATGACCGTCGACTTCATTGATCGCCCGAATTTTAACATCAAACGGAGCGACAATGGTTGCCGGTGTAATTAACAAATCATAGGTTTGAAAAAATTTCGCCGCGCGCGAATAGAGTCTACCCCGCGCCCGTTCTGCACTGGCCAGTTCTCCGGCTGTCCGCTTCGAGCCCTGGTCCAGATTCCAGACGACCTCAGGCCTGACCTGTCCGCGGTTAGCATCAATAATTTCAGCCAGATCCCCAACGAACTGGTTAGCCCTTAGGACATGGAATATTTCACGGACATCGCTGAGATCAGGGCATGCCTCCTCAATGGAGAAGCCTATATCCGAGAGCTGGTCGATAGCTGCCTTACAGGTTTCTGCAATATCTCTGGCAACGGGTACAAGACCGTTGAGATCAGGGCTATAGGCAATGCGTAGAGGTTTTACCGGGTTGTTGACGGCATTGATAAATGGTGTCGTCGGCCTGGCGAAAGAGATCGGGTCTTCCGGATGTTCGCCAACCATGGCGTCAAGCATCAGAGCCACATCACCAACATTGCGCGCCATGGGTCCCTGCACCCATAAATTATCATAAGGCAGGCGTGTGGGCGCACGGGCGACTCGGCCTGGTGTCGGGCGCAGGCCAACGATGGAACAAAATGCTGCCGGGGTACGCAAACTACACCCAAGATCCGACCCGGTTGCCAGCCATGTTTGTCCTGTCGCGACGGAAACAGCCGACCCACCCGAGGAACCCCCACTTGTCATTGCCGTATTCCAGGGATTCAGCGTTTCACCAAAAACCTCATTGAATGTATTCGCGCCATGTCCGAATTCCGGGGTATTAGATTTCCCGATAACAATTGCACCGTTGCCTTCCAGAGTATCGACCATAACGTCAGACTTGTCTGGTATGTTGTCTTTGAAAAGTGGGGAACCATATGTCGTTCGTACACCGGCGACATCGTTGAGGTCCTTGATGGCGATCGGTAATCCACCGAGCCATCCGGCTTGGTCTTTTGTGTTTGTCTTCGTTGATTCAATCCGCCGGGCATGATCAAGTGCGCGCTCTGCTGACAGCGTTGGTAAAGCGTTTAAATTTCCATCCGTTTCCTCAATCCGGCGAAGCGATGCCTCTACCATTTCAGTTGGGGATACCTCTCCCTGCCGAAGCATATCGACAGCCTTAGTGGCTGGTAATTGAATGAGGTCTGTCATCTCGCACCTTCAGTTTGAATTTCACAGTATTTATTTTTCTAAAATGATTGTGATGATTCCAGCGACTAGTATCAATGACCAGAGCATCTGTCGCCGAAACCTCAGTTCTTTTAACAGGAAGAAGCTGAGTATAATGGAGAACGGCACGGAAGCCTGACGAATGGAACTAACCGCGGCCACATCGCCCCCAGCTTGATAGGCAAACAGTATAAAAATATAACTCAGATAGGATGTTACGCCCGCCAAAATGTAGCCGACGGGTGTGATCTTCCATCCGCCAAACAGGTGTTCCGTCACAGACCGGGACCGGGGGCGGGTCAGGCTGAACAATAAAACTGCCATTGGCACAATTAACAGACTATCCCAGAAAAAGAATATCACGGGCTCAACGTCTTGCATGGCCGCTGCGTCAGCAAGCGAGTAGACCGCGGAACAAGTCATCGCCAAAAACGCCATGGAGAGCGCCCGTTTGTTTTGCACCAACTTATTTTCATCGTGGTACTGAAGGAAGAATGCACCAATCACGACCAGCGCTATTCCGCCCAAAACCGATACAGAGTACTGGTGCCCAAAGAGTAGCATGCCGATAGCAACGATCATAAGCGGATAAGAGCGGGCGATCGGGTAATAAACAGACACGTCGCCGTCGCTGAGGGCGACAATCATAAAAAAGTGATAGAAAAAAATTGCCATGCTAGAAATGATGACGAGATACCACACTGGGATAACCGACATGAAATCAAGCCCCAATACCCAGGCATGAATACCGGCAATGAGGGTCCAAATGCTCATAAAAGCCAGGCACAATCCTTCAGGATAAGCGTTGTGCTTGATAAACACTTCTTTAAGGGGGTGAAGAGCCGCCGAGCCCATGGCAAGCAGGACGACCATTATCTCCATGATGACGCGTTCGCCAAAAGAGGTTCTCTGTCGCATAGGCAGCGGCAAGGCCGTACAACAGGGGAAAATGCTGCAAGTGGGCATAAGCGAAAGCCCGAACCACAACCGTTGATCGGCGATATGCTTTTGCTTTCCCGTGTTTTAGTCATGACGCTGGATTGTAAGGCGATAAACGCATCAATTGCTTTCAACAGGAATGTTTTTCCTGTGAACAGTAAATTAAACGCCCGACGATAGTTTGATCGACAAAGATTGCCTGTCATGGGTTTCCGGCTTTAGTGCCAGGTTGCGTGGCAAGGCTCACACCAATGAGGCTGTCACGGTTGACCAGCGCGGCAAGTTTATCCAACGGCCAATCTTGAGTGCCATCAGGCTGCATGGGCAGAACCATGTATCGAAAATCAGCGGTGCTATCGTGAATACGGACTTCACGTTCCTCGCTGATTTCCGTGCCGAATTCTGCCAGGACGATGCGCGGCTCGAAGACGACGCGTGAGCGATAAGCCTTGCTGACATACCAGGCGGGTGGTGCGCCGAGAATGGAACGTGGATAACACGAGCAAAGGGTGCAAACGATGATATTGTGGATTTGCGGTGTGTTTTCAACGACCTGAAAACCCGCCTCAAGCGGTTCGATGCCGATTCCCAAAAGCGCAGATTTCGCATCTTTCAGCAAGGCTTCTTTGAAGTCTTTGTCCCGCCAGGCTCGAGCGGTGATTCTCGCCCCGAGAGCAGGGCCAGCTTCTTCCATTCTCTCAATCATCCGGCTGACCGCATCTGCCGAAAGCAGTTTTTGATCCACGAGACAAGTGTACACGGCCTCGCTAATGAGGCTGTATTCACTTGGTATGGGGTCGTCTTCCCTGAAGTTGCCGTGGTCATGTAGATGATCAAAGGATTCAGGGAGGTTTTGGATGGCCGCTTCCCGGCTTGCGCGAACCAGCTCGGTGCGTGTTGCCAGTTCAATTGGGTCAAGCACTCCTTTTTCGATCAGGACATCCCGAACGGCTGCCGCTTTTTTTTCATAAAATCCAAGCGCGTTATAGGCGTCCTTGCCCATCGTTTCGATGACGCGCCGCATTTCATCGACGCTCATTAAGGGTCGTTCGCCGCGCGAAATACAATCGCGCACGGCTTCCATCCTTTTCTCCCAAAACATCATGGGGCGTTCGGTTCGATCAATAGAACCGCCGGGCATACCGCCCACATCGTGGTATCCGCGATGATTCATTTTCTTTATATCTCCACCAAATATTTGACCGTGACAACAATCGATCACATGCTCCCGATACACCAATCAGCAACGGCATAAAATGCGGTTTCAATTGTGCTTTTCTGCATTGGTTGAGGCTTAGCTTACGCCCAGATCGAAGGTTGACGCAAGAAAGTTAATGAAACAGTGGTCGGCAGTTGAATTGGGAAGTTACGCCGGGGTGCCCCCGACATATTTGATCGACGATCTACGATCTACGAGCCAACACTGCGTCTACAGCTTGACAGCAAGCTATTTTTCGGGTTTTGTGGAGAGCATAAAAGTTTGCAAAATGAGCTAAAAGCCAGAGAGTTTCACCGATGATGAAGACTGGACGCGCCGCTGTCTACCATGCCCCCAATACCCCATTTGAGATCCAGGATTACCCTGTCCGCGATGTGAACCCTGATGAGGTGTTGGTCCGAATTACCATGTCGACGATATGTCGCTCAGATATCCATTCATATTTAGGTCATAGGCCGAACCCTTGCCCGGGAATCCTGGGCCATGAGATTGTCGGTGTAATCGAGCAACTCGGCGAGAACATGGTTTGTGATATGCGTGGTGACCCGTTGGCGATTGGCAACAGGGTAACCTGGACTGAATTTTTCCACGAAGGTGAATCGTATTATCGAGATGTTCACGATTTGCCGCAGAAATCTGTTGGGGTCCGAAAGTATGGCCACGACCTGGCCACGGAAGATCCGCATTTTTTAGGCGGGTTTGCGGAATACTGCTACATTCTCCCCGGAACCGGTATACTAAACCTTCCTGGCGAGATTTCCGACGAGGAAGCGACTCCGCTCAACTGTGGGGTTGCGACAATGATATCAGTTACAGAAGCAGCAAAAATTGATGTCGGACAAACAGTCATAGTTCAGGGGCTTGGGCTGCTTGGCCTTTACGGTTGCGCGATCGCGAAGGCGCGTGGCGCACGTCGGGTCATCGGCCTTGATGCCGTCGCTGATCGGCTGGAAATTGCAAAAAGGTTTGGTGCTGATGTCACTTTTGATGTCAACGCGGTTCCTGAAGAAGACCTTGTTTCTGTGGTCCGGGCAAACTGCCCGCCCGATGGCGCTGATGTGTGTATTGAGGTTTGTGGACATCCGGGTGTTGTTTCTACAGGGATCAAGATGCTCCGCACCGGAGGTCGCTACATTATTGCCGGACTTGTTAACCCTGACGCCAATATGAATATCGATGGTAATGAAATTCTACGTAAAATGATAACCATCAAAGGTATCCATAATTACCATCCACGACAGTTGATCCAGGCGCTCGATTTTGTCATGACCAACCGCGACCGATACCCGTTTGCTGACATTGTTGATTCAAAATTTTCCCTGGAGCAGTTGGATGAAGCCTTCACTCGTGCGTCTGACCATTCAGTACTTCGCGCCGCAATCGTACCCTAGACGTGGTAGTAAGAGTAAGCAGGGACACACACTTTTTAGAGAGTAAGCAGGGACACACACTTTTTTACACTTTTTTATTGACACGAATCGCCCGCGGAAGATAGGATTTTCCAATCTCAGCTAAAAGGATTTAACTGATGACTCGGCCCAGGAAGGCGTTGATTTCATTGTCGGATACTCCCTACTACCACATCACCTCGCGCTGCGTGCGCCGCGCTTTTTTGTGCGGGGTGGATCATTATT
>Ga0224508_10005114_pt1 | contig 10616 bp, 9 predicted proteins | sample SF_Jan12_sed_USG_4_FD_170157 | JGI IMG/M metagenome (GOLD analysis project Ga0224508, IMG submission 170157) | Sediment microbial communities from San Francisco Bay, California, United States - SF_Jan12_sed_USGS_21 | ecosystem: Environmental > Aquatic > Marine > Sediment | place: USA: California... | reverse complement strand
GGCCCCCGCTGAAATACGACCGACAGCTTGCCGCTATCACGAGAGAGCTCGTCCCCGCGGCGGACGCCGTGCGGAAGGCGCTCGTGCACGGGGAACAGTCGGTCGATGAGGAAGTCCTCGAGGCAGCATGGCGATCGGTTCAAGACGAAGGCCACGACTACCGGGAGCGCGCGCTCGAACAGGTCGCAGTAGGAAGCTTCGACACGGGCGAAGCCGCCGTGCGTCTCGACGCGGCACGGAACGTGAGACGGGTCGCGTACCACATGTGGCGAATCGCGCACCACCTGAACCGCTGTCGCGCACACCGGGAGCCTCCCGAAATACCGGAAGGCTCGGTGGTCCAACCTCACGCCGAAGCCGAACCCCCCGAGCCGAGCTGATAGCCCGCAGGGAGAACGCGAACGGCAGGCCGGGGGACGCATATTCTGCGTTGGTGCGCGCCCTGGCGGTCTGAGAGACCTATGGCGAGACGGCCGGCAGCGGCTCTGAACCACTACCTACGGGCATGGGCGGCTACCCGTTTGCACTCGGCCTGATGGGGCTCACGGCAGCCGGGCTAATGTTCTTCTTCCGGTCCAAAGGATGGCTTGGCAAGCGTTCGTGAGGTGCATCAAGGTTGCTGTCAGGGCCCGCATAGGGGAGACCGTCGAGGTAGTCGCGAAGCTCGTGGGTACGCCGGGTTCTGGATGATCGGTCGGTGAGGCTGAGCCACGTCGCGGTTGCTTTCGAGACGAGCGCCAGTTTCTCGAACCACGGGACGACGACGCGACCCAGCATCGGATTGCTCTGTTGCCGGCGTCGAAGCCGTCGGCCGATGCCTCGGTACAGCCGGCTTGCGACGAGGATGGCCCACCGCGCGCGCAACGGCAGGAACCGCATTCCCTCGTCACCGCTCTCGTAGTAGTGCTCGGCCAGATCGAGAACGTCGCCTACGACCAGGCTGATCGCCAGCGGGTCGGCTTCTCCTCGCACGAGGTCTTCGGAGGCGACCCCATACATGCCGAGCCGCTCGCTGGGAAGATAAACTCTCGACACCTCGGCGTCCTCGCGCACGTCCCGGGCGATGTTGGTCAACTGCATCGCGATCCCGAGGTGGATCGCGTGCCGCCACGCTCGTGGGTCTCGAACACCGAGCACGGAGCACATCATCAGACCCACGGTCCCCGCCGCGCGATAGCAATACCGCACCAAGTCTCGGTCGGACTCCAGTCGGACGACGCCAAGATCCGAGGTCATTCCGGCGAGCAGCTCTTGGACCACGCGAAAATCGATGCCGCAGTCAACACACAGGTCTCGAAACCAGACGTAGCTCCCGGGCCAAAGCGACTCGCCATCCGGCTCCGCGGCGAGTGCAGCTTGAAGCCTGTAGAGATCTTGCCTCACGTCCGACGCCAGGCACTCAGCATCCGCCAAGTCATCCACCGCACGGCAAAACGCGTACAGAGCGGCAACCTTACGGCGTTGGGCTCGATTCAGAAAGATCGACGCCCACCGAAACGAACGAGCGCGAACGGCGAGGACCTTCCAGTGCGCATCTCCGCGTGCCTGGGCTTCGCTCGTTCTCATGCCGACACCACCTCCGGCACCGAAACCGGTCGGCCCTCGGTCGCGAGCTGCGGAAGGACCCTTTCCAAGACTTTGGCTGACGAGAGGACACCCGGAAGGCCCGCCCCTGGGTGGACGCCTGCGCCGACGAAGTAGAGTCCCTTGACATCTTCAGACCTATTGTGAAATCGGAAGTAGGCCGATTGACGCAATGTCGGCTCGGGGCCAAACGCCGCGCCTCGGTACGAACGAAGCTCGGTCTCAAAATAGGTCGGATCGATGTGGAACTGCGTGACTAGGTTGTCGCGGAGACCCGGGAGGTGATGTGCATCGAGGGCGTCGAGGATCCGGTCCATGTAGCGCGGGCCTTCGATCGCCCAATCGATGCCGCTTCGCTGATTTGGAACTGGAGACAGCACATAGAAGCTCTCTCCGTCTGTGGGTGCCAAACTCGGATCGGTTCGGGTAGGGGCGTGCAGATAGAGGGAAAAGTCGTCCGCGAGCTTCTTGCGGTCGAAGACGTCGGTCAGGAGCTCGCGGTAGCGCGGGCCCAACAAGATCGAATGGTGCGCAACGTCTGGATACGTCTTCTTCGTGCCGAAGTACCCAACGAACAGGCTCATCGAATATCGCTTGCGGGCAACCGCGGCATCGGTGTGTTTTTGGCGCACCGAGGCATCGATCAACTTGGTATAGACCATCGCCGGGTCGGCGTTTGACACCACGATGTCGGCTTCCAGGTACGCTCCATCCTCGAGAAGCACACCCTTCGCACGGCCGTTCAGGACTTCGATCCGCTCGACCGCAGCATTGAAGCGCAGGTCGACACCGACCTCCCCGAGCAAGCGCGTCAGCCCACGTACGATCGCAGCGGTGCCCCCCATCGCGAAGTGGATGCCCCACTTTCGTTCGAGCCAGTGAATCAGCAGATAGATCGCCGGCGCTCGGAAAGGGTTTCCTCCGATGAGTAGGGGCTGGAAGGTGAACACCTGTCGGAGCGCGTCGTCCTCGATGTAGTGAGACACCAAGCCGTACAGGCTTTTGTAGGCACGGAGCCTGACCAAGTCCGGGACGATCCGCAGCATGTCCCCAAAACGCGAGAAGTCCGCGTCGACGAGCTGCGTGTATCCTACGTCGAAGATCCGCTTTGAATGCTCGACGAGCTTCTTGTAGCCGTCGACGTCAGAAGCGTTGAATTCCACGATTTGCTGGAAGAGGCGCTCGTCGTCTCCGACATAGTCGAAATGGCGGCCGTCCGGAAACACGACCCGGTAGAAGGGGTCGACCGGAACCAGATCGAAATAGTCGCGTCGATCTTTGCCGAAGAGCTCGAAAAGCTCGTCGAAGAGATGCGGTGCCGTGAGCACGGTGGGGCCGGCATCGAAGTGAAAGCCTTCGCTCTCGAACGCCCGCGCCCGGCCGCCAGCCTGATCGCCCGCTTCAAGGACCGTGACGCGATACCCCATGGCATGTAGGCGCGCTGCCGAGGCGAGGCCTCCGAAGCCAGCTCCGATGACGATGGCGCTAGTCATGCGAGTCTCCGTTCAAAAGGTCGAGAGGCGTCAGCACGCAGTCGACGAGCTCGCGCACCAGCGCCTGAATGTTGGATGACGTTCCCACTCGTCCCTCAACGAACCTCGAGGCCATTGCATCGATCCGGTCGCGCAACCGCTCCGCGGCGCCCTCGCTGATGAATCTGTCGATCAGTTGCGAGACCTCCTGCTCGGTCGTCTCTTCACGTGGCTTCTCGAGAATCTCGAGCACCTCCCCTGTATCGCTCGGATGGAGGTCTAGATGGCTGAGGACGACCGCGCTCAGGCGTCCCTCATAGATGTCGCTGCCCCGCGAGCGGCGGCCTTTGGCGTTGAACAAGTCGAGCAGATCGTCTTGGAGCTGATAGAGGATGCCGATCGAGCTGAAGGTTAGCGCCAGACTATTCGCTTCATCGGTCTCGAGCCCCGCAAGCTCCGCGGCGCCTCGCACCGGAAGCGCAAATAGGGTGCCCGTTTTTCCGGACACCGCCCGAAAGTACCCGCCCCACCCCTCGCCGGTCGTAGCGGCCGAAGCGAGCTCTAGGATCTGTCCGCGCGCAGTGGTTTCGGCATACTCGGCGAGGATCTGCACCAACGCACTCTGAACATGGGCCGGGTAACCGCGAAGCGCGCGGAAAGGCAGCATCAACAGCAGATCGCCTGCGTTGATGGCTTGAGAGGCGCCGTACCGAGCCCATAGGGCGGGCTTGCCCCGGCGCGTCCGATCGCCGTCTTGAATGTCATCGTGAACGAGCGTGGCGTTGTGTAGTAGCTCGACCGCTGCGGCCCAATCGACTGCGTATTCGGCACGGCCACCGAGGGCCTTACATGCCGCAAGCGCGAGCCGTGCACGCAAACGTTTGCCACCGGCACCTAGGTGCTCGTGAATCATGCGCGCGCCGGGGTCGACAAGGCGGTCCCCGGCGAGCTCGGTCATCCGGGACTCAACCACTGTGAGCAGATCGCCATGCTCCAGAAGAACCGAAGCCAAAGCTCGAGCGTGCTTGAGTGCGGTCGTCGCGGTCGGTGTGATTGCTGTCATGTGATACCTGGTTGAAGAAAGGATCTTGCGAGCGGGGCCGCGCCTGCCGACAGTCCCGTTCGCAGCAGGTGCCACCGAACCGACGGCGGCAAGATACGAAACAGGCGGGTCATGACGATGCCGAGCTCCGAGGGGGACAGCGTCCCGGCGAGAAACCCCGACCACCCTTCCTGCGGGAGTCGAAAAAACGCATCGAAGAAGCGAGCGATCTCCTCCGCGTTCATCCCGACCAGAGTTTCGAGCCCGAAACTGTAGAGCTCCCAGACCGCTCGATCTGCTCGCGGCCAGAGCGTCGCGTTCCCCAGAGCGATCGCAAGCGTGGCGCCACCCGCGCCGAGCCCCTCGAGAATCGACGCGGCGACGGGGTCCGCCTTTCGAAGGACGTGCGAAATTAAGTATCCCGAAGCCGGGTGAACCATGGCCCCCGCTGCGCCAAAGGGAACCAACGGCTGCTCGGGTACCGGCAGGCCAAGGCCCATCGCGATCGAACAGCGCTCCTCGCCCATCCGTTCGCAGCGCTGCAGGCCAAGTGATATCAAGCGGGCTTCGAGCCGCGCCTGGAGAAGGTGCAGACCCATCGCCGGACGGCGCGCCAACGACGTTTCTTCGATGAAGAGACGATCGTCGCCCAATGGAAGGACGTACAGAAAGGAAGGGGGGTCGGGGTCTTGGTTCGAGGCCGGACGAAAATCCATCAGGACCATTTGGTTTGGATCGAAACCGTGATTCGGCGCACGAAGCATGACTCCGAACGCGGTTTGAAACGCCGGTGCCTGGCGGTGCGCACGTTTGACGAACGGGCCTCCCGCCCCAGACGCGTCGATCACGAGGCGGACGTGCACGACCGTACCGTCTCCCGTGTGGATCCGAGTCTCCCCGGCCCGATGGTCTAAGTGAGTGGCTCGACCCGACACTACTCGCACTGCGCCAGCTCGGAGCGTCTTCCAGAAATAGACTTGCAGCGCGGAGGTATCGAGCTTGGCGTACGGCCGCTCGAACACCCGGCTACCCAAAGGAGTGACGACGGAGGCCTCAGCCCAAAGGTGCTCGGTCGAATCCTCGATTCCGCGTGGAACCTCGTCGGCCCAAAGGCAGTAGTTCGGTTTCCAGGTTGCCTCGGGCTCGGGCGCGATGAGCACTACCGAGGCGCCCCGCTGACTGCAGGCCGCTGCAATGGAGAGGGCCGCAGGACCGCTCCCGAGGACTCCTATTTCGCTAAGGCTGGTCATGGTCGAGTTGACGCGAGCCACTTATGCGACCAAATACGGCCTTTGACAAGAGCTGGACAAAATGTGGACGCTTCATGGACAAAAGGTGGAGAATTGCGGCCCGCTCTAGTCGCGGGAGAAAAGGATTGAGATGAGCAGTTGGTGGCTGATCCTGGCTGTCGGCATCGTGGTCCTGACGGCTTGGCTCATCGGACGCCAGGGCACGCTGACGAAGGTCCTTGCACGTCGCGTCGAGCGCAGGCTCGGCGGCTATCGCCACGAGGCCAATCGAATCGACCGCTTGCTGCCGCGGTCCGTGACTGAGCAAGGGGCGCGCGTGGCTGTCCTCGGGGGCGGGCTCGCAGGGATCGGGGCTGCCGCGACTCTCGGTGAACGGGGCCTCGATGTGACCCTCTTCGAGCGGAATGCGTACCTCGGCGGGAAGATAGGCGCCTGGAAAATCGCTGTAGGTGAAGGAGAGCAAACCATCGAGCATGGGTTTCATGCCTTCTTCCGACAGTACTACAACCTAAACCGCTTTCTTCAACGCCTCGGCGTGCTCGATGGTTTTCGGAAGATCGAGGACTACCTGATCCTCGACGCCGATCGGCGCCAGCTGAGCTTCGGAGACGTTGAAACGGTGCCCGCCCTCAACATCGTCGATCTTGGACGGCGAGGCTTCTACCGATGGCGTGACGTAATGCCCAAACGGACACGCGGCCGGCTCGACGCGTTTTTGCGATTCGACATGACGCGAACCTACGAGGCACTCGACGACACGACGTTTGAGCGCTTCTGCGATGACGCGGCGCTGCCCGCCGAGCTCCGTGTGTCGTTTCGAACATTCGCGCGCGCGTTCTTCTCGGATGAAGTCGACCTCTCGGCGGCCGATGTGCTTCGCGCGTTTCACTTCTACTACCTCAGTCACGACCACGGCTTGATGTACGACTATCCGGTTGGCGACTATGAGTCGACGCTCCTAGCACCTATCCGCGCGCACTTGCGGGAGCACGGTGTCGAGCTTCGACTACGGTCACCGGTCGAAAGCATCGAACGCGGCGGACACAGGCGCTTTCGGGTCGCAGACGACGAGTTCGATTGGGTCGTGATCGCGACAGACATCCCTGGGACGCAGGCAATCGTCAGCAGCTCAGCTTGGCTGACAGACTTGCACGGAGACTTCGTCACGGACATACGGGCGCTCCGCACTTCGCATGGGTACGCGGTTTGGCGCATTTGGGTGGATCGAGACGTGCGCCCAGGCTTACCCACGTTCATCAACGTGGATCGGCAGCGGATATTGGACTCGGTCACTCTCTATCATCGCATTACCGATGAGGCACGTCGTTGGGCCGAAGCTCATCGCGGCGCGGTCCTCGAGCTTCACAGCTATGCGTTGCCGCGCGACATCGATGGCGAGGCCGAGGTGCGACGTCTTTTTCTGAAGGAGCTCGAGTACTACTTCCCGGAGCTCGGAGACCTCACCATCTCAGCAGATGCCTTACAGATACGTCGCGATTTTCCGGCGTTTGCGCCGGGGCAGCACGCGCATCGGCCTCAGCCAAAGCTACCCATCGAGGGCTTGCTGATCGCGGGTGATTGGGTCCGTCTGCCCTACCCGATGACCCACATGGAAGCCGCATTTACATCAGGACTGGTTTGCGCCAACGCGGTCTTTGACACGCTTGGCCTCCAACAGGAACCGATCTTCACAGTCGCTCCCAAGGGAATGCTCCAGCCAAAACAAGCGGTGTCGCGCTAACGCTGGCTGCCCGTCACGCGAAACATCGTCAAGATTTCGTTGCGCCTCAAGAACCACGGCTTGAAAGGCGGATCGTATCGTGCCCAGATCGGTTCTCCAACCGGCTCATAACCTTCTGCGCCCAATGTATCGAGCAACTGCGCCAGGTGCTTTTCATAGTTCCGCTTCGACCAAGTGCCCGAATAGCGTACTGCCGCGAAACTTCGCGCGGGGATCTCGCGGATCGCGATTCGCGGATCGTTGGACGCGGGAAGATCTTCTCGCGAGTACTCGGAAGGCATCATGAATTGAATCGTGTATTTGTCGCCGGCCTTCTCTTGGGTAACCGGGGCGGTCATGGCGATCTTGGTTCCTTCGGTCTTCTCCTGGTTTACTGGCGCAGTCATCGCGATCTTTCGCTGACCCTGGTTGTCCCCAAAGATGTACTTCGCGAGTATGCGAAACCCGCGGTTTCCGGCGCTCTCGAGATCGCCATCGACGGTCGTTTCTGCCACTAAGTACGGTGCATATTCGCGGATCTCTATCTCGCCGAACGCTTCGACTACACGATACTTTGGGGTTTCGTAGGCCACGCCCTCACCTCCAAGCATGGCGATAGCGACAGCTGTCGCCACCAGCAGGATCAACGAAACGAGGAGCGTGATCCAAAGTTTCTTCTTCATGACGTTCGGGTCAATTGCGAATGGTCGCGGCCGCAAGCTTGCCGGCGTCTGATTGCTCGTAGCCGGCCAACGCCCGGTCCAGCTCGTCGTATTGGTGAAACAGGCTCGCAGGGAAATTCGCGCCGACGACCCCATGGCCATCGGGGACACCGAGCCAAACCTCGTAGCGCCGTGAGAGCATCTCGAGTCCGGCGAGCAGGCTGTCTTGCTCTACGGGGCTACAGTCTCTTGCGATACTCAGTAGGATTAGCCCCGAACCGCTCTGTGTCGCAGCATCTACGATGTCCTCAAAGGGCATGTCCACGCCGAGAAAAATCGGTTCAAAGCCCCGGCTCGCGGCAATGAACGCGCCGATGATGGCACCGAATTCGTGAAGATGACCGGGAGGCGTCGTGACGACGATTCGTGGAGCGCCAGCGGCCGGTTCCACGTGCCGCATCAGGGTTCCAAGCAAGTTTCGAAGTTGACTCGAGATGATGTGTTCGTGAGAAATCTTGAGCTCGCCCCTGTGCCAAGCTTCGCCGACCTGTCTCATGAGGGGCGCGATGACTTCGAGTGTGAGCTTGATCGGCGGAATGAGGGCAGCCGTCCGCGTCAGAATCGACTCTGCGCCGTGGACGTCGAAGGCGTAGATGGCCGAGAGATAATCCTCGATGAGTGCCGCGTACACGGAGGTGTAGCTGGGCACGTCTGGCGTGGCCTCGCCGATGAGTCGACGTAAGTCACCGTCTGGGAGGCGAGCGATCTCGCCGATGGAATGCCCAAGCTCCGTCGCCCGTCGCAGGAGAACCAACCGGCGAACCTGGCGGTCCGAGTATCTGCGCTTGTTTCCGTCGGTGCGCTCTGGTTGTACGGCCTGGTAGCGCCGTTCCCAAACTCGAATCGCATCCGCCGACAAGCCGGTGAGGCGGGACACGACACGCATGGGGTAAACGCCGCCTAACTCGGTCAGGTCATTGCTCATGGCTTCGAAATAGGTGGTACAGGGACGAGCAGCCGCCCGCGGGGGGCCACGAATTTGCCTGACGATGGATGGGATGGTGGTTTCGCACCCACGCTTCGCGCTCCTTTGGACGGGTGCCCGCCCTGTACCGGGGTGGTTAAGAGGAAGGAATGAGACGTGACCCCAGGCTCGCGCGACAAGTGCGCCGAAAAGCGATTCATCAGCCACTGATGGATCATCAGGGGAAGTCGCTGAACCAACCGGGCCATGATCTGGAAAGAGGAGCGAGCGCCGCCGAGGATCAACCCCGCTCGAAGCGTGGTGACTGGAACAGCATGACCGGCGAGGACGCGCTCTACCTCGACCCGGCTCTCCAGGTGCTTCGAAAGGGTTTCGTCGGACGGACACAATCCACCAAGGAAGACGATCTGTTTGATGCCGGCGTGAGATGCAGCACGCGCGAAGTTGTCGGCGCAGACCAAGTCCAAGTCCGCGAACTCGCCCTGTGTCAGCTTCGCCGAGGGCATCATGTTGTGAACGAGATAGACGGCGTATTCACCACCCTCGAGGGCGCGCTCAGCCTGCTTCAGCGAGAAGAGATCACACTTGCGATATTCGGCAAAGCCATCGCCACCATCACGCTCGGAGCGTGAAAGGCCAATAACGCGGAAGCGTTTGGCGAGGAGCGGAGCCAGCGCTTTGCCGACAAAGCCGGACGCGCCGGCGATGATCAAACGTGGCTTTCCCGATGGATTCACATTTGTCTATATATTGTCTAATTTTTTCTTAGTCAATGCCTTGACGAAAGAAACTCAGGATGACCCTTATGGCGTAGGCAGCGCGTACTTTCAGGCGTCGTTGTCAACGCGGAGGTAGTTGTCGGGGACGAGGTTGTCCGACACGACCGCGGACTGATGCCCCGGCCGCGGGGACCAACCTGCCGATGCCGTTACCAACTCCCAGTTGGCGCCATCTTGGGAACGCCACACATCGTCGAAGTAAGGGTGCAGGCGCAGCCATGACGCAGTGCGAGTTTTTCGCTTATGGCGGACGTGGGATCAATACCGGAGTGCGCGCCTTGTATGCTCGGTAGCCTTCGTCGTCGCCCCATCGGTCATCGGCGCGCTTCTCGAGCAATGGAATCCCGCTCACGCGAGTGAGCAAAAGTGTCACGAACAATGGCGATACCAGGGTGACCCACTGCCAGCCTCGAAGCGTGGATGACGCCATCACGGCGATGCCGGTCCAGAGCACGATCTCGCCGAAGTAGTTCGGGTGGCGTGACCAAGCCCATAGACCGGTGTGGATGTACCGTCCGGGGTTTCGTCTTCGGAACTCGCTCTTCTGTCGATCTGCGATCACCTCGAGAGCAAAGCCGAATACCCAAATCGAAAGACCGATCCCATCCAAGAGGCCCAACTCCGAGGGCGCCGTGGTGGTGATTGCGGCGAGAGCTGCGCAAAGCGTGAGGAACACCCACAGCCCTTGTAGGGTCCATGCGACGAGAAAGCGGGAGGCGCTCGTCTTGATCTCGTCGAACCGGCCGTCCGAGCCGTCTGAGCGGATGCGGCGAAAGAGGAAACTGCCTAGGCGCACCGCCCACACCCCTATGAGAACACCCAAGATGATGGACCTCATGTCCGCGAAGCCCGTGGAAGCGATGGCAAACGCGGTCACGGTCAGGTAAGTCAGGCTTCCCACGAGGTCATAGAAGCGTTCGGTGCGGCGAAGATAGGCCGGTACGAAGGCGAGCCACTGAATGGCGAAGGCAAGGACGGCGCAGAGGACCATCACCGGAACATCCACAATCGACGCACCGCCCTGACTTCCCGCCCACGCGACGAGCGCCGCAACAGCCACGGCCGCGATGACGACGGCCGACGCGGCTGCAATATTACGTCCACTGGTCAACGGTGTTTCCT
>Ga0224508_10005113_pt1 | contig 10616 bp, 4 predicted proteins | sample SF_Jan12_sed_USG_4_FD_170157 | JGI IMG/M metagenome (GOLD analysis project Ga0224508, IMG submission 170157) | Sediment microbial communities from San Francisco Bay, California, United States - SF_Jan12_sed_USGS_21 | ecosystem: Environmental > Aquatic > Marine > Sediment | place: USA: California... | reverse complement strand
TAGTGTCAAAAAAGGCGAAACTCTACTTGACACCGTGAATAATATTCTGGCCATGAAGGTGGATATGGTGGTGATACGGCATAGCAGCCCGGGAGCCCCACACTTCCTTTCCAAACATATCAACGCAAATATTATTAATGCTGGCGATGGCACCCATGAACATCCAACTCAAGCCTTGCTGGACTCTTATTCCATCAGGGAACGGCTGGGCGAAGTAGAAGGTCGGAAAGTATTGATCGTTGGCGATATTTTGCATAGTCGGGTAGCGCTGTCCAATATATTTGCACTCCAAAAGCTAGGGGCAGAGATAATGGTCTGCGGTCCCAATACCCTCTTGCCTAAATATATCGCGGACGTGGGAGTGCGCAAGGAATTGGATATTAACAAAGCTTTGGCATGGTGTGATGTGGCCAATGTATTGCGCATTCAGTTGGAACGGCAACAAATAAAATATTTCCCATCGCTTAGAGAATATTCCCTGTATTATGGTATTGACCGTCAGCGTTTGAGCAAATTAAAAAAGCCTATAACCATAATGCATCCGGGGCCCATAAACCGGGGTGTGGAACTGCACAGCGACGTAGCTGATTCCGAACACTCGATAATACTGGACCAGGTTGAAAACGGGGTAGCCGTTAGAATGGCGGTGCTGTATCTGCTGGCCGGAGCAAAGGCGCAGTCTTAATCCTTTTTATTTCACTGTACTCTTGGTAATTTTGTGCATAAGCTCCGCATAATAAAATGTACTATAACTCCATTATCGAGACTATCGGCAACACGCCTCTGGTCAAGTTGAACAAGTTAGCCAAGGACGTAAAGGGTACGGTGCTGGTAAAAGTAGAGTACTTCAATCCTGGCAACTCCATGAAAGACCGTATGGCCTTGCATATGATCGAGGACGCTGAAGCCCAAGGCATTCTGAAACCAGGAGGTACAATCATCGAAGGCACCTCGGGAAATACCGGCATGGGATTGGCGCTGGTGGCCATCGCCAAAGGCTACAAGTGCATTTTTACACTGGCCGATAAGCAGTCACAGGAAAAAATTGATATCCTGCGGGCAATGGGTGCGGAGGTGATTGTGTGCCCTACCAATGTTCCGCCAGAGGACCCTCGTTCCTACTATTCGGTAGCAAAAAAATTAAACGAAGAAACGCCCAACTCATTCTATCCCAATCAGTACGATAATATGAGTAACACCAGGGCCCATTATGAGACCACTGGTCCGGAGATATGGGAACAGACCGAAGGTACTATAACTCATCTGGCTGCAGGTGTGGGCACCGGTGGATCCATGTGTGGCACTGCGAAGTATCTAAAAGAGCAGAATCCGGAAATCCTTTCAGTGGGAATAGACACCTATGGGTCCGTCTTCAAAAAATATAAGGAAACCGGCCAATTTGATGAGAAAGAAGTTTACCCTTACTTAACGGAAGGCATTGGCGAGGACATCCTGCCTAAAAATGTAGACTTCGACCTTATAGATACTTTTGTGAAAGTAACGGATAAAGACGGCGCTATCATGACACGTCGAATGGCGCGGGAAGAGGGGCTGTTTGTAGGTTGGTCCTGCGGTTCGGCAGTTTATGGAGCCTTGGAATACGCCCGTGAGCATATGGAAAAACATCATACCATGGTCATTATATTGCCAGATCACGGCACCCGATATTTAGGTAAAATCTATAACGATAACTGGATGAAGGACCACGGGTACGTGGAATCTATAGACTTCGCTAACGCCAGGGATATCATAGCCAGCAGGAGCAACAACGGTACAGCCGATTTACAGTCGGTTGATGCTGAGCAGAAAATCGGCGATGCCATCCAGCTATTGCATCAAAAAAGTATTTCTCAACTACCTGTGACCAAAGACGGCAAATTTATCGGGAGTCTTACGGATTCTAAGATCTTAAGACAACTAATTGAAAACCCTGAACTGAGAGACCAGCCCGTTTCGGAAGTAATGGACCCTCCCTTTCAATTTGTGGCCTTGGACAATACCCTGGATGTTCTCAGCTCGTTGATCAACAAAGATAACAAAGCGCTGCTGGTCAGGGATGACCACGACAAAGTGCATATTATCACCCAACACGACTTGTTGATGGCCATGACAAAATAATTAGCATCAGCCCAAACTTTTTGTGAGGGATTTACGTTTATTGAAACAGTTTGGTAGCAAGCTTTTAACGCAAATAAAAAACCCTGTAGTTTTCTACAGGGTTTTTATTTAAAAACAAGGCTACTTGTTTTCCTCAGAAAGGGTTGACTCTTTAAGCTCAACAGGCGGTAAGGGATTCCCCCTCAAATCCAATTCTACCAATTCATAGCCTAGATTTTCCAATCCAGCTTTCACGGTAGCTTTATCGCCTACTACCAGAATATTCATCTTTTCACTCGGCAGGTATTTTTTAGCCAGTCCATTAACCTCTTGTTTAGTTATGGCCTGCAAGATTGCTTCCCGCTCATCAATAAATCCTTTGTCAAGATCGAAATGCACAATTCGCTGTAGGAAACTGGCTTTCTGCCATGGAGCCTCATATTCACGGGCATCGCGTTGACCAATGGAGCTTTTCATAAATATAAGCTCCTCGTCCGTTATACCGTCCTTCTGATAAATAGAGATCTCCTTCATAAATTCGGCTACTGCACTATCGGTTACGTTGGCCCTGACACCAGCGCGAGCAGTGTATGGCCCCGGTTCATCTCCCGCCTGGAAATAACTTCTGGCACCGTAGGTATACCCTTTGTCTTCCCGTAAGTTGAGATTGATCCTGCTGTTAAAGGCTCCTCCCAAGGGGTAGTTCATTAGGTATGATTTATAATAATCGCCGGTGGCATCATATTCCATATCGGTCAGATAGCCAATCCGTATCTCCGATTGGGGAGCTTGTTCCTTATCTACCAGGTAAACCCTGGTCTTATCAATATCCGGAGCAATTTTCATATCGGGCAGGGCCACTTGTTTCGCTTGCCATTCAGTTAGGAATCCCAATTTTGAAATCACCTCTGGCTGATTGACATCACCAACAACTACCAGCTCACTAAGCGAAGGGCTATAGTAGTTGTTGTAAAATTCCTGCACATCCTGCAAAGTAATCTGCTCCACGGATTCCTCAATGCCGGTAGTTGGAATTGACATAATGTGTCCTTCCCCATACAGCAGACGTCGATAGGCATTGTCAGCAATACTTACCGGCTGTTTTTGCTGGGCTTTGACCCCTTCCAATTGCTGCTTTTTAACGCGCTCGAAGTCGTCCTCTGTAAATGCCGGGCGCATTAGCTTCTCTTCCAGAAGAGCAATAGTGGCATCCAAATTCTTAACCAGTGACCTCAACGATATGGTGGTGCTGTAATCCCCCGCGGAGAAGTTGATGGAACTGCCCAAGGCCTCTAATGCCTCGGAAATATCCTCAGCCGAATAATTTTCGGTGCTCTCATTCATCATAGCCGCGGTTAGCGTGGCCAGTCCTGATTTGGCGGGATCATAGGCATCCATGCGGTGACCACCCTGGATGTTAAGCCGCAAAGCTACTGTGGGGATCTCATCGCTTTTTGTTCCAATGTATTTGACCCCGTTGTCCATACTTCCCTTCCAAAAGTCAGGCACCTTCACACTGGGATTGGGGCCTGAACCCGGTCGTTGACCACGGTCAAAATTGTCCGTAGGTTTGGCATAAGACAACCCTGAATAATCGGTGATGGGGAAAGGGTTATCGCCAGTAGTGGGAAAGGCGTAATTGTCGGCCATTGCCGGAACTCCCTCTTCATTGGCCAAAACACTTTGTATGATAGCAGGCCTCCCTTTAACGTACTTGTTGTAAACCCGGATGACATCTTCTTTGGTGACCTTCATATAGCGGTCCAATTCCTCCTGCAGAAAATTAGGGTTTCCCGTATAGGTTTGATAGGCCGCCAGGGTCGAAACCTTGCCTCTTACGGTAGCCAGGTTATTGATAGTACCTGATTCATATCGAGCTTTAAATTTATTCACATCCTCATCGCTTACCCCATCATTTTCAAATTCTACCAGGGCCTGCCTCATATCGTTTTCAAAATCTGATAGTGATTTGCCAGGGAAAGGCAACACGAACATGGCAAATTCCCCAGCTAGCTCGCTAGTGAGATGAAAAGTACTGGATTGTATAGCCTGTTGTGTTTTTACAAATTTCTTGTAAAAATAGGATCCCTTACCAGTACCCAGAATTTCTGCCAGGCAATCCAGTGCGGGTTCGTCCTCATGATATTGAGGTACCGATGGGAACGTCATAAGCAAAGCGGGGAAACGTATGTTCTTGTCGACATAGCTCACATAGCGGTCTTTATCCAAAGTAACCGCATCCAGTTCCATAGATGTCACCTGTGGGCCCCGGGGGATGATCCCAAAATACTTTTCTACTAAACCCACTACTTGTTGGGGATCTACATCCCCACCCACTGTCAGGGTTGCATTGTTGGGACCGTACCACCGTAAAAAGAAGTTTTTGAGATCGGATAATTCTACGCGGTCCAGGTCCTCCAGGTCACCGATGGTCAACCATGAATAAGGGTGACCATAAGGATACAGGGCTTTAGCATTCACTTCTCTCCAAAGACCATAGGGACTGTTGTCGTAGCGTTGTTGTTTCTCGTTCTTGACCGTCGACCTTTGTACTTCAAATTTCTCCTGGGTCACAGCGTCCAGGAAAAAGCCCATACGATCCGCTTCCAACCACAGCGCTGTTTCTAATTGATTACTGGGCATAGTTTCAAAATAATTGGTGCGGTCCCGGTTGGTGGTGCCGTTGAGTGTGCCTCCTGACTCGGTAACGATCTTAAAGTGCTCTTCGTCTGCCACATTTTCTGAACCTTGAAACATCATGTGTTCAAAGAAGTGTGCAAATCCGGATTTACCCAATTCTTCGCGAGCGGAGCCCACATGATAGGTAACATCTACATGAATCAAAGGGTCGGAATGATCCTCATGAATGATCAAAGTGAGGCCGTTATTCAATTGATATTTCTGATAGGGAATTACTATATCATCCCCATTTTTCGTAACTTTTTCCAGCAATTTAGTTTGCGCCTGCATTACACCTGAAAGGCATAACAACATCCCCAACACCAAGACTGGCTTTAGTGCATTAAATTTTGGGTTTACCATTTTTGTTTATTGATTAATAAAAGTAGGGCAACTAATTTAACAACCCGGTACGGATTATCCAATAAGAGCAGTGCTAAGAGTGGGTTATAGCCTGGAAATTGTCCGGAAATGAGTCACTCTCTGGTATATTAATCTATATTTTAACTAATTTCAAAGCAAAACATAGGAGATCATTTGCAGCCCATGGAACTGAAAAAACTGGATAAAATATTAGTAGCTAATCGCGGCGAAATTGCCATAAGGCTGTTACGGGCGGCTTCTGAGCTCAACATTCCAACGGTGGCGGTTTACACTTATGAAGACCGCTATTCACTGCACCGCTATAAAGCCGATGAAGCTTACCAAATCGGGGCCGATGACGATCCTCTTAAACCTTATCTGGACATAGAGGAGATCGTGATGCAGGCAAAAAGGTATGGGGTAGATGCCATCCATCCCGGCTACGGGTTCCTTTCTGAAAATGTAAATTTTGCTAGACGCTGCCGGGAAGAGGGTATCATTTTCATCGGACCGGAGCCGGAGGTCATGGAAAAGCTGGGCGACAAGGTAGCTGCCAAGCAAATCGCTCAAAAAGCTAAGGTTCCTGTGATTGAGGACAGTAAAGTTGATCTCAATTCACCAGAGCTGGCCGTTTCCGAAGGGGAACGTATCGGCTTTCCAATCATGATCAAAGCGGCTTCTGGCGGAGGAGGTCGAGGTATGCGTGTGGTGCACAACTCAGTAGAATTGGTAAAAGGATTTCACGAGGCCCGTAGCGAAGCATTGAAGGCATTTGGCGACGATACGGTTTTCCTGGAAAAATACATTGAAGCTCCTAAGCACATTGAGGTGCAGATAATGGGCGATAATTATGGAAACCTGGTACACCTCTATGAACGCGATTGTTCCGTACAGCGTCGCTTCCAAAAAGTTGTAGAGATAGCGCCGTGCCCTACCCTCAGGCAGGAAACCAAACAAAAGATCTACCAGTATGCATTGAAGATCGCAAGTTTTGTAAACTACAATAATGTAGGCACGGTGGAGTTTCTGGTGGACCGGGAGGAGAACATTTACTTTATCGAAGTAAACCCCCGGATACAGGTTGAGCATACCATTACCGAGGAAGTGACCGGAATTGACATTGTTAGATCACAGATACTCATAGCCAAGGGGCACCCTCTGGATGATCCCCGTATCTTTATTAACAGTCAAGACGATATCAAATGCAACGGCTATGCCATACAATGCCGGATCACCACGGAAGATCCGAGGGACAACTTTAAGCCGGACTACGGCACCATAATTGCCTACAGAAATGCCGGAGGTTTCGGCATAAGGCTGGATGAAGGGAGCAGCTATCCCGGTGTGCGCATATCACCTTTTTTTGATAGCATGCTGGTGAAGGTATCGGCTTGGGGACGCACCCTTAAGGGAGCTTCGTACCGCTTGCATCGCACCCTGAGGGAATTCAGGATCCGGGGAGTAAAAACCAATATTGGGTTTCTGGAAAATGTCATTAACAATCCCACCTTCAACCGCGGCGAGGCCACTGTTAAGTTTATTGACAATCACCCCGAACTATTCGAGATCCCTCGCAAGCTGGACCGCGGCACCAAAACCCTCTCCTACCTGGCCGATGTGATCGTAAACGGCAATCCGGATGTGAAGTTCACCTACCCCACTAAAGAATTCAGGAATCCCAAGATACCGGCGTTTGACCGGTTTGGGGAATACCCTAAAGGCACCAAGAACAAGCTGCAGGATTTGGGAAGAGATGGATTCATCGATTGGTTGAAACAGGAAAAAGCCATCCAATTTACCGATACCACCTTCCGGGATGCGCATCAATCCTTATTGGCAACCCGGGTCCGGACACTAGATATGTTTAAAGTGGCTGAAGGGTTTGCCAAAAATCATCCACAGGTCTTTTCCATGGAGGTGTGGGGAGGTGCTACCTTCGACGTATGCATGCGCTTTTTGCATGAAAATCCCTGGAAACGATTGTCTTTGTTCCGCCAGGCAATGCCCAACATTCTCCTACAGATGTTATTGCGGGGCTCCAATGGAGTAGGCTACAAAGCCTACCCGGACAATTTAATTGAAAAGTTCATTGAGCAAACCTGGGAAACCGGCATCGACCTGTTCAGGATCTTCGATTCGCTGAATTGGGTGGAGGCTATGAAAGTGAGTATTAAAGCGGTTAGAGAAAGGACCGAGGGTCTGGCCGAAGCCTGTATCTGTTATACCGGAGACCTCACCGACCCTGAAAACAAAAAATATACCCTGCAGTATTATCTGGATATGGCACGGGAACTGGAGGACCAGGGAGCCCATTTGCTGGGGATCAAGGATATGGCCGGCTTGCTGAAACCTATCGCCGCAGAAATGCTGGTTACTGAACTTCAAAAAGCCGTGGACATCCCTATTCACCTGCATACCCACGATACTTCCTCCATTCAGGCTTCCTCCTACTTCAAAGCTATTGAGGCGGGAGTGGATGTAGTAGACGTTGCTCTAGGAGCGGTTTCGGGACTCACTTCGCAGCCCAATTTCAACGCCATGGTAGCTTCATTGCAAAACCATGAGCGAGAACAGCCTTTCGATATCCAAAGCCTTAATCAATACTCAAATTACTGGGAAGATGTGAGAGAGTTTTACTATCCTTTTGAGTCTGGATTGAAAGCCGGTACTGCAGAAGTGTACAACCACCAGATACCCGGAGGTCAGTATTCAAATTTGCGCCCCCAAGCCATTGCATTGGGGTTGGAAGAGCAGTTCGACACAATTAAATCCAACTATATTGCCGTGAACCAGATGTTTGGGGATATTGTCAAAGTGACCCCGTCCTCCAAAGTGGTGGGTGACATGGCGCTTTATATGACATCCAATAATCTTTCCGTAGAGGACATTTTGAATCCCGACAAGGGAGTGGCATTCCCGGATTCGGTGATTAGTTTTTTCCGGGGAGATCTGGGGCAACCGTATGGAGGCTTTCCCGCGGAACTCCAGAAAATAGTGCTTAAGGGGGAGAAACCACTTAAAGAGCGCCCTAACCTGCACCTACAGCCAGTTGATTTTCACATGGACTTTGAACAGTTCCAACAAGAATTCGACCTGAATACTGATTTTTTGGATTTTTTGAGTTATCAACTCTATCCCAAAGTCTTTAAGGACTACTATAATTTCCGTCAACAATATGGAGAAGTTTGGTATTTGCCCACTTTGGCCTTCTTCTACGGACTTAAGCCTAATGAGGAGATCATCGTGCAGATCGCCCCTGGCAAGTCTATTATCATCAAGAAGCTGTTCGTTTCCGAGCCCGATCCCGCAGGGATGCGTACCGTCTCATTTGAATTGAACGGGCAAACTCGACGTATTAAAATCCGTGACCACAGCTTCCAGTCTACCAGGGAAACCCACCGTAAAGCACAAACCGAGCTGGAGATTGGAGCGCCAATGCCCGGCAGGATTGCCCAGGTGGTAGTGAAGGAAGGGGATGAGGTTAAAGAAAACGACTTATTGTTCGTTATTGAGGCCATGAAAATGGAAACTTCTGTAACCTCGGTAATGTCCGGAAAAGTGAAGCAAATACACCTGGGGCCCGGTGTTATTGTGGAGCAGGACGATCTGGTAGTGGAGCTCTCTTGAGGCTATCACCTCATAAGGGGGATCTTTTCACATTTTTTAACAGGTATTTTGGCCATTTGTGAAAACAATGGAATGATATTTGGGTAATAATGTTCAATGGTGCGGCAATTGTGACTTTTTCCTTACATCCAGACTTAGTACTGTTAAATATCGCGAGGAAAATGCCATTTTTCACATTATATTGCATGCCATTTCTGTAAAATCAAGACAATATGAAAAGGATAAGTTTATTACTGATTGGTTTACTGACTACCTATCAGGTATTCTCTTACGATCAAACCACCTTAACACTAGATAGTGACTCCCTTAAGGAAGCTCCCAACAATTGGTGGCATTTGGACCCTAGCCATCACCAGGTGCCGGGAATAAATACGCAACAAGCCTATGAATTTCTTAAAGGCCGCTCCTCTCAAACGGTATTAGTAGCGGTGATAGATTCAGGCATAGATATCGACCACGAAGACCTTAAAGATGTGATATGGACCAACCATAAGGAAGTAGCCGGCAACGGAAAAGATGACGATGGAAATGGATATGTGGATGATGTCCACGGTTGGAATTTTATCGGAGGAGAAGATGGAGAAAACGTAGAATTTGACACTTACGAAATTACCCGCGAATACCTGAGGTTACAGAGTAAATATCAAGTGCTAAGTGAAAGTCAGCAGCAGGCGGACTCGGAATGGATTTATTACAACAAGATCGAAAAGGAATACCATAATACGGTAAAGAAAATGGAGCGACAATTTGCCGGCTTCAAAGGATTTTACGATCAATATAAGAAAGCAGAACGCCTCCTTCAGGCGTATGTCGACCAAGAGGAATTGTCAAAGAAGGATTTGATTAGTTGGGACTCACCAGATGACAAGATTACCCAAGCCCGAAGCATTATGCTCACGGCCTTCGATAACGGATTGGATTCCGAAAAAATGGAAGAGGGCTTCGAATATTTCACCACCGCCCTCGAATACGGATATAACCTTGATTTCGATCCTAGAAATGTGATTGGCGACAATACGAACGATCCCTATGAAAAATATTACGGCAACAACGACGTGAAAGGGGAGTTCTCTTTTCACGGAACCCATGTAGCGGGTATTATTGCCGCCGGACGAAGCAATAACCTGGGTATTGACGGTATAGCGGACAACGTTGAAGTAATGGTGTTGCGGGCAGTACCCAATGGTGATGAGCGCGATAAGGATGTCGCTAATGCCATCCGATATGCGGTGGATAACGGTGCCCAGATCATCAACATGAGTTTTGGAAAACGCTTCAGCCCTAACAAAAAAGTCGTTGATGAAGCCGTAAAGTATGCAGAATCCAAGGGAGTCTTGCTGATCCACGCCGCTGGCAACAGTGCTCATGACACCCAAGAAGTCGATCATTATCCTTCGCCTCAGCTGGATATGCCTCAATACCGGGCCGGTAACTGGCTGGAAGTGGGAGCGGTAAGCTGGAAAGGACACGAAGATCTGGTGGCAAGTTTTTCCAATTATGGAAAAACTACCGTAGATGTGTTTGCACCGGGAGTAGATATATTATCTACCGCCCCTGACCAGGATTATGAAGCGGCTAGTGGCACTTCCATGGCGGCACCGGTTACTACCGGAGTGGCCGCCTTGCTTATGTCCTATTTCCCTGGACTATCCGCGCAGGAAGTGAAAGAGATCATAATGAAATCCAGTACCAGCTACCAAGGTCAGAAAGTGAAGATCCCGGGGAAACAAGAGTTTACCAAATTCGGACAACTTAGCCAGACCGGCGGAGTTATCAATGCCTACGAAGCGGTAAAACTGGCTCAGAAAAGCCTGCCTCGTAATAAGAAATTGAAACGAGATTAAAAATAA